>OKSB01000061.1_pt1 | contig 103181 bp, 94 predicted proteins | sample 1601171 | NCBI WGS metagenome assembly OKSB01 (sample SAMEA3541496, study PRJEB24748) | human gut metagenome | biome: human gut; feature: human-associated habitat; material: faeces | place: China | collected 2012 | reverse complement strand
ACCCAACCTTTTATAAGGTTAAAAGACGGCAGTAATGTCGCCGAGAAAAGAGTATGTTACCGGTGGGAAAACCCTTAATCTTCACGACCGGTGGAAAAGGAGAAAATTATGTCAGTATTTAGTGAAATCGACACAATGAAGAACATTGATGTTGAAGAAGAGGAAAATGTTATGGTATTACCGAGAAGTGATAATAGTGTTTCTACAAATGAACCATTAACACCTGAAGTATTATCAGAACCTTCAAAAGAGGAAAAGGTGAAAACACCTGAAGTTTCTTCAGAAGAAAAAGATGAAGAAAAAGTACAAATGACTGAAATCAAGGTAGAGGATGTACCAAACATCAATTACGACGATTTTAAGCCGATTATCAGTTTCGATAATGTTTCAGAAGATGAAATCGTTGATACCGCATTAAATCGGCTTGCTCAGGACACTTATTTCGGAATTAACGGCTTGCCATTGATTGCTTGCTTTTTGCACATTTATAACCGTGCAAAAACAGATATCAATTTCAGCAAACAGGTATTGATTAAGAGTAAAAACTTTTCCAAAGCTTTCGATTATTTGACAAAGCAGGTAAAGTCAATGTCCGGAGGCAACAGAGGTGTCGGATTAGATCATCGTCAGATTTTCGCAATTCTTGATGATTATTATGACCTCGATGATGCAGCTATCGCTGAAAAGGAAGCCGAAGCCAAAGCAAAAGTCAAGGCTAAATCTAAAGCCAAAAAGACAAATGAAGGAACAACAAAGAAAGTTACTAAGAATGGCAGTACAAAAAAGAGTGCTGCTAAGCCTGATAAGAAAGTTGAGAAAGAGGAAGAAAAACCTCTTGATTTGTTTTCATTGTTGGGAGGTAGTAACTAATGTTGCCTTCTAAAAAGTCAATACGAAAAATGAGAACCCAGCCGTTTCCCGGTTGGGTTTTGTCATTCGTCAAAAATGCTGATGATTATTGCGGAAGTTTGATTATGTTTTCTATTAAGATAATCGAACATAAGAAATATCTCGTTGGCAAAGGAATCAATGCGGATGGAAAGTTTTTGTCTGTTATCAGCAAAGAGGGCGATATTCTAACTTTGCTCGAAAATGGCAGATGGTCTGTTGCGTGCATAAATCAGCACATTTCTTCTAATGCTACGGTATTTAACGGAGCTTGTGTTTATAAGTTTTTTAACGACGATGATAAAGGCGGTAGAAGTGTCTATAACACACTTTGTTCCCATATATTATCTCGGAAAGAAAAACTGAAAATTATGCATATGGCAGAAAATCAGAGAGCCAAAAACGAAATGTGGAAGTGTGTACCTAAAGCACCTCATGAGTTTCTATCATTTTGTTATGATGATTACGGCTATAAAGTTGTATTTTCAACCAAAGACAGAAAAACAGGATTTTGCGGAAAGTGTTTGAAGAAAATCACTTTTCAAAAAAATCTTGTATCAAGGCATAACTACAAATGCCCGTACTGTCATAAGGATCTTACAGCTGTATCATATAAACAATTATCAAGCAGATACAAATTTAAGTGCTATTCGATGCTTGATATATATGATGACGATAGACTTATGGTAAGACATTTCGATGTATCTGAAGTGATTAGAGCAAAAGTTGAGTCAGGCTATATTCAAGAAATAAAAGCTGACCGCAGTATAGATGAATATGAAAGAGATTTGTTTGACCTAAACAGAACTTCATTTAGTTATCATATACGCAAATATGATTACACAACCGGTGTCTTGTTCTGGCAAAATTCTAAACCGAGTGAGGGTTGGCACTTAGTTGGAACGCTCCCTAACAGATACTATGCATCTGAAAAGATATACAAAGGAAATCTCAATAGTATTACTCAGAAGATTTCCGGAATATCTGATGTAATAGACTCAATCTTGCATTGTATTTCCAATGGTGTAGTTGATTCTCAAAGGCTTGAAGAACTTATTCTTGGCAGTAAAAATACAATGCTTGCTGAAAAGCTCGAAAAAATTGGTTTGATAAATTTGTCATCTCATGTAATTTTTCAATCCATAAGAAGCTTTTGTTATGACGCAAAATTCAATGAATATCTTCCGTATACAGTAAAAGAATTCATAAAGTGCAATAAGCGTTTTCTTAAATTTGCTGTTGAGAATAATATTGACTATCTAACATTGCGTTGTATGCAACACTTCAACGAAAAGTTTACCGATAAATTTGAGGATTTTATGCTTGCCTATAACTACTGTAAAAGTAAGAAGGGTGAAAATGTTCCAAATTCAGTCAATCGTATTGTTGATTTTTGCGTAACATACAAAGTGACGGTTAGACAGGTTGTGTCTTATCTTGAGAAGCAGTCAGGAAGCATAATCGAATTACAAGATTATGTGAGTATGTATCTTGAGGCATATAGCTTGAGTCACAATACAACATATTCGGTTCTTGAGTACAGCAAACATTTTCTGTTTCCGCAGGATCTTATGCAATCTCACGATGATGCACTTAATTGGCTTAACAGAGAGAAAGATAAGCGAGAAAAAAAGAAAATTATTAAAAAGAACAAGATGCTGTTATCTATTATTGAACCGCTACATGAATTGGACGGCAAAGATATTGGTAATTTCAAGTTTTCTTTTCCTCACAGCAAGTCAGATTTTGTACATCAAGGAGATTTGATGCACATTTGTGTAGGTAAATTCAATTATTTTGACAAGATGTGTGAGGGAAAAAATTATATTTGTTTTGTTGCAAAGGCAAACAAGCCTTATGCAACGGTAGAATTTAAGAAAGAAGAAAACAATCAGCTTTCTCTCGTACAAGCGAGAGCGTATGGGAATGGGAATGTTACCTCGGACTGTACAGAGCAAATTAACAAATTTAAAAATTTGCTTGAAGCTACTGTTTTATCAAATTTATTAAAGAAATAAAAGGAGATTTTTATTATGAAAAAAATGAGTTTTACAATTACAACAACACTTAAAGATAAACTTGCTCTTATGAGTAAAATTTATATGAGCAACAGAAAATCAGGAATATATCCTATGGCTGTTATGGCAGACCGCAAAGGTTTCTTTCATTGTTGCAGTATAGCAGACACGCTTTCATACAAATTAGGTTCAGATGAACTCGGTATGATTCCTGAGCTTCCTGATGAGGCAATCATATTTCCAGACGGCGTAGTACGACTCATATTGTCAATGCCTGCCGGAACAACTCTTGATATTGAAAGCGAAGGTAATTGCGTATCTGTAAAAACACGCGGTAAAAAATCATCCTGCAAATTCAATGTCGAAAGTAAGGATTTTCCTACAATTGAGGAAATCAATCCTACTGAATTGAATTTTGCTATGATTGAAAGCAGTTTCATTCGTACTGCACTTGAAAATTGTGCGTTTGCGATGAGTACCAACAATTCAAAGCCCATATTTACAGGGCTGAATTTCGTGTGCAAAAACGGAATGCTTGAAGCTTATGCAATTGATGGTTTCAAGATTGCAAGAAGCAGAATCAAGTCAGAAGGTGAGTTTTCATTTACGATTACAAAAGACGCGGTATCCATATTGATGAGTTGCCTGAAAAGTGCTAACAGTAAAATCAATATCGGCATTAACAAATCAGGAAACAAGGCAGTCTTTATCGTTGATAACCAAACCGTGTTGAGAACATCATTGCTGACCGGCACTTTAATGGAAGTTGACAACTTTTTTGTTGAACATGAAAAATCTGTAAAAGTAGATACAGCCTTACTTTTGGGCGTGCTTAAGCAGATAACTACTGTTGCCACAAAAGACGAGGTATTGGTCGTTATGACGATAAGTGATGACAATATGAGCTTATCTTATAATGGCAAAACAGCCACATATGTTGACACGGTTCCGATCGAGACTCAGGGTATTACTTCTGAATCTCCTGAAAGAATCGGAATCAATGTAGGTTACTTAACTGATTGTGTTAAAGCAGTTAATGATGATAATGTTTCATTGTCAATCAAGAATGCATTAAATCCAATTGTTATTACAGGCAAAACAGAAACAGAAACTGTGTTAGTGCCAATGCGTATAGCTGAAAATAATTAAAGATGAAAGTGAGGTGCTTAAATTAAGCACCTCACAATTTTATAAAAGGAGAAACAAATATGTTATTATACACAACCATTGACAGATGGTATCTTAATCATAATTCCGCTGAAATTGTGGATTTATATTATAATCCCGATTCAAACGCCGGAGGACAGTATGTCGAAAATCATATTTCATATGACTTGATTAAAGAGTCATATATAAACTCAGAAGGTGACACAGATGTATTTTTTGATCTGCTTGATTCACAATGTCTTCAGTATTGTATCGACAAAGGTACCGATATATATGATTGGTTTGACGATATTATGAGGCATCTTGATAACGGAACATCAGAAGATATTGTATATGTTAAATCAAATTCAGACGATGACGCATATTATTTGAAAAAGTCTGTATTGTTTGATCGTGACGAAGAAGTTATGAATAAACTTGTTGTTATTGCAACTGCTCCAACTGTGGATAATCCCTGCGGTATTCCTTCAAATGCAATGACCGAAGAGGAATACTTAGGTTTTAAAGGTTGTAGTTCTCCTGTCAGCGGCTATGTTCTTGACAAGCTCAGATGCAATAGACAGTTAAAATCTGAACGAGGAAAACGCAAATTTGAGAAGGAATGTAAAATTGCTGCTGATAAGTATCGTATTATCAGAGAAAATGAAAAGCAAAATTATGACTTTTTGATAAGTGTCGGTATTCTAAGAGATAAGACTCTCACAGAAAAATCGTTATGCAAGGCACACGGTCATCCTGACAATGAATCCACGCAAGCTGCTCGCAGAGTGCTTGATAAAAGAGGAATTGACTGGAAAACAGGTAAGAAGAAATCTGCAAAGTACATTATTGTTTGCAGTATGAACAGAGAAATATATCTCATTCCAAACGCTGAAACAAAAACAGATTTCTTCGACAGCTTAGAGGACGCTCGTAAAGCAATGCTTGATGATGTTGTATCAACATATACTTCAATAACAGAAAAGAACACCACAATTGACGAGTTAATGGAGTTACTTGCTGATACTCACTATGACAGTCCTGTAGAAGATACTATTGACACAAATCACAATTATGCTTGGATGAATTTTGATTTAAGCAATTATGATGCGTATGATATTAAAATATTAAAAATTGAAGGAGACTAATATGTATAAACAAGCACTTGCCGATGTGGGTACGGAATGGTTTGAAGAATCAGAAAATGCTTTCAGACAGACTCCGGATTTTACAGAGTGTACGACTGAAGCAATGGAAACTCTCATCGAAAATGCCGAAAGAGGCGATATGGTAGCAACCAATATCGGCAATGTTCCGATTGAGGATTACAGAGAAATCGTCGCAAATCAGAATGGCTTTGACAGCTACGATGAGATGTATAACGAGGGTATTCGTATCGGTAACGGATATGACAAAGAACCTGAATCGGTAAAGCCACAGTGGTAACACAAAAAGAGCAAGGTCAGGAATTTTGATTTAAGCAATATTGAAGGAGACTAATATGTATAAAAATGTTAAGGATACCTTTCCAAAGCAACTAATAGATATGATAGAAGACGAGAACTTCCGAATAGTATCAGATGAAATATCTGACGGTACGATTACACTTCAATTCTATTCGCCGGAAGGACAGGACTGCTATTATGACATTGAACTTTCCTACTTCATTAATCAAGAGTTGCCGATTGATTGGAGTATGCTGGCTTGTGATGGCATATCATATTGCAGAGACTATGATGTATCAGAACAGACTATGCTGTGGCTTGATGAATTCGGTCACGGAAAAAATGGTGCACCATATGATATGAAAGATGTGTATGAAGATTTCGAGTGGGTTAAGAATCGTATTCTTACACTTGTTGAAATTTTTAATCGTTATAACAAAGTCGCAATTAATGATGTATGGCAGTTAAGTTGTACTTAACTGGTGTGCAAAAAATAATAGGAGGTTTCATTATGAGTAAAATATATTCACTTGAAGATGCAAAAAAACTTATTTCAGACTTTGTTGAGGAAGAATATGGTAATGAAAAAGTTGATTTTTCAGATTTATCATCCATTGATGTTGCTTACACAACTACAGATGATGAATTGTACGATGTACAAACAAAAATAAATCTTGAAAACTTCTCTATCAACTACTTTCTTGACGGCAATATCATCAAGACAAAAGGGTATGGTTCTTTACAAGAATTGTGTGTCTTGGCATTATCCTGCCTTTCTTTTGACTGGCTGATTGAGCCTGCAATTGATTATTGGTATGATGAATGTGTTAAAGGAGATATGTAATTATGATTGAATCTCATTCTGAACAAAAAATTGTTGAGTGTTGCATTGGATTGATGCAAGAATTAGTCAATGAGTTTGAAAAATACATAGACTATATCGACATTGATTTAACAGAACTCCCTGATGATGAACATTTTAAGGTTTGTTACACAAATGCTGAAATTGTGAACAGATTGTTGCTTTCGACAACCACACATTCAGGTGGTACAAGCACACGCCAAAAATGTAAAGAATTAGGGTTAGATTCTTCAAAATCTGTCGAATTTAGCTTTTCTACGGAGGAATAAAAATGACAGATAACGAAGTATTCAGAGCGTTATGCAAACGGTCGGTTTGCGCTTGTCCTCATTGCGATGTGACGAGTATTCCGACTTTAGTTAATATTCTTAATGCAAGTTATTATTCTGTGAGAAAATGCATTAAAAGTCTTGAAACAAAAGGTTTGGTTGTTCTTGCTTTTGACGGTGGAATAGACGACGAAGGATATGTTCGTTGTTATAAGGGCTACCAAGTAACAGAAAAAGGCACCGACACCGATATTTTTCAAGAAGAATATCGTAAAGAAATCAATTATATTAACAAACTGTTGAGCAATTAAGGAGTGTTAATAATGGCAGAAATAAAAAAAGACAAAATCAATGAAACAGTTGAGGAACAAGGTGCAATGTATGTTGTTATTTGTTCGTTCAATCGTGACATTTATGTGTTGGAAAATCCGAAAACAAAGAACAATTTGTTTTACAACAAAGAAGATGCTCATGATGCAATGCTTGATGACATGATATCTACAAGCAGGAATGTATTAGAAGAAGATATAACAATTGAAGTACTGGAAAAGTTACTTAAAAAAGAATACAGTGATATCGACTACAATGATGATTTTGTTGTAGGTGATATGTATCCTGACTCAGCATGGATCAACTTTCAAAGCTATGATAAATATGATGTTAGCATTGTAAAAGTTAAGGATTAAAATTTACTGCCACATATCACTCAGTAAGGATATGTGGCAGATTAGACTTATTTCTAAGGAGATTTATATAATGAAACTAAAAGTTGAATCAGTTAGGTCAGAGTTCTATTCTGTATCATATGAGAACAATAATGATAATGCAATGTTTTATTTTGATTTGACAAATTACACTCTCATTGTTGTATCAAACAGAGGAAATTTCATTGGCAAGTGGCACAATAACGATGATAAGTCGTTTCTTGAGCTTATTTGTGATACAGACAAATCGCAGTTTTTGTCTCACATTGCTGTCAAAGACACCTACAATAAAGTGGTAACTTGGGAAAACATAAAGAAGTATTTGTTCGATACTCTTGATGGAAAAACTCCTGATTTTTCTTTGGCAGATATCGAGGATGCCTGTTATGATTGCCTTACTGAATCTACCTTGTGTAGTGAAATATACGGTATTTTGAGATGTTCTCACTTCTATTTTTTAGATTCAGCTGCAGAAGAAAATATAGCAATGGCTATAGAATCTGATTACAACGTTGAAGCTTATATGATAGCTAATGTGTTTGATGAGCAAATCAAACCGTATATTAAGTTGTGTATTGAAAAAACCTCAGACAGTACAAACGATTGGCTTGATAAGGAAATTGAAGTTGATGGAATCACATGCTCCGCAATTGTATGCCCTCATTGTATGACATTTTTCAATTCGTCAATGATCTACGGAAATTATTGTCCACAATGTGGAGCAAGAATGATTCATACAACCAAGTAATACCAAGTCTTAACAAAAAACATTGACCACACAAGAGCAAATTAGTTCTTGTGTGGTCTTTTTTTATTACACGACTGTTAAAAAATCATAGAGCAACAAAATCAATAATTTTTAATATATCAGTATGCTATACTGATTGTGAACTCTGAAAGAGGTGAGAAATGAGTAAAACAGAAAAATACACAAATACCAAAAGTAAGGTGGTTGTGGAAAATTTTTACAAGACTACTGATAAAGAAGCTCAGAAGATGCTTTTTAACGAGCAGTATGCTCGAATGATCAATGCAAAAAATGCTAAGTTATAATGCTAAATTTGATAATTATTAATGCGTGCGATATTTACAAAGTGCAGAAGATATGATATAATGTGCACGATTTACAAGAAAGGTATCGTATCATTGTATGCACCTGTGATTCACGCTAGGAGCATTTTATGATCGAACAAATTAAAGCAGCACTATATGTGCGACTGTCGCAAGAGGACAGAAATAAACTTCATCCCGAAGATAATAGTGAAAGCATAAATAACCAAATTATGTTATTAAAATCTCGCTGTGAAAAAGAGGGATGGATAATATACGACATATATAATGACGATGATTTTTCAGGATCCGACCGACAACGACCGGAATTCAACAGAATGATTGAGGATGCACGGTTACATAAGTTTGATGTTTTGCTATGTAAAACACAATCACGATTTTGCCGTGATCTGGAACTTGTAGAGCATTACCTAAACTATATGTTTCCGGTGTGGAACATTCGCTTTTTGAGTATTATTGACAATGCGGATACTTCTAATAGACAGAACCGAAAAGCACGACAAATCAATGGACTCATAGACCAATGGTACCTTGAGGATATATCTGAAAATGTTAAAGCAGTTTTGTCTGCAAAGCGTAAAAAGGGAGAATGGGTAGGTAGTCAAGCTCCTTACGGCTATGCCAAATCACCTGAAGATAAGCATAAACTTATTATAGATGAACCTGCAGCAAAGATTGTACGATACATTTACAGATTATACATCAATGGCTTAGGTTATGCGTCAATAGTACGCAGACTTAATGACGAACAAATACCGCCTCCTGCAAAGTATAAGAATCTTAAAGAAGTATCCTCGCATAAAAAAACAGCTACGAGAGGATTATGGTGCTATTATACTATTCAGAAGATATTAAGCAGTCAGGTGTATATCGGTAATACTGTTCAAGGCAAGAGTGAAAAATTATCTTATAAAGGTGAAGAACGGCGATATAAACCTCAAAGCGAGTGGGATATTGTCGAAAATACTCACGATGCAATTGTTAGTTATGATACTTGGCATAAGGCACAGATAATACGCTCAACAAGAAGTACTCCATATAAACAGGATATGAAAAATACGGTGTTCTCGCGAATGTGTAAATGTGTGTATTGTGGTGCTACACTCAATAAACATACTTATCATAATTCACCAATGCTTGAATGTCCTACTAAACACATTAAAACGGGAATATGTCCCGGATGTGTCATAACCGTAAAAAGACTTGAAGAAATTGTGATTGATGAAATCAAGGACCATTGTCAAAGGTTAATGGATGTTTCTGCTGTCAAAAGTAAGATTGATTCTAATGTTGAAATAAATAATCGTCGTCAGGAAATTTTAAAATCAATTGAATCCGCAATAAAAAAGCAAAAATTATTAAAAAATAGACTAACTTCCTTATACATGGATAAAGCTGATGGAATAATATCTATTAAGGACTATTATCAATTTAAAAATGCAATAGATGCGGATTCCGTAGAAATTGATACCACTATTAAATTGCTTGAATCAAAGTTATTGAGTATAGATGATGAGATTAAGGCACTTGAAAGCAATCATACAATAGTGAATCAATACAGTAATATTGAAAAATTGACACATAATGAACTTATGTTTTTGGTTGACTATATCGAAGTCGGCGGAACAAGAGATAACAGAATAGTCCGAATTCATTGGAAATTCTGAGGAATGTTTTGATGTATCCTTTTATACAACGCAGGGCAACCCGTGATCACAAGAGATAATGTCACCATGCAGATTGACACGGTTGTGTATTTTGAAATTACCGATCCAAAGCTTTATACTTACGGTGTAGAAAGACCGCTCAGCGCTATTGAAAATCTTACTGCAACAACATTGCGTAATATCATCGGTGATCTTGAGCTTGATAACACACTCACATCCCGTGATACAATCAACGGTAAAATCAGAGTGATTCTTGACGAGGCAACCGACGCATGGGGCATTAAGGTAATCCGTGTCGAGCTTAAAAACATTCTTCCGCCCCGTGAAATTCAGGATGCGATGGAAAAGCAGATGAAGGCAGAGCGTGAGCGCCGTGCAAGAATTCTTGATGCAGAGGGTGAAAAACGCAGTCAGATTCTCGTTGCAGAGGGTATGAAGGAATCTGCAATTCTTAAAGCCGACGCTGTTAAGGAGCAGAAAATCCGTGAGGCACAGGGTGAAGCTGAGGCTATTCTCACTGTTCAGAAAGCTAATGCCGACGCACTTAAAATGCTCAATGAGGCTTCTCCTACCGATAGAATTATTCAGCTTAAATCGCTTGAGGCATTCGGTAAAGCCGCTGACGGCAAGGCTACAAAGATTATCATTCCTTCAGATATTCAGGGACTTGCGGGTAATGTTACCGCAATTAAAGAACTCTGGAAAGATGATGTGCCAAAGACATAAAGAATGTGAAATTTACGGCAATTTTTCGGGCACAGAATTCTGTGTCCGATTTGTTGCATAAAATTGTGGGGGATAGGAAATGCAATTTTTACTCGACCTGTTGTGGTACTTCGTAATTTTCTCGTTTTTTGGCTGGGTGGCGAGCAGTTTCCGTTCGCTTCTTCTTGAGAAAAAATTTAGTAACAACGGTTTTCTGACATCGCCGTTTTGTCCTATGTACGGATTTTCGGCGGTTATTTGTTATACAGCACTAAAACCGTTTGAAAACAGCAAGCTGATTTTATTCATCGGTTCAACTCTGATATTATCTGCACTTATGGTTGTGGTCGGTGTGCTTGTAGAAAAAACTCTTAAATTCAAGCCATGGGATTTTTCTTCCTCAAAATTCAGCATAGGCAATTATATAACTTTTCCTTATGCACTTTTTCTCGGATTGCTCGGTATGCTGCTTGTCGGATTGATAATTCCGGTGCTTCGCACAGCCGTTGAAGCAATTCCTTTCTGGGTAAGTCTTATTCTTGTTCTTTGCTTCTGCGGAATTATTGTAATTGATTATGTTTTTTCAATGATAACAACAGTTCGTCTGCTCAGAAGAATTGCAAAGCTTAAAAATTCTTCCGAGCTTATGGATAAAGGTGCAACAGAGGTTGAAATTCAGGAACTTGAAGAAAACTATAACCGACTTTTTACAGAGAATATTTTAAGAAAAAGACTTGCACACGCTTATCCCGATCTCACTCATATGGCTTATGTAAAGCAAATTAATGCTAAAATTGAGGAGATTAAGCAGGATAATATGAAAGAATATACACAAATCTTTGAAAGCAAGGAGGACAAGCCGTTTGCTTACGGATTCTGTTTTACGAAGCTTTTTTATCTGTTTGTGATCGGTTCTTTCATCGGCACGATTCTCGAAACAATATGGGCGTTCTGCGTTGACGGACATTTTGAAATGCGTGTCGGTATGGTTTACGGTCCGTTTATTCCTGTTTACGGCGGCGGTGCGTGTTTTCTGACAGCCGCTTTGTATAAGCTTTACAAGCTTAATGATACGCTTGTTTTTGTGATAAGTGCTTTTGTCGGAGCAGGTTTTGAGTATTTCTGTTCATGGTTGCAGGAGCAGATGTTCGGCACGGTTTCATGGGACTACAGTGACACTCCGTTTAACCTTGATGGCAGAACTAATCTTATGTATGCCCTTATCTGGGGATTCCTCGGTCTTGTCTGGGTGCGTTATCTGTATCCGTGGACAGCAAAGCTTATTGAAAAAATCCCCAAAAGAGCAGGTGCAATTATTACAACATTTCTGATTGTATTCATGGCATTTAACGGCTTTATGTCCGTAACAGCTACGGCAAGATGGACTCAGAGAACAGAGGGAGTGCCTGCGTCAAACAGCTTTGAAGAATATCTCGATGAAAAATTCGATAATGAAAAGATGGAATTTCTTTTTCCGGGTATGAAAAAGGCTGCAGAGGCGGGAGTTACAACCGAGGGCATAATTTCCAACGAAAGACCGTATCTTGATGCTACAAATCCCGATAACGGCATGAAAATCGAACAGGGAAAAGATGTTTCCGAGATTAATTAATATCATGAAGTGGCTATGCTTTGCACAGTCACTTTTTGCTTTTTGGTGCTATTTTAAAAATAATTTCGCCTGACTATTGAATTTTAACCGATTTTTTTATATAATTAATTAGTAATGCTTTATTTATGTCGATTCAAAGCATAAATTGGCATATTTGTCCTGACTTTGTCTGCCCACGGCACGGTTTTTGCGGCAATTTATCAAGTGGGCGGAAAGGCTATGAGTAATTATGAAAAAGGTTGCAATTATTATGGGCTCCGACAGTGATTTTCCCGTAGTATCAAAGGCTGTCAGTAAACTCAAAGAATTTGGCGTAGAGTATGAGGTTCATGTAATGAGTGCACACCGTACTCCCGATGCGGCAATTAAGTTTTCGGCAGAGGCTAAAAAGAACGGTTTTGGCGTAATCATTGCCGCAGCAGGTATGGCGGCACATCTCGCAGGTGTTCTTGCGGCAAAAACAACCCTTCCTGTGATAGGAATCCCATGTAAGTCGGCTCAGCTTGACGGTATGGATGCTCTTCTCGCAACAGTTATGATGCCTACAGGAATTCCGGTTGCAACAGTAGCAGTTGACGGTGCGGCTAACGCTGCAATTCTTGCCGTTGAAATGCTCGCACTTTCCGACGATTCTCTTGCAGAGAAGCTTGAAAATATGAAAGCTGATATGGAAAAAGGCGTTGCCGAAAAAGACAAGGCAATGCAGGCTAAGGTGGCAGAGCTTTGATTAAGAACTATGTAGATATTGACACAAAACTTGACAAAGTAAATGACGAGTGCGGTGTGTTCGGTATTTACCGTAATGATGACGATATTGATGTTGTTGCCGCCGCAAATGACGCACTCTTCAGCCTTCAGCACAGGGGACAGCAGAGCGCAGGTATCACCGTGAATAAAGACGGTGAATTTACAACTGTCAAGGAACTCGGCATGGTGTCCGAGATTTTTACACCCAAAGCACTTGAAAAACTTCCAAACGGTAAGATTGCAGTTGGTCATGTCCGTTATACTTCATCGGAATCACTCGACCGTGCATCTAACCAGCCGCTTGTTATGCGATATATTCAGGGTTCAATCGGTATTGCAAGCAACGGCTCAATTACAAACTTCAATGAAATAAGACAGGAGCTTGAAACAGGCGGCGCTGTTTTTCAGTCCAATTCTAATGCTGAAATTATGGCTTATGTTATTGCAACCGAAAGATGTGTAACAGACACGCTTGAAGATGCTGTTCTTTCTTCAATGAGAAAGCTCAAGGGTGCTTACTCAACTGTAATTTGCGCACCGAGCCGTCTTATCGGCTTTCGTGATATGCACGGATTTCGTCCGCTCTGTATCGGCAAACTAAAAAACAGCTGGATTTTCACTTCCGAAAGCTGTGTTATCGACAGTCTCGGCGGTGAATTTGTCCGTGATGTTGAGCCGGGTGAAATGGTAGTAGTTGATGAAGAAGGCTTTCACAGCTACAAATTAAAGCTTTTGCCCGATAAAACATCTTTCTGCCTTTTTGAATATGTATATATCGCAAGACCGGACAGCGTAATCAACGGTGTCTGCGTACATAATGCAAGATTCAGAGCCGGTGAACTTCTTTATGACGAGTTCCCGATTGATGCAGATATGGTGTGCGGTGTTCCCGATTCGGGACTTATTGCCGCACAGGGTTATGCAAAGGCTTCGGGTATCCCGTTCAGCACAGGTTTTGTCAAAAATAAATATATCGGCAGAACAGTAGGCTCGGGTAAAGATAAAAAGAAAAGACTTCTCAGAACAAGACTTACAGCTTTGAAGGCTAATGTTAAAGGCAAGAGAGTTGTTATTATTGACGACTCAATCGTCAGAGGTGAAACCTCAAAGCATATTGTTCGTCTTATGCGTGAGGCAGGAGCTGCCGAGGTGCATATGCTCATCAGCTCACCGCCGTTTGTATGTCCGTGCTACTTTGGCGTGGACATTCACGATAAAGAAAGTCTTATTGCAAACAAGTTGACAACAAGTGAAATCTGTGAATATATCGGTGCAGATTCACTTGGTTATCTCAGTATAAACAGTCTCAGAAAAATTGCTGAGGGTGCAAATATAGAATTCTGTGACGGTTGTTTCACGGGTAGCTATGACGCTGAAATTCCGAGAACAATCTTTGTAGATAAATACGCTAAAAAAATTAACAGAAAGTGACGGAGTGATTACAATGAACAACAGCTTTTCCGAAAGCTACAAAGCGGCAGGTGTTGATGTAACAGCAGGCTATAAGTCTGTAGAGCTTATGAAAAAGCATGTGGCACGCACAAAAATTGACGGTGTTATTTCAGGCATCGGCGGTTTCGGCGGACTTTTTGCCCCTGATTTCAAAGATATGGAAGAGCCTGTACTTGTCAGCGGTACTGACGGTGTAGGTACAAAAATCAAGCTTGCTTTTCTTCTTGACAAGCATGACACAATCGGTATTGACGCAGTTGCAATGTGCGTAAACGATGTAATTTGTTGTGGAGCAAAACCTCTTTTCTTCCTCGATTATATCGCAATCGGCAAAAACTATCCCGAAAAGGTAGCTGAAATTGTATCAGGCATTGCAGAAGGCTGTGTTCAGTCCGGTTGTGCTCTTATCGGCGGTGAAACTGCAGAGCATCCGGGTCTTATGCCTGTTGATGAATATGATGTTGCAGGTTTCAGCGTTGGTATTGCAGACAAGCCGAAGATGATTGACGGTTCAAAGCTTTGCGAGGGTGATGTACTTTTAGGACTCCGTTCTTCGGGTGTTCACTCAAACGGTTTTTCACTTGTCAGAAAAATCTTTGATATCAACGAGGAAACAATTAATGCCGAGTATCCTGAGCTTGACAAAACTCTCGGTGAAACATTGCTCACTCCTACAAAAATTTATGTAAAACCTCTCCTCGCTCTTATGGATAAGGTTGATGTAAAGGCTGTATCACACATCACGGGCGGCGGTTTCTATGAAAACATTCCCCGTATGCTTACAGACGGTCTTTCAGCCAAAATCAAAAAGGACAATATTCCTGTTCTTCCTATTTTTAAGCTTATGCAGAGAGTAGGTAATATCCCCGAGCACGATATGTTCAACACATTCAATATGGGTGTAGGTATGATAATCGCCGTTGCCAAGGAGGATGCAGACAAGGCTCTTGAGGTTCTTGCGGCTAACAGTGAAGACGCTGTTGTACTCGGTGAAGTAATCAGCGGTAATGACGGAGTAGTGTTTGAATAATGAAAAATATCGCAGTTCTTGTGTCGGGCGGCGGCACAAATCTTCAGGCACTTATTGACGCTCAGAACAGGGGAGAGATTAAAAACGGAAAAATCTCTCTTGTTGTGTCCTCAAATCCAAATGCTTATGCACTTGAAAGAGCAAAAAACAATTCGATTGCAACTGAGGTTATCAGAAGAAAAGACTATGACGAATTTGATGAGTATGATTCTGCTGTAACCGAGCTTTTGAAATCCAAGGATGTTGACCTTGTTGTTCTTGCGGGATTTATGACAATTCTCGGAAAGCAGTTTATTTCTGCTTTTGAAAACAGAATAATCAATATCCATCCGTCGCTTATTCCGTCATTCTGCGGCGAGGGCTATTACGGACTCAGAGTTCATGAGGAGGCTCTTAACAGAGGCGTCAAGGTAACGGGTGCTACCGCACATTTTGTAAACGAAGTGTGCGACGGCGGTCCCATTATCATTCAGAAAGCCGTTGAAATTCAGAACGGTGACACACCCGAAATTCTTCAGAAAAGAGTTATGGAACAGGCTGAATGGAAGATTCTTCCAAGGGCGGTTTCGCTTTTCTGCGAAGATAAAATTATAGTAAAAGACAATAAAACCGAAATTCTTGACTAACGGAGGAAAAATATGAAACCTGTATCACTTTACAATGACATTGCTTCAACTTCATATCCGGGCAGAGGCATTGTAATCGGCAAAAGTGCAGACGGCTCAAAGGCTGTTATTGCATACTTCATTATGGGCAGAAGCGAAAACAGCAGAAACAGAGTGTTTGCAGAAACCGAGGACGGCATCAAAACTCAGGCTTTTGATCCGTCAAAGCTTGTTGATCCGTCACTTATCATCTATTCTCCCGTAAGAGTTCTCGGCAACAAAACTATCGTTACTAACGGTGACCAGACAGATACTGTTTATGACCTTATGAATGAAGGTCAGACATTTGAACAGTCACTCACAACAAGAGAATTTGAGCCTGACGGTCCTAACTACACTCCTCGAATTTCAGGTATCGTTGAGTGCGAAAACGGCAAGATGAACTATGCAATGTCAATTCTCAAAAGTGCAGACGGCAATCCCGATTGTTGCGAAAGATACACATTTACATATGACAAGCCGATAAACGGTCTTGGCAGATTCATTCACACATATATGAGTGACGGCAATCCGCTTCCGAGCTTTGAGGGTGAACCTACACTCGTAGAAATCGGTAACGATGATATTGACACATTTGCCGAGAAAATCTGGAATTCTCTCAATGAGGATAACAAGGTTTCACTTTTTGTACGCTATATTGACATTGCTTCAAATAAGGCAGAGTCAAGAATTATCAATAAAAACAAGTAATTTATTTTTCGGAAAGGATGAATCCAATGAACGAACTTGCTTTAAAATACGGCTGTAACCCGAATCAGAAGCCTTCGAGAATTTTCATGCAGGACGGCAAAGATCTTCCTGTTGAGGTTCTCAACGGCAAACCCGGTTACATCAACTTTCTTGATGCATTTAACTCATGGCAGCTCGTAAAGGAACTCAAAGCGGCAACAGGTCTTCCTGCGGCTGCATCATTCAAGCATGTAAGTCCTGCCGGTGCGGCAGTTGCAACAGAGCTTTCTGACACACTCAAGAAAATCTACTTTGTAGATGACCTTGAGCTTTCTCCGATTGCAAGCGCATATGCAATGGCAAGAGGTGCAGACAGAATGTCGTCATACGGTGACTGGGTGGCTCTTTCCGATACTTGCGATGTTCAGACTGCAATCCTCCTCAAGAGAGAGGTTTCTGACGGTATTATTGCTCCTGACTATACTCCCGAGGCTCTTGAAGTCCTCAAGTCAAAAAAGAAAGGCAACTATAATATCGTAAAAATCGACCCGAACTATGTTCCTGCTCCTATTGAGCATAAGGATGTTTTCGGAATTACATTTGAACAGGGCAGAAATGAACTCAAAATTGACGAAGAAATGCTCCTTCAGAACATTGTAACAGATAATAAGAATTTTACAGAGGAAGCTAAGCGTGACCTTCTTGTTGCTCTTATTACTCTTAAATATACTCAGTCTAATTCTGTTTGCTACGCAAAGGGCGGTCAGGCAATCGGTGTAGGCGCAGGTCAGCAGTCAAGAATTCACTGCACAAGACTTGCAGGCAATAAGGCTGATATCTGGTATCTCAGACAGCATCCGAAGGTTATGAACCTTCCGTTTGTTGACAACATCCGCCGTCCCGACAGAGATAACACTATTGATGTTTACATCTCTGATGATTATGAGGATGTGCTTGCTGACGGTATATGGCAGCAGTTCTTCAAAACTAAGCCCGAACCTCTTACAAAGGAAGAGAAAAAGGCTTGGCTTGCAACATTTGACGGTGTTTCACTCGGTTCTGATGCATTCTTCCCATTCGGTGACAACATTGAAAGAGCAAAGCGTTCAGGTGTTAAGTTCGTGGCACAGCCCGGCGGTTCAATTCGTGATGATAATGTTATTGAAACCTGCAATAAGTACAATATGACAATGTCATTTACGGGTATTCGTCTTTTCCATCACTGATAGAGGTGCGGTTATGAAAATTTTAATGATTGGTTCGGGCGGCAGAGAGCACGCTTTAATTAAAAAGCTTCTTGAAAGTCCTAAATGCACAAAGCTTTATTGCGCTCCCGGCAACGGCGGTATTTCAAGAGATGCAGAGCTTGTTAATATCGGAGTTATGGATAAAGAAAATATGGTTAAGTTTGCAAAGGACAATGCAATTGACCTTGTTTTTGTAGCTCCTGATGATCCGCTTGCTGACGGTATGGTTGACGCTATGCAGGAGGCTGGAATCAGAGCATTCGGTCCTAATGCAAATGCCGCTATTATTGAGGCGTCAAAGGTTTTCTCAAAAAATCTCATGAAGAAATACGGCATACCTACTGCAAAGTATGAAGTATTCAATGATGCTCAGAAAGCAATTGACTATATAAAGAACGAAAATACCGCTCCCGTTGTTGTAAAGGCTGACGGTCTTGCACTCGGCAAGGGCGTAATTATTGCTCAATCTGTTGATGAGGCAATTGAAGCAGTCAAAGAAATTATGGAGGACAAGAAGTTTGGCGACTCAGGTAACAACATCGTTATCGAAGAGTTTCTTACAGGTCCCGAGGTTTCTGTTCTTGCATTTACAGATGGTAAGTGCGTAAAACCTATGGTCAGCTCAAAAGACCACAAGCGTGCTTTTGATAATGACGAAGGTCTTAACACAGGCGGTATGGGCACAATCAGCCCGAACCCGTATTATACAGATGCGATTGCCAAGGAATGTATGGATACAATCTTTATTCCTACAATTGAGGCGATGAATAAAGAGGGCAGAACTTTTAAGGGTTGTCTGTACTTTGGACTTATGATTACACCGAACGGTCCAAAGGTTATTGAATACAATGCGCGTTTCGGCGATCCTGAGGCTCAGGTTGTTCTTCCAAGACTTAAAACTGACCTTGTAGATATCTGCGAGGCTGTTATTGATGAAAAGCTTTCCGATCTTGACATTGAATGGGACAACGGTGCTGCGGCTTGTGTTGTTATGGCAAGCGGCGGATATCCTGTTTCATACAAAAAGGGTATAGAGATGTTCGGTCTTAATGATAACGGCGGTGTCGATGGTGCAATCGTTTATCATGCCGGCACTAAGTACGAAAACGGAAAGTTCTATACAAACGGCGGTCGAGTTCTCGGTGTTACTGCGACAGCGGATACACTTGATGAGGCACTCGAAAAGGCATATGCCGCAGTAGAAAAAATTTCCTTTGAAGGCGCTCATTACAGACACGATATCGGCAAAACTAAATAATATATTAAGAGCCACTCATTACGAGCGGCTCTTTTTTTAGCCTGCATTTTTAATCTGCAGTCTTAATTTGTCAGAAATCATGGCAATAAATTCGCTGTTTGTGGGCTTACCTCTGTCGTTGTGAATTGTATATCCGAAATATGAGTTCAGAACATCAATGTCCCCTCGATCCCATGCAACCTCAATTGCGTGTCTTATAGCTCTTTCAACCCGTGAAGAAGTTGTTTCGTACTTTTTGGCAACCGACGGATAGAGCTGTTTTGTGACGGCATTGATAATTTCAGGATGCTCAACAGACATAATGATTGAATCACGCAGATAGTGATAGCCTTTGATGTGAGCCGGAACTCCTATTTCATGGAGAATATCGGTCACTTTCATTTCAATTCCGAAAGCGTCAATAACTCTGCCTTTGCCAAAATTGTTTTTCTTGCTCAAATCCGACAAATCGCTGATAATGGTGCTTAATTCGGAAATGTTATACGGCTTCAACACAAAATACGATGCGCCCGAATTCATAATTTCACGCTCAAGAACAGTGCTGTGGAATGACGAATATACCATAAACACAGGCACTTTAGTGCTTTCTCGTGTAATGCTTCTCATAACACCGATTGCGTCAAGCCTTGTCATAAATGAATCCATCAGTACAACATCAGGGCTTTCTCTTTTAATTTTATCGCACAATTCTTCTCCGTCTTTTGCACAGAAAATAACGGAAATATTCTTACTTTGTAAGATATTAAGATTTTCCTGCGTAAATTCAGAAGCGTCATCGGTTACGATTAGTTTTATTTTGTTGTTCATTGTGATTTCCCCCAGTAATTTTTGTTGTACTAATATTACCACAAAATGGTAAAGTTGGCAATACCTTCCATAAAACTTTTTTGGAAAATTGAGAAAAAAGTTTTATATTTTGCGTTACTAAATCAAAAATGAACAAACGATCATATATTTAGTGTTGATTATTGTAGCGATTTGCCATATATTGTGCAAACACACCGTAACCCTCTTTTGGATTATTCAGAAAAACATGGGTAACAGCACCAATAATTTTACCGTTTTGAACTATCGGACTGCCGCTCATACCCTGTACAATACCGCCGCAATTTTCGAGCAATCTGCTGTCGGTTATTTTTATGACAAAATTTTCATTTGATGTCATATCACGGTTGCATATTCTTTTGATTTCAATATCATATTCCTGCGGCGTATCTCCGACAGGCGTTGTTACCATAACAGCCTTTCCTGTTTTTACCTCATCGTCATTTGCAATCAGATATTTCTTGTTTCTTTTATAATTTTCACTCGTTAAATCTCCGAAAGTTCCTAAAGGGGAGTTTACGCTCAAATTACCAAACTTTACATCGGTAAAATATCCGCAGAAACTGCCGGCTTTACCGCAGACGCTTTTTTCAATGCCGCTGATTTCAGCCCGAACCGCTTCTCCCGATTTTAACGGTAACAAAGCAGCCGTGTCACAGTCGCATATTCCATGACCGAGTGCGGCAAAATAATTATTGCTGTCATCATAATAGGTCATAGTTCCGATGCCTGCACAGCTGTCACGAACCCACGCACCGAGGAGATATACTCCCACGGTATTTTTAATCGGCAAAACGGTTTTATTTTCTGTTTTGCCGTTTCTATCAATTTCAACAGTAATTTCATTGCCGTTTGATTTTTCAATTTCAGACTTTAATTCTTCATTTGTGCTGATTTTTGTATTATTTACTTTCTTTATAATATCGTTTACTTTAAGTCCGCCGTCTTTGGCGGGGCAAACATATTTTTCACCGTCATAGTAGCTTTCAAGCTTGATTATCATTGCTCCGTTAGCATAAAATTTTACTCCGAAAGCCTCACCGCCGATGTAAACCTCATTTTTATCATCAGCGGCATAAGGCGAAAAAGTCGAAACAGTAAATAATAATGTGAAAATCAGGGCAACTGATATAATTTCTTTAAATTTTCGCAAAAAATTCACCTTCTTTCCGTTGCCTTTATTATGATTTGCATTTATAATATAGATTAGTGCGTTGATGAAAATATTAAAAATGTTACTGGCAGAAGATTTTCCGAAAAGGCGATAAACAGCCGTGCATTGTAAATTATTTTCTGAAATTATATCATTTTCTTATTATGAGGTATATATGGAAAACACAAATTCTAACCTTGTCGGTCTTACCGATTCCGAAGTTCAAAAGCGTATAGATGAAGGAAAGGTAAATATTTCAACTAATATTAAAACCAAGTCAATCAAAAGAATATTTTGTGATAACATTTTTACGCTTTTCAATCTTATAAATGTAATTTTGCTTGCGGCATTGATTTTTGTGGGTTCACACAAGAATATGCTTTTTATCGGTGTTGTTATCGCAAATATAATTATAGGTATAGTTCAGGAAATTCGTTCCAAAATAAGCGTTGACAAGCTGACTATTTTGTCTGAGAAAAAAATCAATGTTCTCAGAAACGGTAAAATTGCAGAAATAAGTAAAGATGAGATTGTTCTTGACGATATTCTTGTGCTTTCAAGAGGAAGCCAGATTCCTGCCGACTGCATTGTGTGCGACGGCAACTGCAGAGTCAACGAAAGTTTGCTTACAGGAGAATCAAATCTCATTGAAAAAAATGTCGGAGATGAACTGCTCTCAGGCAGTTTTATTGCGGCCGGAAAATGCTATGCTCAGGCTGTAAAGGTCGGAGCCGATTGCTATGCCGCTAAGATAAATAACGAAGCCAAATATATTAAAAAAGTAAATTCTCAGATTATGGAGTCATTCAATTTCATTATCAAAATCTGTACATTTGTACTTTTTCCGATTGGCATTGCATTTTTTATTCGACAATTTACCTTGCCCGATGCAACATTGCAGTCTGCTGTAATCAGCACTGTTGCGTCGCTTGTCGGTATGATTCCAAAGGGAATGATTCTTCTTACAAGTTCTGTTCTTGCAGTATCAATTATCAGGCTTTCATCTAAAAAGGTCCTTGTACAAGAAATGTATTGCATTGAAACACTTGCAAGAGTCGATGTGCTTTGTCTTGATAAAACGGGAACGCTTACAACAGATGAAATGACGGTAACAGGTGTTATTCCGTTTGGGGCTGATGAAAATAAAATCAAGAAAGCACTTTCTTCAATTGTAAAAGCGTCCGATGAACTAAATGCAACTTTGTATGCACTGCGTGACTATTCGGATTCCGTTTCACCGTATGAGTGCAGTAAATTCTGCGATTTTTCGTCCGAAACAAAATGGTCGGGCGGTACATTTGAAAACGGCAAGACCTACATAGTCGGTGCGACTGAATGTATTTTAAAAAGCAGGGAAAAGTATTCCGAGGTGTATTCTGAGATTGAAAAGATAAATCAAACCGTCAGAATCCTTGTTCTTGCCGAAAGCGATAGTGAACCGGACAAAGACTCATTGCCTGATGATTTAAAACCTCTTGCACTCATTCTTATCAAGGATAAACTTCGTGATAATGTAAATGAAACGGTAAAATATTTTAAGGAACAAGGGGTCACCTTAAAGGTAATTTCAGGCGACAGCGTTAAAACTGTTAAAAATATTGCGCTTGACACAGGAATTGAGGGTGCAGAAAATGCAATTGATATGTCAACCGTGACAACAGATAAAGAGCTTGAAGATGCGGCAGAGCGTTGTAATGTGTTTGGCAGAGTAACTCCGGCTCAAAAGAAAAAGCTTGTGGTTGCCCTTAAAAAGCACGGACATTCGGTTGCTATGACAGGTGACGGAGTAAATGATGTTCTCGCACTCAAAGAGGCGGATTGCTCCGTAGCTATGGCGTCAGGCAGTGATGCCGCACGAAATGTGTCACAGCTTGTACTTGTCAATAATGACTTTGGCGCAATGCCAAGCGTTGTGGCAGAGGGCAGACGAACAATCAATAACCTTGAACGAAGTTCTGCACTCTATCTTGTTAAAACGATTTATTCGGTTATACTCTCAATTTTCTTCATATTCTTCCGCACAGGATATCCCTTTGAACCGATACAGCTTACGCTTGTCGGTGCATTAACGGTTGGATTGCCTTCATTTGTTCTCGCACTTCAACCGAATAAAGATATAGTAAAAGGTAATTTCACCGTAAATATAATAGCAAGATCACTCCCAACAGCTTTTTGTATTTCGGCAGATACAATATTACTCGCAATTTTAAAGTATATGACGGATATGCCGCAGGCACAATTTTCAACTCTCTGCGTATATCTTACTGCATTTTCATGTATGCTGCTTGTAATCAGATTATCAATCCCGTTCAATCCGCTCAGAGCCGTTATGGTCATCGGATGTTCCGCGGGAATAATAATCGGTTCAATCTTCTTCGGCGGATTGTTCTCACTTGCACCGCTTACATTTGAAAACATCGTATTGCTTGTAATCTTTGCTACAGGCACATTTGTTGTATTTAATATATTCTACAATATAGCACAGCACTATATAGAAAAATTCAAAAAGGAAAGTCATCTTAAACTGACTGCAAAAAGAAATGCAAATAAACAAAAACGCTGAAAAATTAATCAGACAACTGAATAATCAAGGCTATGAGGCTTTTATAGTGGGCGGTTGTGTTCGTGATTATCTTCTCGGATTGACTCCGCATGATACAGATATTTGCACAAATGCTTTGCCCGAGCAGACAAAAAAATGCTTTGAGGCTTATCGTATGTTTGATACAGGTATCAAACACGGCACAATTTCCGTTGTATGCGGCGGTGAAGTCTATGAAATCACAACCTACCGTATTGACGGTGATTATTCCGATAACCGTCATCCGGACAGCGTAAGCTTTACACGAAACATAAACGAAGATTTGCGACGCCGTGACTTTACGGTAAATGCAATGGCATATAACGCTGAATACGGTCTTGTAGATCCATACGGCGGTAAAAATGACCTTAAAGATAAAATTATCCGTTGTGTCGGAAATCCCGATACACGCTTTAATGAGGATGCTCTGCGGATTTTGCGGGCATTACGCTTTGCCTCTGTTTACGGATTTTCAATTGAAGAGAACACATCAAAGTCTATATTTAAAAATGCAGACTTGCTGAAAAACATTGCAACAGAGCGTGTGATTTCGGAATTTCTAAAGCTTATCTGCGGTAAGGATGCCGTAAAAATTCTTGATGCTTACCGAGAAACGATTGCTGTTATTATCCCTGAAATTACCGTTATGTTCAATTTCAATCAGAACAACATACATCATTCGTATGATTTGTGGCAACATACTCTGACTGCACTCGGCGCAATTGAACCGAATCCCATACTTCGTATGACAATGCTTCTGCATGACATCGGCAAGGCTTCTGTTAAAACCACCGACAACAGCGGTCAATCGCATTTTCAGGGACATCAGCTTGAAAGTAAAAAAATTGCAGACAAAATTCTGCACAGACTAAGATTACCGTCTGATTTTATCAATAAAACTCTTCTGCTTATTGAATATCATGATGTCCGTTTTAACGGCAGTAAAAAGCTTATGAAAAAGGTTATGAATGTACTCGGTACAGACCTTACAAAGCAGTTGTTAGAGGTTGAATATGCCGATATATCTGCCCAGTCTGAATATCAGCGAGAAGAAAAGCTCAGATATCTTAAAACGGCTAAAACACATCTTAATGAAATAATCAAAGATAACGAATGTTTTAAGCTGAGTCAGCTTGATATCAACGGTAAAGATATTTTAAACCTTGGCGTAAAAGAGGGAAGAGATGTCGGAAATATTCTCGATTATCTGCTAATGCTTGTAGTAGATGCAAATGTTACAAACAAAAAATCAATACTCATATCAAAAGCCAAAGAATATATTTACGGTAATCAAATAAATAAGTAATTGGCACTCCATAAAATTTTGTGTAAATAATAATCCTTCAAGCAATAAATCAGTTGTGGATTGCATTTCAAACATTATTGAAAGCCGGTTCAATTTCAACACCTTACCGTCCAACGCTCGACAATCTTCTGTGACGCCAAATTCACTAAGTTTTCCATAAATCATAAACTTTTACACAAAAAGTAATCCGAGACTCACTTTTTCTGTGAATCTCGGATTTTTTAGGCTGTTTTTTATACAGTGCCTTGTAACATATTATCCAAGCGTATCTATTAATTGTACAATATATTTCTGAATCTGTGTTGAGTCCATAACGCTTATAGTCCCATCACCGTTTACATCAGCAACTTCTTTTTGCTTATCGGTAAAATCTTCAAGCTGAGCAATATACTTTTGAATGCAGGTTGCATCCAAAATAGTTATTTCACCATCACCGTTTACATCGCCTACACTCAATGCATTGGGTTCCGCTACATAGTCAATACTATCAATCGAAAAGCCATAGTATGAATTTGAAGAATCTGATGTCAATCTTATTATAGCAGTATCGCCGGTAACGGTAATGCACTGTGATGCAAGTGCGGTGCCGGTATATGAACCTATCAGGTTGTTTTTTCCGTCATAGATTTTGATATAATCATATCCATCTTCAACCTCTGTCTGTGATGAAAATGTAATGGAAACACTTTTGGCTCCCGGTTTATTTATTGTCCAAGATTCATCGCAATTATCCTCATACGGATGAGCAGATTCAAAACACTCTAATTCATTTTTTCCGCAACGGGAACATATACCGTTAATAAAATTATGTCCATAAGCAGGAATTTTTTCTGTTTTGGTGTAACCGTGGGGGCATTTGTATTCAATCACACCGTCAGTTGTACAATCAGCTTCTGTTCTTGAGGTTTCAAAATAATCATCGCTTGATGTATTGTAATGAATATTAGCTGATGCTAAATAGTCGTTATCTGAACCAATCGATATATTGCTCCACTCAGTGTCGCTGTTTGAATAGAATACATCTGAAAGATTATAGCAATAGGAAAACGCATCGTTGCCAATACTCGTTACACCGTCAGGAATATTTATGCTTGTAAGACTTTCACAAGCGGTAAATGCATCATCCCCAATGCTCGTTACACCGTCGGGGATATTTATGCTTGTTAGGCTATTACAATAAGAAAATGCATCGTTGCCAATGCTCGTTACACCATCAGGAATATTTATGCTTGTAAGGCTTGAGCAAAATCTAAATGCATCATCCCCAATGCTCGTTATACCATCAGGAATATTTATACTTGTTAGGCTTGAACAACATCTAAATGCACCATCCCCAATGCTCTTAACAATGTCGGGGATATTTATGCTTGTTAGGCTTGAGCAACCTTCAAATGCGCTACTTCCAATGCTCGTAACACCGTCAGGAATATTTATGCTTGTTAGGCTTGAGCAACATCTAAATGCACCATCCCCAATGCTCGTTACGCTGTTTGGAATTGTAATGCTTGTAAGGCTTGTACAACCTCTAAATGCATCCTTATCTATACTTGTTACACTATCTGGAATTGTTATACTTGTAAGGCTTGAGCAACCTTCAAATGCACGGAAACCAATGCTCGTTACACTATCTGGAATTGTTATACTTGTAAGGCTTGAGCAATCTTCAAATGTCCAATTACCGATACTCGTTACACCGTCGGGGATATTTATACTTGTAAGGCTTGAACAACCGTAAAATGCACTGTCTCCAATGCTCGTAACACTGTTAGGGATATTTATGTTTTTTAGGCTTGAGCAACATCTAAATGCATCATACCCAATGCTCGTTACACTATCTGGAATTGTTATACTTGTAAGGCTTGAGCAACCTTTAAATGCATCACTATCAATCTCTGTAACACCGTCTGAAATATTTATGCTTGTAAGGCTTGAGCAACCTTCAAATGCATCAGACCAAATTCTCGTAACACCGCCTGGAATATTTATGCTTGTAAGGCTTGAGCAACCGTAAAATGCGCTACTTCCAATAGATGTTACGCTATTAGGCATTGTCATGTATTCAAGGTTAGTGCAATTCTCAAATGTACTAATACCAATTTCAGTTACACTGTTAGGGATAGTTATGCTTGTAAGGTTCATGCAATCACGAAACACATATCCATTAATGATTTTTGTGCCTTCATTTAAAATAATTGCAGTATTTTCAGGCATTTCTCCCTTATACTTATATACGACCTGCCCAGCATAAATTACACCATTTGGTTGATTATTATACCATGAAGTATCATCAAAGGCATCATAACCAATATCTGTTACGCTATCAGGAATCACTATCTTTGAAAGATTTGAGCAACCGAAAAATGCAGAGAAGCCTATGCTCGTCACGCTGTTTGGAATTGTAATGCTTGTAAGGCTTGTGCAACCTCTAAATGCATCGTTATCTATACTTGTTACGCTATATCCTTTAATTTCTCTGGGAATAATCAAGTTACTCCTTGTGCCGTTATAGCCGGTAATAGTTACCCTTTTATTAATATCTACACTGTACTCAAAATCACTTAAATAATCATATGGTTCTTCTTCAGATGATTCACCGATAGTAATTGTGATTGAGGTTTCCAGTGCACCGCCTTCATCATAAGTAAGTGTAACCTGACCCGGTGCTTCGGCAACAAAAGAACCTAGCTTATCTATTGTAAAAATATCCTTATTATCTGCGGTGAAAAAGCATTTTTTATATTCTGTTGAATTTTCAGGCTGGCAGGTTTTCTTAATATAATCATAGATATATCCATTGTCACCTGAATGTATTTCTTTTATTTGAGAGAGAGAAACAGAAGATGCATGTAATGTTTGTTGATTATTAAAAGCGTTTATAGTTTTGTTATAATCACTTTGATAAAGTTTGTTATAATCATCAAGAACCCATTCTTCAAACTGGTCATATAGGTGTTTCTTTGTTTCTTTACTGTTTCCAATATCATCAATCAGCTTAATACATTCGGAATAATCGTGATTAAACCAATCAAACCATTGAGTTGCCGGCGCAGAAGCTTTTACTTCTAACATATTTATTACATAGTCATAGCCCTGTAAAACAACTCTTTTATACATATTTACCGCTTGCATGTATGACGTAGCATTATCTCTGCTTTTATTTTGTGTAAAATCATATTTTGAATTATCCATAACACGTCTTACGGCATTCTCCAAATTAACATCTGTTTCCAATTCATAATATGTGCGACATGTATCATCCATTTTGAAAACAGCATTTGACAGAACCCGCATACCGGATGCAGCCGCCAACACAACTGTTCCGCCGGGTATTGCTGATTTTATTTGATCCCAAAGATAATCAACTGAAAGTTTAAGTACTGATTCTATTGTAGGATTAGTAAATAATTCTGGATTATTGATAAGTCTTGAAAGTGTAGTATCAAAACTTTTATTTGTATAAACTACACAATCATTTGCAGCTTCTCTAAGATCCCAAGGATTTTTATCATCTTTAGCTATTGCTTCGAGTATTTCAGCATAACCGTTTTTCATATTACTAATAGTTTGGTAAGTTGCTATTGTATTAACAGCTTCATACAGATTATCACATACATCGACGATTTTCTGAATATTACCTGCAACATCTAACGCTTTAGCATTTTTTGCGCCCTCTTCAAGAAAATTTATGTACTCTCCTGTTACTTCAAAATTTTTAAGTTCACTGACTTTTATATCTTGTGGATCACACACAGCCTTAGTTACCGATACAATATATGACAATCGTTCATCTTGCAAAACATTAGCTAAATTTGATGCAAATGTACTTGATTCTGTAATATCAAGCATATCAAAAATTGCTAATTTGTACATATCTTTTTTTGATATTAAACCACTATCAAGAAAATACGAGGGTGAGGTAACAATATGAGCCGCTTCCCATATGGCTACTCCGGAAATTACTGATTCGTTATTTTTCATAGTTTTATAATATGTGTTTGCAAAAGAATCCGAACCGTCTCCGAAAATCATATTAAACTGTTTAGAATATCTTCCTGCCTGATAATCCACATACTCAGGAATATCAGTCGATGTTTCTGCTGCACTTACAGTTATTGGTAAGGCTGAGAACACCAGGATAGTAATGAGTAATAGAGAGATTATTTTTTTCACTGCCTTTTTCATCATGTTGCCTCCTCAATAAAAATATGCAACCAAAATTATGTACCACAAAACATAATTGGCTTACAATTAAATTTTATCACACTTAATATATAATTGCAATAGCTCGCCTGAAGCCCATTAATTCGTTCACGCAGAACAGAAATACAATATTAACTCCTCTTGTTTTGTGTACATTCATCGCATCTATCCAAAATTTAATACTCTCGTTTTCTCCTATCCATATGCCGAGAATGTCTTTCTGCCCGTCAAGATTGATGCCCAAAACTACATACGCAGCCTTCGTTATATACTGATGATTTTCCTTGACCTTGTAATGGATTGCATCCATAAACACAAACGGATATACTGCTTCAAGAGGTCGATTTTGTCAAGCAGTCACATCGGGCATAATCTTCTCACTTATCTTGCTGACAAGCTCGGGAGAGATTTCTACATCATACAGATTTTTGATTTGTTCTGCAATGTCACGCTGGCTCATTCCACAAGCATAGAGTGAGAGAATTTTCTCCTCCATACCGTCTGCATTGCGGTTGTATTTGCTGATTATTTTGGGTTCGTATTCGCCGTTTCTATCCCTCGGAACTTTGATTTCAAGCTCGCCCATCTGCGTTTTTATCGTCTTTCTCGAGTAGCCGTTTCTGTAATTTTTCGACTTATTGCCACATTCATCATTCGACGTTCTTTCACTTTTCTGACGGTGCTTTTGCTGTTAAAAAACTTCCTTTCAAGCATTAATTTTTCTGTTTCCATTATTGCTTGAAAGGAAGCTTACTATTCACTTTTACACAAAATTCTCGGCGGTCTCAAGTAATTAAAAAAGAGGATTTCAGTGAAAACTGAAATCCTCTGATTTTTGTTTTAAATTAAAGAACCTTTGATAAAAATTCCTTTAAACGGTCGTCCTGCGGATTATTGAAGAACTCCTGCGGATTGTTCTTTTCTTTGATAACACCGTCGTCAATAAATACAACATCGGTTGCAACTTCCTTTGCAAAGCCGATTTCGTGAGTAACAACAACCATTGTCATACCTGCCTTGGCAAGCTCTTTCATAACATCAAGAACTTCGCCGACCATTTCGGGGTCGAGTGCAGATGTTGGCTCGTCAAAGAGGAGAACATCGGGATTCATCGCAAGCGCTCTTACAATTGCAATACGCTGTTTCTGACCGCCTGAAAGCTGGTTAGGATATGCGTTTGCCTTTTCGGCAAGTCCTACACGCTCCAAAAGATCCATAGCGTCTTTTTTAGCCTCATCTTTGCTCTTGCCAAGAAGCTTGACAGGAGCCATCGTAAGGTTATCAATAACAGTCTTGTGGGGAAAAAGGTTAAACTGCTGGAACACCATTCCCATTTTTTGACGGTGAACATTTATATTAACCTTTGGATCCGTAATATCTGTACCCTCAAAGAAAATGTGTCCGCCTGTCGGTTCTTCAAGTCTGTTAAGGCAACGGAGAAAAGTTGATTTACCCGAGCCTGACGGACCGAGAACAACAACTACATCGCCTTTAAAAATGTCAATATCAATACCTTTAAGAACCTGAATATCCTTACCAAATGATTTTTCAAGTCCTCTTACGGAGATTAATGCGTTATCTTTCACTCTTTTTCAATCTCCTTTCAAATCTTCTGAGGATGTACGAAAGCACAAGCACAATTACAAGGTAAATCAATGCAACCGTAATAAGCGGGAAGAATGCCTCGTAAGTTCTTGAACGAATCATATTACCTATATATGTGATATCTGCAAGCGCAACATAACCTGCAACCGAAGTTTCTTTGAGAAGTGTAATAATTTCATTGCCGAGTGCAGGAAGAACATTTTTAATTGCCTGCGGAAGAACGACCATTGTCATTGTCTGTCTGTTGTTAAAACCGAGTGAACGGCTTGCCTCAGTCTGACCGATGTCAACAGCCATAATACCCGAACGAACAATTTCTGCAACATAAGCGGCAGAGTTCATGCCAAATGCAATGATTGCGGCAAAGATACCGTTTCTTACAGATGCAAGAATAATGTAATACATAATCATCAACTGAACTACAACAGGTGTGCCTCTGATAACAGTAATGTAGATGTTGCAAATCGCATTAAAGAATTTCAGAACACAATCACCGAAGCTCCTGCATTTTCTCTTGTCAAGCTGAATATCGTGAGTAGCTCTTACAAGAGCAATGACAAAACCGATAATAACACCGATAATACCTGCAAACAATGTAATTTCAAGGGTTACAAGCAAACCGCTTAAAAGCTGCTGCCATCTGTTATCTGTGATGAATGTGTTTTTAAAGCTTTCACCGAGATTGCCGAACAAACTGCCCGATGCACTGTCGTTTACGATAATAACCTGAGTTGTGTTTGCATATGAAGTTGAAAAGTCGATATTTTTTCTTCTTTCCGGTGTGTCGGTCATACCTGCCATACCGAAATCGTCTTTGCCGGTCTGAACAGCAGTGATAACAGAATCAAATTCCATATCATCAATAACAAGTTTTTTACCGAGCTTGTCACAGATTGCCGTAGCCATCATCGGATCAAGACCGACAATTTTACCGCCTTCAACATATTCATACGGTGGAAAAGCAGCGTTCGTAGCCATATGAAGTTCACCGTCATACTTGATATCCTTAGGTGATTCATAGGGTACGGTATCAGTATTACCCTCTATGTAATAGCTTTTGATTTTGTCCAGAACGCCCTCGTCTTTAAGCTCTGCAAGAGCTTTGTCGATTTTTTCGGTGAGTTCATGATTTTCCTTTGAAATGCAGATTGCATACTGCTCTTCCGCAAAAGGTTCATCAAGAATTTTTAGTCCTGCATTTGCTTTTACAAATTCCTTTGCCGGTTCACTGTCAATTACAACACAGTCGATTTTATTCTGTGTAAGAGCTACGATAGCGTCGGCACCCTTGCTGTAACGCATAACCTTGGTGCCGTCAGCCTCATAGTCAGATACAAAAGTATCGCCTGTTGTACCTGTCTGAACACCTACGGACGCTCCTTTGATATCATCGGCAGTCTTAATTTCCTTAACCGATGAATCACCGCATCCGGTGAACAGAAAAACAGTAGAGAACAGCATTGAAATCAGTACCAATAAAGTAACTGTCTTTTTCATTGTTTTCCTCTTTTTCTTTCTCTTAAAATATTTATTTGCAAATCTTATCAGATTCTTGCAACGCCTGTCTCAACAGCAGCCTTCTTAACAGCCTCAGCAACAGTTTTGCCGATTCTCTTGTCAAATGCCTCGGGAAGAATATAATCTGCATTAAGCTCTTCATCGCTCACGAGTGAAGCAATTGCAAAAGATGCGGCAACTTTCATTTCTTCGTTAATATCGCTTGCACGGCAGTCGAGAGCACCTCTGAAAATACCCGGAAAAGCAAGTACATTGTTAATTTGGTTAGGAAAGTCACTTCTGCCTGTACCTACAACAGCCGCACCTGCCTTTTTAGCAATGTCAGGCATAATCTCGGGAGTCGGATTAGCCATAGCAAAAAGAATAGGATCCTTAGCCATTGACTTAACCATTTCTTCGCTTACGCAACCTGCGGCAGAAATTCCGAGGAATACATCAGCACCCTTCATTGCATCTGCAAGCGAACCCTCAAGGTGAGAAAGGTTAGTTATTTCAGCCATTTCCTGCTTAACAGCGTTAAGTCTTGGATCACCCTTGCAGATAATACCCTTACTGTCGCAAAGCGTAATGTCCTTTACACCCATATTAAGAAGGTGCTTTGCAATTGCAATACCTGCCGCACCTGCACCGTTCATAACAACCTTGATTTCGTCAAGCTTCTTGTGAACAAGCTTGAGTGAGTTGATAAGACCTGCGGCAACAATAACGGCAGTACCGTGCTGGTCATCGTGGAAAATCGGAATATCACACTTCTCTTTGAGCTTCTTTTCAATTTCAAAGCATCTCGGAGCGGCAATATCCTCAAGATTAATTCCGCCGAATGAACCGCTGATAAGGTAAATTGCGTTTACAATTTCGTCAACATCCTTACTTCTTACGCAAATAGGAAATGCGTCAACATCGCCGAATTCCTTGAAAAGCGCACATTTGCCCTCCATAACAGGCATACCTGCTTCAGGACCTATGTCACCAAGACCGAGAACAGCTGTACCGTCGGTTACAACGGCAACAAGGTTGTTTCTTCTTGTGAGTTCAAAAGACTTGTCATAGTCCTTCTGAATTTCAAGACACGGTTCCGCAACACCCGGAGTATAGGCAAGAGAGAGGTCTTCAGCCGAGTTAATCGGAACTCTTGAAACAACTTCAATCTTACCGTTCCACTCATAGTGTTTTTTGAGTGATTCTTTTCTGATATCCATATCGGTAACTCCTTATAATAATTTCCCTTTCATTATACCCCTAAAAAGCCGTTATATCAAGTAAAAATCACAAAATTCATTTGACTTTTGTACAAAAAAGGTATAAAATAAATGTGCGAGTGTGTTGAACAGCTGCGAGCAGCTGCCGAAAGGTACTGTGCGAGGAAAGTCCGGGCTTCACAGAGCAATAATAACGGCTAACGGCCGCCGGAGGCGACTCCAGGGATAGTGCAACAGAAAATTACCGCCATTATATGGTAAGGATGGAAAGGTGAGGTAAGAGCTCACCGGAGGGCAGGAGACTGCTCTGCCGTGTAAACCCTATTTGAAGCAACACCGTGGTAGGACATTATACGCTTGCTCGGCGTGTCCTTAGGAGGTGGCATCGAGCAGATTCGGTAACGGTCTGCCAAGATAGATGGCTGTTCACGACAAAACCCGGCTTACAGACACAGTCGCATATTAAGGCACCTTTTATGGGTGCTTTAATATTATTGTCGAATTTTAGCAATTTGTACAAATGTTATGCACATTTGCAATTAATTTAAAAAATGCATTGCATTTATGCTGCTCTTTATTGTACTTTGCTTTATGCTGAAATCTAATAAAATTGATTTAATTTTATTAGTTTCAGTCGACTGATTCGACACATAGTAGAGTTTTGAAATTAATTTGAAAGGTGTGTAAAAATTTGAAAACAAAATCAAAAATACTCAGCGCAATATTGAGCGTGAGCATCCTGTCGGCAAGCCTATCTGCCTTTGTATCCGGTTCATTCGGTGTTCAGGCGGCAGAAAGCTCACCAACCGTATCGGCTAATAAGTACAGACTCAAAGATAATATTCAGGACGGTGTAATTTTACATTGTTTTGACTGGACTTATAACGATATTAAGGCTGAATTGCCTAAAATTGCAAAAGCCGGATTTACAAGTATACAGACTTCTCCGGCACAGCCAAACGGAACAGGTACTTGGTATTGGTTATATCAGCCAATTTCATTCAGTATCGGAACAAATGGTGTCGGCACAAAGGCTGAACTTCAGTCGCTTTGTGATGAGGCAGAAAAGTACGGGATTAAGATTATTGTCGATGTTGTCGCTAACCATTTGAGAGGTGATCACAACAACATAGACAACGATTTAAAGCCATCCGAGTATTGGCATACCTTCGGCGGAGGTATTGACTGGAAAAACCGTTGGCAGGTAACACACGGCTCGATTGGTATGCCGGACATTGCAACCGAAAATCCATATGTTCAGCAAAAAGTCTGCAACTATGTTCAGGAACTCAAGTCGGTAGGTGTTGACGGACTTCGTTGGGACGCTGCAAAACACATTGGCGTTCCGAGCGAGGGCGACGATTTCTGGAAATCGGTAACACAGTACGGTCTTTATAACTACGGCGAAATTCTCGGTGGTCCCGATGACCGTTCGACAGGCAATGAAGACATTATGAAAGAGTATACCGATTATATTTCTGTCACTGACAGTAACTACGGTAAAGAACTCCGTGATTCGTTTAATTCGGGCAAAGCTCCTAATTCAAGCGGAAACTGGAGTGAAAAAGGCATTTCAAATGATAAGCTTCTTTATTGGGGTGAAAGCCATGATACATGGTCAAACAACAAAGATTGGGGCTTTTCAAATGAAATGAGTCAGAATGTTATTGATCGTGCCTATGCGGTTGCGGCAAGCCGTAATAAAGTTACTGCTCTTTATTTTTCCCGTCCTTCTTCAACCAACAAAGAAAGTATCAAAATGGGAGAAAAAGGCTCAACTCATTACACCAGCAGTGAGGTTGCCCAAATCAATAAGTTCCATAATGCAATGGACGGCAAAGCTGATTACTACACCGTGTCAGACGGTTGTTCTGTAATTACCCGTAAAGACGGCGGTGCTGTTATCGTAAAAGGCAGCGGAAGCGGCGAGGTATCGGTAGAAAACGGCGGCGGTTACGCAAAACCGGGTACATACACAGACGCTGTTTCGGGCAATACATTTACAATTACATCAAGCACCATTTCAGGTACAATAGGTTCATCAGGTATAGCAGTAGTCTATGATGCCGAACCCGAAGGACCTTCGGCGTCGGTAACTCCGGGTTCAACAAACTACAATACAGATGAGCTCACACTTACGCTCAATTGCAAGAATGCAAAAAATGCTCAGTATTCAATTGATGACGGTGCATTTGTAAACTACACAAACGGTCAGAAAATTACAATCGGTACAAACCTTGCTTACGATACTGTAACCACAGTAACAGTAAAAGCAAGCGACGGCAAGACAACATCCGATCCGGAAACATATACATACACAAAGGTAGACCCGAATGCCGTAAAGGTTGTTGCTTATGATAACTCATCAACCAAGTGGTCTAAGGTCAATGCATATTTCTGGAGTGATGATAATAAAGAAATGACATCGTGGCCGGGCAAGAAAATGACCGACAAGGGTAATAATATTTTTGATATTGAAGTGCCTGACGGTGCAAAATATGTAATCTTCAACAACGGTGACAGTCAGACAGATGACCTCAGGATTGCAGACGGTAATAAAATTTACAGCAACGGTTCTTGGCAGAACTATTCGACTGTAAAACCCACTCAGCCGACAACAGCTCCTTCCACGACAGTCCGTCCTACTACAATCGCAACTCAGCCTATCACAACTCAGCCTACCACATCACAGCCTGCTACAACACAGCCTGCTACAACACAGCCGTCTACAACTCAGCCGGTAACAGAGCCTTCAAACAGAATTCTTATCGGTGATGTTGATTTAAACGGAACAATTACAGTCTGTGATTCAACAGAGGTTCAAAGATACATTGTTCACATATCGACTTTAAGCGATGAGGCTCTCATTGCGGCAGATGTAAACAAGGATTCTGTTATTTCTGTAAAAGACGCAACTATGATTCAGGCTTATGTCGTTAAGCTTATTGGTGAAGACTCATACTGCGGTACTTACACAGAAAATGTTGCACCCACCCAGCCTACAACAAATGTCACAGAGCCAACAACCGAACCGACTTCAATTCAGACGAAGAATTATGTTTATTTCAATAATACGGAAAACTGGTCAACAGTAAATGTCTATGTATGGAGTTCAAAAGATTCTACTTATATGAGCTGGCCCGGCAAGGCTATGGAAAGTATAGGTAATAACACATACAGATTTGAACTTCCGAATGGTGCAGAATATGCTATATTCAATAACGGTTCAGCACAGACAGGTGACTTAAAAATCCCCGATGTAAATATGATTTACTCAAACGGACAGTGGAGTAAATACTCCAAGTAAAATTTAACAAGTTTATCTAAGAGCCGCCCCGCACAATCAAGCACATTTTGCTGTTTTGATTTTTACTGTCGGGGCGGTACTGTTATTTGTTTAAATCACAATACTAAATAAACCGCCTGTAAAAAATGATTGCCCCCTAAAAGTCAGATTTTTGCTCTGACCTTTAGGGGGCGTTTCACAATCCGATTGATTTCGGAGGTTTATTTATTCGATTTTTCTATAATTTTTTCGGCACATTTAATGCCGTCAACTGCGGCGGAGATAATTCCGCCTGCATAGCCTGCACCTTCACCGCACGGATACAGTCCTTCAATAAGTACACTTTCGAGCGTATCTGTCTTTCTCATGATTCTGACTGGGGAAGAGCTTCTGCTCTCAACGCCGGTCAAAACAGCGTCACCGTCATCAAATCCGTGTAACATTCTGCCCATTTTCACAATGCCCTGAGCCATAGAAGTGCTGACATATTCAGGCAAAATCTCGTTCAGATTTGAAAATTCATAATTCGGACCGATACTTGGCTTTACATCACCGAGATGTGTGGATTTTCTGTTATTAAGAAAATCGTCAACTCTTTGTATGGGTGCATTATAATTTTCTCCGCCGGCAACGAATGCTTTTGATTCAAGCTTTCTCTGTAAATACATTCCGGCAAGCGGATGGTCGGATTCATAATCATCCGGGTTTATTCCTACAAGCAACGCTGAATTTGAATTATCGGCATCTCGAGCAAATTCACTCATACCGTTGGTGCAAAGTCTGTTTTCTTCGCTTGACGCATTGACAACCTTGCCTCCCGGACACATACAAAATGTATATACACCCCGTCCGTTATCAAGGTGCGTACTCAGCTTATAATTTGCCGAGCCGAGTTTTTTATTGCCCGCAAACCTGCCGTATTGTGCCTTATCAACTTTTTGACGAAGATGTTCAATTCTTGCTCCTACCGAGAAAGGCTTTGCCTCAATCGGCAACTTTAAATCATAAAGCATCTCAAAAGTATCCCTTGCACTGTGACCGATTGCAAGAATAACATTGTCTGTTTCTATAATTTCATTGCCGTTTTTGGTTTCAACGGTTATAGATTTCAGCTTGTTATCACTAAAAGCCATTGAAACAAGCTTTGTTTCAAACATAACCCTTCCGCCGAGTTCAATAATCTCGTTGCGGATATTTTTTATTGTTCCTTTTAGCATATCCGTTCCGATATGCGGTTTTGCGTTATAGAGAATTTCATCGGGTGCGCCGTGGCTTACAAATTCTTCAAGCACCTTGCGTTGTCTTATATCTTTTGTACCTGAATTCAGTTTGCCATCAGAAAATGTTCCCGCACCGCCTTCGCCAAACTGAACATTTGAAGTTGTGTCAAGCTGACCGCTTGTCCAGAACCTGTTCACATCGGCAGTTCGCCTGTCAACATCACGACCTCTTTCAATAAGAATTGGCTTTGCACCGCTTCTTGCCAGAATAAGTGCCGCAAACAATCCAGCCGGACCTGCTCCGACAACAATGGGGGAGGGCGCATTGCCAAATTTCATCTGATTATATTCATACTTTCTCGCAATTTGAGCGTTACCGCACTTTTTGCAGACTTTATCCTCGTTGATATTAAGTTCAGCGTCAACGGTTGTAAGAAAGTAGATATTATCCTTTTTTCTTGCGTCAACCGATCTGCGAAAAATCTTACAGCTTTTTATGGATTTTTCTTCAATCCTCAGCTGTTTGGCAACTGCCTTGCGAACCGATTTATCATCGTAGTCAAGGCTTAAATGTATATTGTTCACTCTGATCATAAATTTTCTCCTGCAATAATTCCTCCGGCAAATGCAAAATGAAGATTAAATCCTCCGCATTCACCGCAAAGGTCAATCGCCTCACCGCATATAAAAAGATTTTTCACAATTTTACTCATCATAGTGTTTTCGTCAATCTCTTTGCCTAAAACACCGCCCAAAGCACATTGTGCGTGTGAGAAATCTTCTTTTCCGCTTACTGTAAATGACATCGATTTTATTGTTTTGCAAATTCCTGATACTTCGTCCTTTGAAAGCTTGGAACAAATCTTTGACAAATCAACTCGGCTGATTTTCAAAATTGCCTGTCCGATTCTCTTCTGAAAAATTCCTGTCAAAAGCTGTTCGCACGGCAAATCAGAAAACAATGATATATGTTGTCTGATTATTTTAATCAGCTCATTTTCCGAATAATCAGGCAATAAATCAAGCACTATTTTGTCGTTTTGTTTAGCAAACAATGAAAGATTGAATACGCAAATTCCCGACAGCGAATTCTCGGTAAATTGAATTTCTCCTGTTTCTTCCTTAATTAATCGACTGTGTTCACCGTATAACTGTGCCTTGCCCGTAACTCTCAGACCTTTTAATGTTTTCAGAACATCGCTTTTAACCTTAACAGGGCATAAAGCAGGGGAGAACGAAACAACCTTATGACCGAAATTTTTAAGATAATCAATTGCACTTGCGTTTCCGCCAAGCTTAGGTGCGGCTTTTGAACCGTTTGCAATCACAAGCTTGTTACATATGAAATCGTACTTTTTCTTGCTGTCATCAGACGAAATTTTAAAACCGTTTGAAACTTTTTTTATAGAATTGACATTCTGTTCCGTGAAAACATCTATTCCAAGTGTTTCAACCTGTAAACGCAGAACATCCAGAACAGATGCGGCGTGTTTGCTTATCGGGTAATATCTGCCCTCGTTATCGTAAAAACTTAAAAGACCGAAGTTTTTAAAGATATTCGCCATTTCATCACCGCTGAATCTTTCAAAAATTTTTTTACTCTGCTTTTTGAAAGAACCGACATATTTATCGGGAGATATACAGTGATTTGTCAGATTACATCTGCCGTTGCCTGTTGACATCAGCTTTTTGCCTAATCTGTCGTTTTTTTCGATTATTGCAATTTTCTTTGAACGGTCATGTTTCCTTGCTGTGATTGCACACATAAGTCCCGATGCACCGCCGCCGATTATAATTGCATCATATATATTTTTCTTTTCCATTTTATAAATTCACCAAAAAATAAGGGCAGCGATGTGCTGCCCAAAATTATTTACGGAGCAAAAATAAAGTTGATTCCGTTTGCAACAAGTACCGAACCGATACCCATTATAATGCCTGCGATAACAACACCGCACATAACGGCTATAACGCTTTTCTTAAATCCGAGGTCAAGAATACTTGCCGCAAGTGTTCCTGTCCATGCGCCTGTGCCGGGAAGAGGGATGCCTACGAAAAGCATAAGTGCAACAAACATTCCGTTGCCTGCTTTTGCCTCAAGCTTTCTGCCGCCTTTTTCGCCTTTTTCAAGACAGAAAGAAAAGAATCTGCCGATAAACTTCTTGTCAGAACCCCAAACAAGAACCTTTCTTGCAAAGAGGTAGATAATCGGAACAGGGAGCATATTGCCTAAAATGCAGATTACATATGTCCAAAAAAGATTTAAGTCATTTGCAACCGCAACAGGCACAGCACCTCTGATTTCTACTATCGGAACCATTGAAATAAAAAATACTATTAAATACCACATATTTGCTCCTTAGAAATTATATTTTGCCAATACCTGATAAGTATAACAGATTTAAAAGTTTTTTTCAATATTTGAGCAAGATAAAATCTTCCATAATAAAGCCTTAAAATTTGATTTATTTGTACATTATGATAAATAATTATTCAAAAGTTGACATTGACTGAATAATCTGTAAAATATATTATGGAGTGATTTGATGAAAACGAATTCCTGTTCAATGCGATTCAGAATAATTATGTTTGTTTTGACCGCGTCAGTGATTGCATTTGCGTTTATTCATTCTTCAATGCCGTCAGTTGAGTCGGCACAAGAGAGTGAAAGCGTCCTTGATTTTGTCACAGTAATTTTGAAATTTTTCGGAATCGATCCGAATCTTTCGGACCACATAATCAGAAAGATTGCTCATTTTACGGAATATACCGTTCTGGGAGCATTGCTCTGTTCATGTGCCTATTCATTTGACCGAATCAAGCCGATAAAATTTGTACCCTACACCGTTTCTATCGGACTGTTTACCTGTTTTGTTGATGAAACAATTCAGCTTGGGATTGAGGGAAGATCGGGACAGGTGAGCGATATGTGGATTGACTTTTTCGGTGTGTTGCTTGGTACGGCTGTAATGCTTGTTGCATTTTGGATTTACAGGAAGATACGAAAGATCAACTAACTATATGTATGCGAATAAGAAAGGAATCAGTATGGGAAATATGGAAAATTCAGTAAAGCCCCATGAAAACAAAATGGGAACTATGCCAATGACAAGGCTAATTCTAACAATGAGTCTGCCTGCAATTTTTTCAATGACAATTCAGGCAATGTATAATGTTGTTGACAGTATTTTTATCGGCAACTATGACGCAGACGGACTGACCGCAACTTCGCTTGCGTATCCTCTGCAAATGCTTTTGATTGCGTTTGCAGCCGGTACGGCAGTCGGTGTAAACTCGTTTGTTTCAAGAAAATTAGGTGAGAAAAATTTTGTTCAGGCAAACGACGGAGCAACTCACGGTTTTGTAACCTGTATTTTTAATTATGTAATATTTTTATTGCTCGGACTTTTTGCGGTTCGCCCGTTTATGGCAATGTACACGCAGAATGAGGCTATTGTAAATTACGGAATCCAGTATCTGACGGTTGTACTTTGCTTCTCGTTCTTTTCAATTGTACAGATTATGGTTGAAAAAACGCTTCAGGCAACAGGCAATATGATATTCCCGATGTTATCCCAGCTTTTCGGTGCAATTGTAAATATTATTTTTGACCCGCTCCTGATTTTCGGTATAGGAATTTTCCCTGAAATGGGCGTTCTCGGTGCGGCAATTGCTACTGTATTCGGTCAATTCTGCGGTATGGTTTTCTGCCTTTGCATTCTTTTCTTTAAGAATAACGAAGTTAAAGTTTCGTTCAAACATTTCAAATTGAATGGTTCCACATTGAAATCTATTTATGTTGTAGGCTTTCCGTCTGTAATTATGCAGTCAATAGGTTCCGTTATGATTATCGGACTCAATGCAATTCTTGCTGTTTCGGAGGCTGCCGTTACTGTTCTCGGTATATATTATAAATTACAGAGCTTTGTATTTATGCCTTGTTTCGGACTCAATCAGGGCGTAATGCCGATTATCGGTTATAACTACGGTGCAAGAAAGAAAAAGAGAATGTATTCCGCTTTAAAGCGCGGCATCATCATTGGCGTAATTATTATGGCGGTCGGCACAATTCTTATGTGGACAATCCCCGAACAGCTTATTGCTATGTTTGGTGGCACACAGGATATTATGGATATCGGTGTCCCTGCATTCAGAATCATAAGCCTTTGCTTTATTCCTGCTGCTGCCGGCATTATCTTTACAACACTTTTTCAGGCGGTCGGAAAGGGACTGCGCAGTCTTATTATGTCATTCTGCCGTCAGCTTGTACTCATTCTTCCGATTGCGTGGGTGCTTTCTATGGTGTTTGATTATACAGCCGTATGGTATGCTTTCCCGATTGCGGAATTTTTCTCGTTAATGCTTGCAATTGCATTTTTTGTCAACCTTACAAAAGGCGATTTCAAGAGCCTTGACCAAAAGATTGAATGACGCAGTTAAATTTGTTCACCTCATTGCATATATTGCATTGAGGTGATTTTTTTGACAGAAAATAATGATAGCAGAAATACCATTACATATGACGATGACTGGAAATCTGTTTCATATTCGGAATACCCGAAGGTATCGGATGAGCTTGATTTAGATGAGGAGGATGTGAACTCTTTATCGGCTGAAAATAGTGATGAAAAGAAAAATTCTCCGAAACAGCTTGTGATAACGATTCAACTTGTGTGTTGTATTATTATAGCTCTTGCGGCTTTTTTGCTTAATTTATTTGGCGGTGAGGTCTATGCCGCAACACGGGAATGGTACTATTCAAACCTTGAAAAATCCGTTGTTTTTGATACGGGCGATAATAAAATAGATTTATCAAACCTGTTTACTGCAACAAGCGATGAAGTTTCGTCTGCTGAACATTGATTTTACGGTTTCGTATTCACTCGTTTGTCTTGGAGCAATATGTGTGATACTGAATATATTTTTAGGATTTCTATGTTGCGTTATGGCTGTGATTATTCATGAGTGCGGTCATCTTTTTGCAATGCTCATTTGCAAATCTCCGCCTGATAAAATCAAAATTTCGCTGTTTGAAATCAAGATTACCAACTCTTCAAGGCAGTTAAACACAACCCGTCAGAACATTTTTATAATTTTTTTCGGACCTTTAGTCAATTTCATTTGTTTTATTCTGTTTTATCTGCTATACTTATGTAATAGTGAATTTTTATTGCCGATTGCCATGGCGAACCTTTGCACGGGACTTTTTAATATGCTGCCGGTTATGTCGCTTGACGGCGGACAGCTTATGTATGTTATTCTGAGCAGAAAATTCTCGGAAAAATCAGCCGAAAGAATCATAAATATAACTGCTGTTATAATTCTTTTTCCGCTGACGGTACTCGGCTTTATGGTTTTGCTAAATTCAAAATATAATTTTTCGCTGTTGTTTGTGTGTACGTATCTCATTGCGTCACTTTTATGTAAAAACAACAGGTACTACTGACGGAGGATTTCTATGGTCAGCAAAGAAGTTGAAAAATTACTTCTGAAAGTTCAAAAGCCGGGAAGATATGTCGGCGGTGAACTCAACGAAGTAATCAAGGATAAAAAGAAAGTAGATTGCAGATTTGCCTTCTGCTTTCCCGATACCTATGAAGTAGGTATGTCCCATCTCGGAATGAAAATTCTTTACAGTCTTATGAACGCTGTGCCGTACATTTGGTGCGAAAGAGTTTTTGCCCCATGGGTTGATATGGAAGAAGAGATGATAAAACACAATATTCCGCTTTATGCGCTTGAAAGCGGAGATCCCGTGTCCGATTTTGACTTTATCGGTTTTACTCTCCAGTATGAACTCAGCTTTACAAATATGCTCAATATGCTCAGGCTTTCGGGTGTGCCGATTAAAAGCTGTGACAGAAAAGAACTTAAAAACATAGTAGTTGCAGGCGGACCGTGTGCCTGCAACCCCGAGCCGATTGCAGATTTTGTCGATATTTTCTTCATTGGTGAGGGAGAAGAGGTTGACCTTGAGGTTATTGAACTTTTCAGAAGGTGCAGAGCCGAGGGTAAATCAAAACAGGAGTTTCTTGAACTCTCATCTAAAATTGAGGGTGTATATGTTCCTGCACTCTATGATGTAACATATAACGAGGACGGCACAATCAAGTCATTCACTCCAAAAGGAGATGCTCCCGCTAAAATCCACAAGCGTATTATGCTTGATATGGACAAGTCGTTCTATCCTGATAATTTTGTAGTTCCGCTCGTTGAGATAGTTCATGACAGAGCGGTTCAGGAAATTTTCCGTGGCTGTATAAGAGGCTGCCGTTTCTGTCAGGCAGGTATGATTTACCGTCCCGTCCGTGAAAAATCTCCCGAAACTATAAATAAACAATGCAGAGCATTATGTGATAACACGGGTTACGATGAAGTTTCGCTATCTTCACTCAGTTCAAGTGACTACAGTCAGATTGTACCGTTGCTTGACAAGCTGAATGAGTGGAGCAAAGACGAAAAAGTCAGCATTTCACTTCCGTCACTGCGTGTTGACGGTTTTACAGATGACATTATGAATAAGATTAAAACCGTACGTAAGAGCGGACTTACCTTTGCTCCGGAGGCAGGCAGTCAGCGTATGCGTGATGTTATCAATAAAAATGTTCGTGAAGATGAACTTTTGCAGACTTGCACAACTGCATTTGCAGGCGGCTGGACTACGGTAAAACTCTATTTTATGATTGGTCTGCCTACCGAAACAATGGACGATGTCGCCGCAATTGCCGGCCTTGGTCAGTCTGTAGTTGATGCATATTACAAATGTCCCGACAAGCCAAAGGGCAAGTCGGTGCGTGTAACCGTGTCTGCATCCTCTTTTGTACCGAAACCGTTCACCCCGTTTCAATGGGAACCGCAGGATACAATCCCTGTTCTTCATGAAAAGCAACAGCACATTAAGGACAGTATTACAACAAGAAAAATTCAGTTTAACTATCACGATGCCGATACAAGCTACCTTGAAGCAGTATTTGCAAGGGGTGACAGAAAACTTTGTAAGGTTATGGAGCTTGCATGTGAAAGAGGTTTTCATTTTGACGGTTGGAATGATTGTTTCAGCCTTGAAAAGTGGCTTGAACTCTTTGATGAATGCGGTGTTGATCCGTCATTTTATGCAAACAGACACAGAAGTTTTGATGAAATTCTTCCGTGGGATCATATCGACTACGGAGTAACTAAAGATTTCCTTATCAGAGAATGTAAAAAAGCGTACGCAGATACAACAACACCGCATTGCAGACTGAAATGCAACAACTGCGGTGCGGCTAAATACGGAAAGGGTGTGTGTTTTGAAAAGCGTAAGAATATGGTTTAAAAAAGATTTTGAATGTCGCTATATTTCGCACCTTGATCTCAATCGATGTATGCTTCGTGCATTGCATAAGAGCAAAATCCCTATCTGGCATACAGAAGGATTTAACCCGCATCCGTTTGCAACATTCCCGTTGCCGCTTTCGCTTGGTTTCAGAGGTGTAAACGAATGTATGGATGTCAAGCTTGAGGATGAAAGCTTTCCGTTTGAAGAAATAATCTCAAGGCTTAACGGTTGTCTGCCGAGAGGACTTCGTGTGTTTGATGTAACGGAACCTGTTATGAAAGCCGGAAAGATTGCTTTTGCATCATTTGCAATCAAGATTTCCTGTGACGGTGAAAACTCCCGTACAGTATGCGAACAACTCAAAGAACTGCTGACAAGCGAAAGTATTGAAGTTGAAAAGAAATCTAAAAAAGGCATAAAAACCGTTGACATAAAACAGGGCATAAAGAGCTTTGAAGTAACCGAGAAGTTCGACTTTGCAGAACTTGATGTTGTTTTGTCGGCAGGCAGCTCCGATAATGTGAATCCGAATCTGCTTATATCGGCTTTTGAAAACCGTTTTTTGGTTTCCTGTGATATCGACATCACAAGGAATGACCTCTACAACGCAGATATGGAATTGTTTAGATAGGTGAATATATGTTTGAATTTACAATACGAGAAAATGATTTTTTAAACGGATTTTTGAATTTATTGAGTGACTATGTAAATAAGTCGTATAAATTTACCATGTCGTATCTAACGAGCCCTCTTTTGTCAGATGTGCGTGAGAGCGAAAGACTTGTTTTGCTTGTAGTCAATAAGTCTGTTTTTCAAAATATGTACAGTTTCATCAAGCTGAATGACAGCAATATGCAGTTTGCATCATTTTCCTGTCTTGAAACAGCCGTGAACTCAATGCGACTTTACAATGTCCTTGCTACAAATCCGGATTATATGCACGAATATATTACCGGCGGAAACTTTTCGCTTGAAGTATGTGAAAATGAAATTTCAGAAAAACAAAAAGAATACAAGAAAGGTGAAGAGGAGTTCTCGCTCCGTGAGTTTGCAACCGGACTTGGCAAATTCAATTCTTTTGAATTGAAAAATGCAGCTGTTGCGTCACAGCTTGTTGACGGCAATATCTTTCTCGGACTTTCCTGCGGCAATGAACTCGGAGAGGATTTGCAGGATGAAGTCAGAAAGAGTATGATTGGTGCATACCTTTCACTTTCAAAACACAATAAAATGTTTTTTAACGGCGGTATAGATGATACTCTTGAAGAGCTTGAGGATAAGCTCTATGCAAAGTTTCTTGAATATATCAAAAAGTTCTCATAATCTTTTTAAACTTTCACATTACTTTACACAAGCGTTCAATTTTCTGTCACATAAGACAGTTATTATATGCTTGTAAGTTAAAGATAAACAAAAACACTTTAACTTCACATAGATAATGCTTACAAGAACTTTTCATAGATTTCCTCTCTAATATGTCGAAAGACACAAAGGTCGGCTTTTCTGCCGACCTTTTTAATTTATCAGGTGTTTTATTATGAATTACTACTCCCTTAATAAGTATCTCAAAAATACATTCGGTGAAAAGGTGTACAAAATTTCGCTGAACGGTAATATGACCTGTCCGAATCGTGACGGAACCCTCGGAACGAGGGGCTGTATTTTTTGCAGCAGGGGAGGCTCCGGAGAATTTGCCTCCGATGCACTTCTTCCTGTTCACGGACAAATTGATCAGGCTAAACTGCGAATAAAAAAGAAATCCGACTGTAAAAAGTTTATTGCATACTTTCAGCCGTTCACAAATACCTATGCGTCTATTGAATATCTTGAAAAAATATTTACAGATGCAATTTCAGAACCCGACATTGTTGCCCTTTCAATCGCAACCCGTCCCGATTGCCTGGGAAATAATGTGTTAGGTCTTCTTGAAAAACTGAACAAGATAAAACCTGTCTGGGTAGAACTCGGATTACAGACAATTCATGAAAAATCGGCAGATTATATAAGAAGAATGTATCCGCTCTCCGTTTATGACTCAGCTACAGAAAATCTTCATAAAATCGGAATCAATGTAATTACACACATTATTTTGGGACTTCCGAACGAATCTAAAGAAATGATGCTTCAATCTGTAAAATATGCAGGCAGTAAAACCGACGGAATCAAACTACAATTGTTGCATGTTTTAAAAAACACAGACTTGTGTGATGACTATGAAAGCGGAAAATTTGATGTGCTTTCAATGGAAGATTATATTGATATTCTTTGCGATTGCGTTGAAGTGTTGCCTGAAAATGTTGTAATTCACCGTTTAACAGGTGACGGGGATAAAAAACTGCTCGTTGCACCCATGTGGAGTGCCGACAAAAAGCGTGTTTTAAACTCAATCAACCGTGAATTTGCAAAGCGTGATATCACGCAGGGAAGAAAGGCAAAGTAAAAGACTCCCGAATCAATCATCGGAAGTCCTGTTTTCAAGAGTATTGTCGTTGTGATTTTTCTCTTTTTCAGCTTTCTTCTGAGCTGTTTTTTTACCGATTGCATATGCAACAGCCAATATAGCCAAGCATCCCGCAGTTATGCCTATGCCGGCAAAGAAAAATTTTATTTGCTTATCTTTAATGGGATTGTAATCAATATATTCGTCATCTGAGGCATTAACAGTTGTAGGCTCGGTCGGGTGTTTACTTTTACCGCCCTTTCCTGTAGCTTGCGTGCTGTTTTTATTGATTGACGAGGAACTTCCGCCGCTAACCGTTCCCGAGGCATTTTTATATATTCTGATACACGATGCAGTGCAACTTCCAACATCCATAAAGTTCACATCGGAATCAACACATTGAATCACCGTGTAGTCAATATACGCAGTACCTTCTTTTATTGTTTTGAAATCAAGCGTTAAGACATCGCTTCCGCCCGAAATATTTTGTCCTTCAGAATTAAGAAAAACAACTTTAACCTTGCCGCTTTTCTTGTTGACCTGAATTTTTGAGCCGTTATTCACTGCCTTAACCTTTCTGAATTCGATATAATCGGCATCATATGTAAATTCAAATGTTGCGGCAGAAAGTCGATTATCTGCCTTTGCGGAAAGTGCAACGCTGAACAGTCTGTTCGGCTTCATATCTGCATTCTGCATTTCAAAACTTACGCTTGTGGTTGCAAATGCACTTGTTAAAGATATTTGCAATAAAGCCACTAAAATTAAAATAATAGAAAATAGTTTTTTCATAGTTTGCCACATAAAATTAAAATATTTCAAAATCTCACTTGATTTTTCTGATTTCATTTGATATAATAAACAGGTCGTTTGGAGAGATGTCCGAGCTGGCCGAAGGAGCATGATTGGAAATCATGTATACGGTGAACACCGTATCAGGGGTTCGAATCCCCTTCTCTCCGCCACAAACGCTGAACTTTATTTTAGGTTCAGCGTTATTTTTTTGACCTGTTTTTCTTAATAAAAGGTGCTGTTTTTCATATATATAATTGTATCGTATGGCAAGATTTGTTGTCAACGGATTTACGGTGAAGAGTTAGCACATACAGTGCATTTACGGTTATTTTTAATAATTTTTTTGCATTTCATATGACATAACCATTCAGCTTTCGGTTATTTATTCAAAAAACTGCCACTAAACCTTTACAAACCCTACAAGATATTGTATTATATTAGTAATTATAAATTACCATGGGGTGTTATGTATGAAACCAAAATATAAAAGAGTATTATTAAAACTTTCAGGCGAATCACTTGCAGGAGAAATGAAACACGGAATTGATTTTGAAACTGTTCTCAAAATCTGCAAGCCTATTAAAGAATGTGTTGACGCAGGCGTAGAAGTCGGCATCGTAGTAGGCGGCGGTAACTTCTGGCGTGGCAGAAGCTCAGGCGAAATGGACAGAACAAGAGCCGACCATATGGGTATGCTCGCAACAACAATCAACGCACTCGGTGTTTGTGATGCACTCGAACAGCTTGGAGTTAATGTTCGTGTTCAGACAGCTATTGCTATGCATCAGATTGCAGAGCCGTACATCAGAAACAAAGCAGTTCTTCACCTTCAGAAGGGCAGAGTAGTAGTATTCGGTTGCGGAACAGGCAACCCGTTCTTCAGCACAGACACAGCAGCGGCTCTTCGTGCGGCAGAAATTGAGGCTGATATCGTAATGAAGGCTACTATGGTTGACGGTGTATATGACAGCGATCCCAAGAAAAATCCGAATGCAAAGAAGTACGATACAATTTCTTTCCATGATGTTCTCAACAAGGATCTCGCTGTTATGGACAGCACAGCGGCATCGCTTTGCAAGGACAATAATCTTCCGATTCTTGTATTCAGTATTGAAGATCCTGAAAATATCTACAAAGCTGTTTGCGGTGAAAACATTGGTACAATCGTAACAGCCAACAATTAATTTGAATTTTTTACTGACTTTTTAACAATAATTATTACACAGGAGGCATAAATATGCAGACACAGTTAAAAAAAGCCGGCGAAAGTATGGACAGACGACTTGAGCATATGCGCACGGAATTTTCAGAAATCAGAGCAGGCAGAGCAAATCCCGCAGTTCTTGATAAGGTAAAGGTTGACTATTACGGCGCACCCACACCCGTAAATCAGCTTGCCGCAGTATCTGTTACAGAGGCAAGAACTCTTACCATTCAGCCATGGGATGCGTCTGTATTAAGACAGATTGAAAAGGCTATCCAGACTTCCGATATCGGCATCAACCCACAGAATGACGGTAAGATTATTCGTCTTATTTTCCCGCCTCTCACAGAGGACAGAAGAAAAGAAATCGTAAAAGATGTTCAGAAGATTGCTGAGGAAACAAAGATTCAGATTCGTAATGTCCGCCGTGAACTTATCGACAAGCTTAAAGCTATGAAGAAGGACGGCGAGCTTACAGAGGACGATCTCAAGCAGGGCGAAAAGAAAGCTCAGGATCTTACAGATAAGTATGTCAAAGAAGTTGAGAGCGTTTCTGCAGTAAAGCAGAAAGAAATTTTGGAGATGTAATATGGCTTTTTTCTCAAAGAAAAAAGATGAGCAGATTGAGGTTACAGACCTCAATCTGCCTTCACATATCGGAATTATTATGGACGGCAATGGCCGTTGGGCAAAGAAAAGAGGACTTCCGAGAAAAGCAGGTCACCGTCAGGGTGCTAAAACTTTCAGAACAATAACAAGATACTGTTCCGATATCGGAGTAAAGTACCTTACCGTATATGCTTTTTCAACCGAAAACTGGAAAAGACCGCAGGAGGAAGTTGATGCACTAATGTCGCTCTTTAAATCATATCTTAATGAAGCACTTGAAGATTTTAAGGATGACAGTATTGTGGTAAAATTCATCGGTGATAAGTCGGGTTTTAACGATGAACTTCGTGAGCTTATGATTGAAAACGAGGAGAGTTCAAAAGACCGTGACGGTATGGTTCTCAATATAGCTATGAATTACGGCAGTCGTGACGAAATTGTCAGAGCCGTTAGAAACATTTCCGAAGATGTCAGAAACGGAAAAATTTCTTCCGATGACATAACAGAAAATCTTTTTTCAAATTATCTTTATACCGCAGGTCAGCCCGATCCCGACCTTATTATCAGACCGAGCGGTGAATACAGAATTTCAAATTTCCTTTTGTGGCAGTCAGCCTACACGGAATTTGTTATAATGAACAAGCTTTGGCCTGATTTTCAGAAATCAGACCTTGACGAAGCGTTAAAAATATACTCCTCCAGAAACAGAAGATACGGTGGAGTCTGATGAGAGTTGATATAAAATGAAATCCCTCAAGCCACGGCTGCTGACAGCCGTAATAGGAATACCAATACTGCTGATTGTTCTGTTTGTTTCGGAACTTTGGCGCCCATTTGTAGGCTTAGTCATAGGAGCATTCTCGGCATTTATGATAGGCGAGTATCTTCATGCAAGAAAGATGCTTTATAAATTTCACCTTTCAATACCTTGTATGCTGTTTGCTTTTCTGCTTTCGGTTTTAGTTACGACAAAGTATCTGTATGTTTTGATTTTTGCTTTTATACTGACAGTCTTCGCCGTAATGATTTTTAAACACGAAAAGACAAACTATGCCGATGTTGCATATTCAGTGTTCGGAACATTTTTAATTTCTTTTGGAATGAGTGCCGTACCGATTGCCTGTGCATCATCTGTATCAATTACTTTCTGCTATATATGTATTTTCGCATTACCGTGGATGGCAGACGCAGGCGGCTTTTTTATCGGAGCATCGTTCGGCAAGCACAAACTTTGCCCGAAAATCAGCCCTAAAAAGACTGTTGAGGGCGCAATTGGCGGAATACTTTTCTGTGACCTCACAGCAGTAATTATCGGACTTGTGTTCAAATTTTTGGTTATGCCGGACGCTAACATCAATTTCTGGGCATTGATTCTTCTCGGTGTAATTGACGCTCCTGTTTCAATTCTCGGTGATTTAAGCTTTTCACTTATCAAAAGAAATTACGGAATCAAGGACTACGGTTCAATTTTTCCCGGTCACGGCGGAATGCTTGACAGGTTTGACAGCATAATATTTACTGCCCCTGTTCTTGTGGCAATCAATCAATTCATACCTTTCATAACAGTGGGGTAAACTAAAATGGTAAATTCACTTTCAATTCTCGGATCGACGGGTTCAATCGGAACTCAGACGCTTGATGTTGCAGATAAACTTAATTTAAAAGTTTCTGCGCTCACGGCGTCAACAAATATAAAGCTGCTTGAAGAACGGGTAAGAAAATACAAACCTGAACTTGCAGTGGTTTTTAACGAAGAAAAAGCCAAAGAATTCAAAGATAATATAAAAGATACAAACACCCGTGTTTTAAGCGGTATGGACGGACTTATTGAGGCGGCAACGCTTGAAAATGCCGACCTTGTTGTAAATTCGGTTGTCGGAATGGTAGGCTTAAAGCCTACACTTGCAGCGGCAAACGCTAAAAAAGATATTGCTTTCGCAAACAAGGAAACGCTTGTAACAGGCGGTAAGCTTGTATGTGATGCGGTAAAGAAGAACGGTGTAAAGCTTCTTCCCGTTGACAGTGAACATTCTGCTATCTTCCAATGCTTACAGGGAATGCCTGAAAAGAAAATGCTTAAAAAGCTCATTCTTACAGCATCCGGCGGTCCGTTCTTTGGCAAAACAGTCGAAGACTTAAAGAATGTAACAGTTAATGAGGCTCTCAATCATCCAAATTGGAGTATGGGCGCAAAAATAACCATCGACTCTGCTACAATGATGAACAAAGGCCTTGAAATCATTGAGGCAAGATGGCTTTTTGATGTTCAGCCCGAAAATATTGATGTTGTTGTTCATCGTGAAAGTATCATACATTCTCTCATAGAATATGTAGATAATTCCGTAATTGCACAGCTTGGACTCCCCGATATGAGGATTCCGATACAGTACGCAATTACATATCCTAAAAGATATGAGTCACCTGTCGGTGAATTAAGTCTTGCTCAAATCGGCAAAATGACTTTCTTTGAACCTGACTATGATACTTTCAAATGTTTGAGAGCCTGTAAAAAAGCTCTTTCACTCGGAGGCGTTGCAACAGCAATTGCCAACGGTGCTAATGAGGAGGCTAACCGACTTTTCAGAGAAGGTAAAATCACTTTTCTTGAAATCGGTGACCTTGTTATGGGTGCAATTGATAACATAGACAATTTTGAGCCTTTATGCGTTGATGATGTGTTAGAGGCAGACAAACTTGCAAGAGAGTATGTACTCTCTAAGCTATAATTTGCGGTAATATTTTCCACTGCTGTCTTTGCGACGGCAATGAATATTTTGGAGTTGATTTATTTTAATGCAAATTTTAACAGTTGCGGCTCTCATTGTAATAGGAATATTACTTTTTGAGCTTATAATTTTTTCTCACGAATTCGGTCATTTTATTACCGCAAAGCTTTCGGGTGTAAAGGTAAATGAATTTGCACTCGGAATGGGACCGAAAATAATCAGTTTTGTTAAAGGCGAAACAAGGTACTCGCTTCGTCTTTTTCCTATAGGCGGTTACTGTGCCATGGAAGGAGAGGATGAAGACAGTGAAGAAAAAGGTGCTTTTAATAACGCAAAAGTTTGGAAGAGAATGATTATCATAATCGCAGGTGCGGTTATGAATATTCTTCTCGGTTTTGTTATGATGTTTGCCTTTACCGTTCAGGCTGACAGCTACAGTTCAACTACAATATCTCAGTTTCAACCCAATGCATTTACTGCAAACACAGGTTTACAAACAGGGGATAAAATTGTTGAAGTGAACGGTTATTCAATTTGGAATTCACGAGATTTGCAGTTTGCAATCTCAACTCTTCCATATGAAACAGTAGAAGGCAACACACTTGAGGTATACAAAGAAAGAGCAACATCTGCCGCTTGCGGTGTATATAATAAGTATGCAAAAGACGAATCTCTTTCAAAGGATGAACTTCAAAAATACTACAATGCTCTTTCTGAGGGTTGTTCAAAAATAAATAAGGCTGCAAGCAAAGACGAGGCTAAAAAACTTCTTGATGAAACTTGCAAGTCAATTTATGCACTTGACAAATCATATGATATGTCAAAGTATAAAACACCCGAAATAGACACAACTACATCAAGACCGAGATTCATGGGTGATGTAAAGGTTGTTCGTGACGGCAAAGAAATAACACTTGAAAATGTACAGTTTTTCACCTATTACGCTGATGAGGATGCCGAAAAGGAAAACAAACCTACTGTAGCATTTGACTTTGCAGTTGAACCGATTGAGAAAAATATCGGTACTGTTCTCGGTGAAACATTCACACAGACCTGTTCAATGGCAAAAACCGTGTGGACATCTCTTGTGTGGCTTGTTCAGGGCAGATTTACATTCAACGATATGTCAGGTCCTGTTGGTATTGCTACAGCTGTCACTCAGGTTGCATCAATGGGACTTCAAACAGGCTTCGTAGATGCAGTCAATAACATTCTTTTTGTAATGATACTCATTACGGTAAACCTCGGAATTGTAAATATGCTGCCGTTCCCGGCGCTTGATGGCGGAAGATTCTTATTTTTGCTGATTGAATGGATATTCAAAAAGCCAATTCCGAGAAAGGCAGAACAGATTGTAAATACAGTCGGTCTTGTTCTGTTGCTTGCATTTATGCTTATTATTTCGGTGAAAGATGTGTTCCAGCTTGTAACGGGAACATTCCCCGGAATGTAGACAAACGGAGGAAATTTTATGGGAAGTAAAATTCAGGTAACTGCCGGCAATGTAAAAATTGGCGGCGGTGCTAAAGTAAGCGTTCAGTCAATGCTCAACATTCCCTCAACCGATATTGAGGGTTCTGTAAGACAGGCAAAAGAGCTTGAAGAGGCCGGTTGCGAAATTATTCGTGCAGCTATTCCTAATAAAGATGCAGTAAAGCTTATTCCTGCCCTCAAAGAGGCTGTAAGCGTCCCGATTGTAGCCGATATCCATTTTGACTATAAGCTTGCGCTTGAGGCATGTGCGGCAGGCATTGACAAAATCCGTATCAATCCGGGTAACATCGGATCAGACGATAGGGTAAAGGCGGTGGCGGACGCTTGCCGACAGCGTGGCATTCCGATTAGAATCGGTGTTAACTCAGGTTCTCTTGAAAAGGAAATTCTTGCAAAATACGGTCATCCCACACCCGAGGCACTTTGCGACAGCGCCTTGTACCATGCATCACTTCTTGAAAAGTTTGATTTCAACGATATTGTTCTTTCAATGAAAAGTTCAACCGTTTCTACTATGATTAAAGCCTATGAGCTTGCCGCAGAAAGGTGTGACTATCCGCTTCACCTCGGTGTTACAGAGGCGGGAACAGAAAGAATGGGTATTATCAAATCTTCTGCCGGAATCGGTGCATTACTGCTCCATGGTATCGGCGATACAATCAGAGTTTCCCTCACAGCCGATCCTGTAAAGGAAGTTTACGCCGCTCATGATATTCTCAAGGCTCTTGACATTGAGAAAGACGGAGTTCAATTTGTTTCATGTCCGACTTGCGGAAGAACAAGGATTGACCTTGTGAAGATTGCAAACGAGGTTGAAGATAAACTCAGAAACTGTAAAAAGAATATCAAAGTAGCGGTAATGGGTTGCGTTGTAAACGGTCCCGGAGAGGCAAGAGAAGCTGATATCGGCATCGCAGGCGGTGACGGTTGCGGTCTTGTATTCAAAAAAGGCGAAATTCTTCGCAAAGTTCCGGAAGATAAACTCGTTGACGCACTTTTGGAAGAAGTAGAAAAATTATAACTCTATCAGCAGTCAAAATACATTTGCTGTAATATAACAGAAGGACATATATGAAAACATTAGGAGAAGTCTTTGACTCCCAATTCGGCATTAATCTGCCGCAACAGATTTCACAGGGAGAACTGACACAACTTAATATTAACAAACAAGCCCGTTTGATTACTTTAGCAGTAAAATTCAACGGGCTCGTTGAGCGTAATACGCTTTTTGACACGGAAAAGCTGATTACCAAGACACTTGCGTATCATACTGTAATAAAACCGCATTTTCCGACAGAGTTGTTTTCCGCTGATTATTTTCCTCAGCTATACGCAGCCGTAAGGCGAGATATTCCGAGTATTAACGGAACTCTCAACAATGCTGAGGTTAGGTTTGAAAACAATACGCTTACGATAAATCTTCTTAACGGCGGGAAAACTCTCCTTGACAGTAAAGGCTTTGACAAAGCACTTATAAAGCTCGTTTCGGAAGAATTCAATCTTTACATTTCCGTTAATTATACCGGAACCTTTGAGGTTGAAGAAAACAGCGAAGAATACAAAGCCGCTATTCAGGATGCTCAGGAGAAAATCAACCGAGAAAATCTTCAGAAAGCCGCTGAATTCTATCAGGAAGAGGTTGAAACAGCAGAAAAAAGAGAAGAAAAACACGCTGAAAACACTACTGTTGAAATTGAAGTTCGTGAGGGCAAGTTTGCAACACCGCAGATTATTCAGTCCTCAATCCGTCCGTTATACGGTCGTTCAATCAGGGGGAAAATGATTCCCATTTCTTCAATCTCAGGTGATTCGGGAAGAATTGTGGTGTGGGGCGATGTATTTGATATTGAAAAGAAAGTCACTAAAAGCGGTGACAAAAATATTTTCACTATCGACATAACCGATTATACTGGTTCAACAACAGCTAAAGTATTCAATTCAATCAAGGAATCAGCCGTAATTGATAATATTAAAAAAGGCGATACAATCGTTGTTCAGGGTGATGTTGAGTACGATAAATATGCAGGCGAACTTGTTGTAAATGCCCGTTCAATCGGTACGGCTCAAAAAGTAAAAGTAGTTGATAATGCCGAGAAAAAGCGTGTTGAACTCCATATGCATACAAATATGTCGCAGATGGATGCCGTAACATCGGCAGGTGACCTTGTAAACCGTGCTTATCAGTGGGGACACAAAGCCGTTGCAATTACTGACCACGGTGTCGCACAGGCTTTTCCCGATGCAATGAAAGCCGCAGATAAAATCAACAAAGACGAAGAGAAAATTAAAATCATCTACGGTGTTGAGGCATACTTTATGGATGACCTTGTAGAGTCTGTAAAAGGTGATGCCGATACAGGTTTTGACGGCACTTTCATCTGCTTTGATATAGAAACAACAGGTCTTTCAGCCGCCCGTGACAAGATTACCGAAATCGGCGCAGTCAAGGTTGAAAACGGTGTCATCACTGATACTTTTTCAACCTTTGCAAATCCCGAAATGCCGATTCCGCAGAAAATCACTCAGCTTACAGGCATTACCGATGATATGGTAAAGGACGCTCCGTCACAGAGCGAAGCGGTTAGTGCATTTCTTGAATTTGCCGGTGACAATGTGCTTGTTGCTCACAATGCTCCCTTTGACACATCCTTCATAGCAAAAGCCTGTGAAGATATGGGCAGGGAATATAACTACACTTCAATCGACACGGTTGCAATTTCAAGAGCAATCCTTACAGATATCAAGAACTGCAAGCTTGATACGGTAGCAAAATTTTTAAGGCTCGGCGACTTCAATCACCACAGAGCAACCGATGATGCCGAAATGCTTGCGAGAATTTTTATAAATCTCTGTCAGCGACTTACAGATGATTACGGTATAACAAAAACAAACGACATTAATACAAAGATAGCAGGCGGAGATTTTAAAAAACTTCCGACCTATCATCAGATTATTCTTGTAAAGAATAAAATAGGTCTTAAAAATCTTTACAGACTTATTTCTTACAGTCATCTTAATTATTTCTATAAAAAGCCGAGAATTCCGAAAAGCGAGCTTGTGAAGTACAGAGAGGGACTCATAATCGGCTCAGCTTGTTGTGCAGGTCAGCTTTATATGGCAATTCTCGAGGGCAAGCCGTGGGGCGAACTCAAACAGATTGCGTCATTCTATGATTATCTTGAAATTCAGCCTGCAGGCAACAACAGCTTTATGATTCGTGACGGCAGATTTAATTCTGTTGACGAACTTCATGAAATTGACCGTACAATAATTAAGCTTGCAAAAGAACTCGGCAAGCCTGTATGTGCAACCTGTGATGTCCACTTTATGGATCCGACAGATTCCGAATTCAGAAAAATTCTTATGGCAGGTCAGGGTTTTAAAGATGCCGAACAGCAAGCTCCGCTTTATTTCAGAACAACTGCTGAAATGCTCAAGGAATTTGAATGGCTCGGCAAGGATAAAGCCTATGAGTATGTAGTAGAAAATCCCAATAAAATCGCCGATATGTGCGAATATATCAGACCTATTCCAAAGGGTACATTCCCGCCTAACATTGAGGGCGCACAGGAACAGCTTATTGATATTACATGGAAAAGAGCAAAAGAGAAATACGGTGATCCATTGCCTGAAATCGTAAAGGCAAGACTTGACAAGGAACTTAATTCAATCACAACCTACGGATTCTCTGTACTTTATATGACTGCTCAAAAGCTTGTTGCAGACAGTGAGGCACACGGATATCTTGTCGGTTCACGAGGATCGGTAGGTTCTTCTTTCGTAGCTACTATGTCCGGTATTTCGGAGGTTAATCCGCTTTGTCCGCACTATGTATGTCCAAACTGCAAACACAGCGAGTTTATAACAGACGGCAGTTACGGCTCAGGCTTTGATATGCCCCCAAAAAACTGTCCTGAATGCGGCACTCTTATGGATCAGGACGGTCACGAAATTCCGTTTGAAACATTTCTTGGCTTTAAAGGCGACAAAGTGCCTGATATCGACCTTAACTTCAGCGGTGAGTATCAGTCAAAATCTCACCGTTACACGGAAGAGCTCTTCGGTAAGAATAATGTGTTCAAAGCGGGAACAATTTCTACCGTAGCCGAAAAAACAGCACTCGGCTTCGTTAAGAAGTTTGCACAGGAGCGAGGTCTTGTAATGCACAAGGCTGAGGAAAAGCGTCTTGCAATCGGTTGTACGGGTGTTAAGAGAACCACAGGTCAGCACCCCGGCGGTATGGTTGTTGTGCCGAGAACAAACGATGTTTACGATTTCTGCCCTGTTCAGCATCCTGCAAATGATGTGAACTCAGATAACATTACAACCCACTTCGACTTCCATTCAATTCATGATACAATCACAAAACTTGATGAGCTTGGACACGATGTTCCGACAATCTATCATTATCTTGAGCTCTACACAGGTATCCCCGTAATGAAAGTTTCAATGAGCGATCCCGAGGTTATGTCGCTGTTTACTTCTCCGAAAGCACTCGGAGTTACTGAGGAGGATATCGACTCAAAAACCGGTACATTCAGCCTTCCTGAATGCGGTACTGCCTTCGTAAGAGGAATGCTCATTGAGGCACAGCCCAAAACCTTTACCGACCTTTTGCAGATTGCAGGCCTTTCGCACGGTACCGATGTATGGCTCGGAAACGCTCAGGAACTTATTCATAACGGAACCTGTACAATTTCGGAAGTAATCGGTACTCGTGACTCGATTATGACTTATCTTATGCACAAAGGTCTTGAACCGGGCATGGCATTCAAAATAATGGAGATTGTCCGTAAAGGTAACGCAACAAAACTTCTTACGGAAGAACACTTCAAGGCTATGCGTGAACACAATGTTCCCGAATGGTATATTGATTCATGTATGAAAATTAAGTATATGTTCCCGAAAGCCCATGCCGCAGCCTATATGATTGCAACGCTCAGACTCGGTTGGTACAAGGTTCACAAGCCCGTTGAATATTATGCGGCATACTTTACCGTACGAAGTGAAAATCTTGACGGTGCAATTGCCATGCAGGGACATCAGGCTGTCCGTGACAAGATGAACAACATAAAACAAAAACAGAGTGTTCACGAAGCCACAGCCAAGGATGAAGCAGAGTTCCAGACCTTGCAGATTGTCAACGAAATGATGGCAAGAAAAATTGAATTTCTTCCTGTTGACATCTACAAATCCGAGGCTAAAATGTTCAAGGTAGAGGACGGAAAAATCAGACTTCCGTTTTCATCCTTACCCGGTGTAGGCGGTGCCGCCGCAGATTCACTCGCAGAAACGGGCAAGCACACAGAATATCTTTCAATTGAAGATATGCAGATAAAAACAAAGGTTACTAAGGCTGTTATTGAAACACTGAAAGATGTCGGAGTTCTCAAGGATTTGCCTGAAAGCTCACAGATGTCATTATTTTAAGGAGTTGTCTAAATGAAAAAACTGCTTTCGCTAAAAACTTTGCTGATTTGCATTTCATTTACAGTGTTTCTTTTACTTGTAAAAGATAATATGAATGTTGTGTGGTCGGCAATCGGTTGGATAACAGGCATAATCACTCCGTTTGCAATCGGATTCCTTTTTGCTTACATCCTTAACTATCCGTACAAATTTTTCTACTCCAAAGTTTTCGGCAGAATGGGGCGAAAGCGAAAATTCCTTGCTAACTTCAGAAAACCCCTTGCGCTTATTATAACCTATGCAATTGTAGTAGCAATTTTTGTTGTTATAATCTCAATTGTAGTTCCGCAGATTGCAGCCAGCCTGTTCAGTCTTATTAACAGCCTGCCGCAGTATGCAGGCGTACTTTCTGACATGACAAAAACAGTGGTGCATTGGATTAACCATACATTCAGTATGGAAATTGACGCAAGTGAAGTAATAAACAACTTCTTCAAGTATATTACAAACTTTATTTCGGCAGGCAATATCACCAGTTTTCTCGGCAACTCTACAAATGCCGTATTCAGCGCAATTATGTCTACGTGTAACGGTGTGTATAACTTCCTGCTCGGAATCGTTATTTCAGTTTACTTCCTTGCCGCAAAGGAAACACTTTGCCGTCAGATAAAAAAGCTTGCTGTTGCTTTTATTCCGATAAAGTATCTTCCTAAGATTTATGAAATTGTCGATATTACAGATACAAAATGCGGTCGTTTTCTCGTTGGCGATATCATTGATGCGGCTTTTCTCGGTGTTCTCACATTCATTACAATGTCAATTTGTCAATTACCGTACGCACCGCTTATTGCGGTTCTTATCGGTGTAACGAATATTATTCCGTTCTTTGGACCGTTCATCGGTGCAATTCCGAGTGCTTTTATCCTCTTGCTTATTGATCCGATTTACATGATTATTTTCATAATCATTATAGTTATAATTCAGCAGCTTGACGGCAATCTTTTCAAGCCGAAGATTATCGGCAGTCAGGTTGGTCTTTCAAGCTTCTGGGTACTGTTCAGCGTAATTGTCGGCGGAGGAATGTTCGGTGTGCTCGGTCTTATTCTCGGCACACCAATCTATGCCGTAATCTATGCTCTTGTCGGCAAGAGAGTTAAAAACAAAATTGACTCAAAGGGTAGAATTGCTCAGGAGGCTCTTGATTTTGAGGTGCTTAACTATACCAAAATTGCCGCAGAGCAGAAAAAACTTCGTGAAGAAAAAGAAATGCAGCAAAGAGAAAAATTTATGAAATTCATCAACCGTAACAAAACAAATGATGAAGACGAATCCTCAGATAATACAAATGAATAATCGTAAAATTTTCGTTTCATCTGAATAGTGTTGACAAATCAAGTTTAGTGTGTTAGTATATTACCGTATTAACACACTAAAGCGTTGAGAGGCAATTATGAAAAAGAATTTAAAAATGACTCCCGAGGGAACAAAGGACTTTTTGTTCGCCGAATGTTCCGCTATGGATTATATCTGCACAAGCATTGAAAAGGTATTTGTCAAAGGCGGATTTAAACGGGTAATAACTCCTGCTCTTGAATTCTATGATGTGTTCTCAATTCCGTCAAGCGGAATCTCGCAGGAATCAATGTTCAAGACAACCGATAACAAAGGCAGACTTCTTGTTGCCCGTCCTGACTCCACTCTGCCGATTGCAAGAATGGTTTCTACAAGACTTAAAAACAATACACTTCCTGTTCGACTTTACTACAAGCAGGCAGTATATCGCAACAATCCGTCACTTGCAGGAAGAAGAAACGAATTTCTTCAGATGGGTGTTGAACTTCTCGGGGCAAAAGGAAAGAGAGCCGACCTTGAAATTCTTACATCGGCAATAAAAAGCATTTCAGCCGTTGCCGATGATTTCAGAATTGAACTCGGACACGCCGAAGTATTCAATGCACTGTCAAAAGAACTCGATATTGATAACGATTACAAAGAAAAAATCAGAGTATCAATCGAAAGTAAAAACTACTCGGCGCTTAACAATCTTCTTGACAAACTCAAGCCTTGCAAGACTGTTTCCGCAATCCGTTCGCTCCCGTCACTTTTCGGCGGTGAAGAAGTGTTTGATGAGGCATATGATATCTGCAAAGGCACAGGTGCCGAAAACGCTCTTGATTATCTCCACACAATCTATAAAGAACTTTCCGTGCTTGAACTCGGCAACAAGCTTATCATCGACCTCGGACTTGTTCAGAGAAATGATTACTATACGGGAATCGTATTTTCAGGGTATATTAACGGAATCGGTGACGCTGTTATTTCGGGAGGAAGATATGACGATCTTCTCAGCGAATTTGACGCTCCTATGGGTGCGGCAGGCTTTGCGATTGATACAGACGCAATTACAATGAAACATCTTTCCGATGATGATGTAAATTATTCAGATAATCCCGATGTTCTCGTTTTTGCAGAAAACGGACATGAAATGAAGGCTCTCAGATATGTTGACGAGATTAACGAAAAGGGAATAAATGCACAGTTCAGCGTACTTGAAACTCTTGAAGAAACAGAACAGTTTGCAAAATCAAGAGGAATTGCAAAAGTTGAAAGTATATAATCAAGCTGTCGGAAAGGATTAAATATGAAACCATTAAGAATTGCTCTGACAAAGGGCAGACTTGAAAAGACCACAATTGAACTTCTTGAAAAAATCGGATATAATTGTGATGAAGTAAAAAACAAGGGAAGAAGGCTTATTCTTCCAATCGGCAACAATGATTTTGAAGTTGTGCTTGCGAAAGCCGCAGATGTAATTACATATGTTGAGCACGGTGTGTGTGACCTTGGTGTCGTTGGCAAGGATACAATTCTTGAAAACGGTTCATCTTTTTATGAACTTCTCGACTTAGGATTCGGTAAGTGCCGTTTTGCTCTTGCTACAAAAAAGGACTCCGATTTTTACGGCGGTTACAAAACAAAGACAATTGCGTCAAAGTATCCCAATGTAACCAGGGCATTTTTTGACGATAAAAATATGGATGTAAGAATCATTAAGATTGAGGGCTCGGTTGAACTCGCTCCTCTTGTAGGTCTTGCAGACGGTATTGTAGATATAGTAGAAACAGGTTCAACGCTCAAGGCTAACGGACTTGAAGTAATTGAATGGGTATGTGATATTTCAGCAAGACTTATTGCCAATACGGCAAGTCTTAAACTGCGCAAGGCTGAAATTGAAGAATTGCAGAAGAAACTGGAGGCTGTCACAAAATGATTACAACTGTTGTAGCAGACGGAAAAAACGAATATGAATTTATTGATTTGCTCAAAAAGAGAGCGCAGAATTCAGATAAAAATGTAGTTCCGATTGTTTCGGAAATCATCGAAAATGTTGCAGAAAACGGTGATAAAGCCGTAAAGGAATATACCGTTAAATTTGACGGAAAAGCACCGGAAAAGGTAGAAATTACTTCCGATGAAATCGACAGCCTTATTGAAAAATGTGATAAGGATTATCTCGAAACAATCAAAAAGGCAGCCGCAAATATTGCAGACTTCCATAAAAGACAGGTTCAGCAAAGCTGGCTCACAACAAAGAATAACGGCGTAATGATGGGGCAGAGAATCAGAGGCCTTAAAAGAGTAGGTATCTATGTTCCGGGCGGCACTGCAGCATATCCCTCATCAGTTCTTATGAACGCAGTTCCTGCCAAAATTGCAGGTGTTGAGGAAATTATTATGTGTACACCTCCTCAGAAGGACGGTACACCGAATCCGAATATCATCGCTGCCGCAAAGGTAGCAGGTGTTGACAGAATCTTCCTTATGGGCGGTGCACAGGCAGTAGCCGCACTTGCATACGGTACAGAATCCGTACCAAAGGTTGATAAAATCGTAGGACCCGGCAACATCTTTGTTGCAACAGCAAAAAAACTTCTTTACGGAACAGTTGACATTGATATGATTGCCGGTCCGAGTGAAATACTCATCATTGCCGATAAGTCTGCAAATCCAAAATTCCTTGCCGCAGACCTTATGAGTCAGGCAGAGCATGACAGGCTTGCGTCTGCAATTCTGCTTACCGACTGCGAAGAGCTTGCCAAAGAAACTGAAACAGAGCTTGAAAAGCAGATGACTGCTCTTTCAAGAAAAGATATTATCCGCTCATCGGTTGACAATTTCGGTGCAGTTATTGTATGCAGTGATATGTCACAGGCGATTGAATTTGCCAACGAGCTTGCTCCCGAACATCTTGAGGTTTGTTGTGAAAACCCGATGGAGTATGTCGGCAAGCTTGATAATGCCGGCTCTGTATTTCTCGGCAACTACAGTCCCGAACCTCTGGGCGACTATTTTGCAGGTCCTAACCATGTTCTTCCGACAAGCGGCACGGCAAGATTTTTCTCACCTCTTTCGGTAGACAGCTTTGTAAAAAAATCAAGCTTTATTTACTATACGGAAGACGCTTTGAGAAAAGATGCCGAAGATGTAGTTCGCTTTGCAGAAACAGAAGGACTTACAGCACACGCAAATTCAATTAAAGTGCGTTTTGATATGAAATAAGAATGGAAGTTATGCAATGTCTTATGAATTAAACAAAAAAATTCGTGAACTTGAACCGTATGAACCAATCAGCGGTACATATAAAATTCGACTTGATGCAAACGAATGTCCCGTAAATTATCCTGATTTCATCAAAGAAGAAATCAAAAATGCAATTGATACAATTGATTTCAACCGCTATCCCGATCCGCTTGCGGAAAAGGTTGTTACGGCTTTTGCGTATTATTACGGAATCAATCCAAAATATGTAACCGCAGGTAACGGTTCAGATGAACTTATCTTTTTGATTGAAGCCGCATTTATGGAAAAAGGGGATAGGATGCTTTGCGTTGCTCCCGATTTTTCAATGTACAAATTCTATTCATCAATCTGTGAGGTTGAATGTGACACATTTATCAAATCCGACGACCTTTCAATTGATACGGACGCACTTATTGAAAAGGTAAATCGTGACAATATCAAACTTCTACTCTTTTCTAACCCATGCAATCCGACAGGGCAGGGTATGACCGCCGAAGATGCACGCAGGCTTGTTACAAGCGTAAATGCACTTGTAATTCTTGACGAAGCATATATGGATTTCTGGGATCAGAGTCTAATAAATGAGGTTGAAAAGTATTCAAATCTCATTATTTTCAGAACCGCATCAAAGGCAGTAGGCTCAGCGGCACTCAGACTCGGTTTTGCCGTTGCCAATGAAACAATTTCAAGAGCTGTAAAAGCGGTAAAATCTCCGTACAATGTGAACACATTTTCTCAGGTTGTCGGCAGTATAATATATGAAAATAAAGATTATCTCAAAAACAGACAAAAAACAATTGTCAGAAACAGAGAAAAGCTGTATAATGACTTATTGGAGTTGTCCGCTCTTTCTGATGATTTTAAGGTTTACAACAGTTGTGCAAACTTTGTTTTTGTTAAAACATCATTCGGCAAAGACTTGTGGAACTATCTAAAGGACAATTCAATTGTAATCCGTTTTATGGGCGATTACATCAGAATTTCCGTTGGCACAGAAGAAGAAAACGAAGAACTGATAAGTTGCATTAAAACTTATTTATCGAGGTGATTATATGCGCAGTGCATATGTTGAGCGTAAAACGAAGGAAACCGACATAAAGCTAAAACTTAATCTTGACGGCGGCGATATTAAAATTGATACAGGCATAGGCTTTTTTGACCATATGCTCAATTCGTTTGCCACTCACGGCAGATTCGGACTTGAGGTTTCGGTAAAAGGCGACCTCTATGTTGACGAACACCACACTGTTGAAGACACAGGTATAGTTCTCGGCAAAGCATTTGCAGAGGCTATTTCAACCAAAGAGTCAATTGAGAGATTTGGCAGTTTTTATGTTCCTATGGACGAAGCGCTTGCGTTTGCATCTGTTGACATCAGTGGCAGACCTTATCTTGTATTCGACGCTGATTTCCCGCAGGAAAGATGCGGCGGCTACGACTGTTCAATGACAGTAGAATTTATGCGTGCATTTGCATTTAACGCACAAATCACACTTCACCTCAAATCTGTTTACGGTGACAACTCTCACCATATCACAGAGGCTTTGTACAAGGCTTGCGCACACGCACTCCGTCTTGCAGTAAAGCAAAATTCTTCAAATGTACTTCTTTCTACTAAAGGAGTGTTATAATGATTATTTTACCCGCTATTGACATAAAAGACGGCAATTGCGTCCGTCTTTTCAAGGGTGATTATGCAACCGTTCAGAAGGTAGCAGAGTCCCCGTATATTGCCGCTCAGGGCTTTGCTGACGCAGGTGCAGAGTGGATGCATATGGTTGACCTTGACGGTGCAAAAGATGCAAAGCTTGTTAATGCCGATCTTATTGCGGATGTTGCAAAAGTCTCGGGACTTTCTGTTGAGGTCGGCGGAGGAATCCGTGATATGAAAGCGGTTGAATATTATCTTTCAAGAGGAATAAACCGTGTTATTCTCGGTTCAGCCGCAGTTAAAAACCAGCAGCTTGTTATTGATGCCGTAAAAGAATACGGTGAGAGAATTGTAGTTGGCATTGATGCAAAGGACGGTATGGTTCGTGCAGAAGGTTGGATTGACAATTCGGAAATCAACTACATTGAGCTTGCAAAGCGTATGGAAGATGTCGGAGTAAAGACTATTGTGTTCACAGACATTGATCAGGACGGTACTCTTGCAGGTCCTAACCTTAAACAGCTTGATGCTCTTGCTCACGAAGTCAGCTGTAATATTATCGCAAGCGGCGGTGTTGCAGTTCTCAAGGATATCATTAATCTTGCAGAACTCGATGTCTACGGTGCAATCTGCGGTAAGGCTATCTACACAGGTTCGCTCGATTTGAAACAGGCAATTGAAGTAACAAATAAAATCTGAGGTAATTATGGATCTTGATAAATATTTTGTAAAATCCGAACTTATTCCCGCAATTATTCAGGAAAAGTCAACGGGTGAGGTACTTATGCTTGCATATATGAACCGTGAAAGTATGCAAAAAACTTTTGAAACCGGTTACACATGGTTCTGGTCAAGAAGCCGTCAGGAGCTTTGGAACAAGGGTGCAACATCAGGTCATTTACAAAAGGTAATTGATATATATGCCGACTGCGACGACGATACATTGCTCATCACAGTTGAACAGACAGGTGCGGCCTGCCACACGGGAAATCATTCCTGTTTTTTTAAAAAATTAAAATGAGGAGAATTTTAATATGAACGACAGAGAAGTTCTTGAAGCACTTTATGCTACAGTAGAAAACAGACGAGATAATCCAAAAGAGGGTTCATACACTTGCTACCTTCTTGATAAAGGAATTGACAAGATTCTTAAAAAAGTAGGCGAGGAGTGCAGTGAAACAATCATTGCGGCAAAAAATGATGATAACAGCGAAACTGTTTATGAAATTGCAGACCTTATCTATCATCTTACTGTAATGATGGTAAAGCTCGGCATTCCGCTTGAAGATGTTCTTGCCGAACTTGACAAGAGAAGCGAAAAGACAGGAAACCTTAAAAAGTTCCATGTTGTTGACAAAAATTCATAACTAAAAGCGCAAACAAAAAGGCCCTATGACTTTGGTCATAGGGCTTAACAGTATGTATATATTATTTTTATGCATTAACAAAAGCAAATTTAGAAATCGCCTGTTTGAGATTGTCATCAGGTTCTGATTCAAGAAGAAGTTCAATCGGAATTTTTTCGTCAATTGCAAAAAATCCCATCAACGAATGAGCATCAACAGTATTATCGCCGTTTCTTAGCATCATTACTGTATCCGGAAAGTGAGCAAGAGTTTCAAACATATCGATCATTTCTTTTTTATTTTTAACGGAAACCGGTACAGAAAACAAGATCTCACCTCCATTGTTCATCTTGTTTATATTTTATCATTAATTTTTGTCTAAATCAACAACGAATTAATGAATTTTTGCAATTTCAACTATTTACCCAAAAAAGGATGGTTAGTGAATGAATTTTAATATAATTACACTCGGCTGCAAGGTTAATCAGTATGAATCACAGGCAATGCGTGAAGATATGCTGAAGAACGGATTTCTTCTCTCGGATGACAGGGACAGGGCAGACATAACAATCGTTAACAGCTGTACGGTAACATCCGTAAGTGACGCAAAAAACCGCAAGATTCTCAACCGTGTCCGCCGTGAAAATCCTGACGGAATTGTTATTTTAACCGGCTGTATGCCACAGGCTTTTCCCGAAGAAAGCGAGAATTTTTCAAATTGCGATATCGTACTCGGCAATGCAAAGAGAGCCGAACTCGTTCCTTCAATTTACAAGTTTCTCGAAGAAAAACAGAAATTTGTTCATATAACAGAGCATATCGGAAAAGGCGAAAAATACGAAAACCTTTCCGTATCGTCACTCGGAGAGCATACAAGAGCTTTCATTAAAATAGAGGACGGTTGCAACAGATTTTGTTCTTACTGCATTATTCCGTATGCGAGGGGCAGAGTGCGTTCAAAATCTCTCGAAGATTTAAAGGCGGAGCTTGTTCAGGTTGCCGCAAACGGTTACCGTGAGGTTGTTCTCGTTGGTATTAACCTTTCCGCCTACGGTCTTGACGAAGATTTTGATCTTGCAGATGCTGTAGAATGTGCTTGTTCCGTTGACGGAATCGACCGTGTAAGACTCGGGTCAATCGAACCGGAAAGAATGGATAAAGAAATGATTGTCCGTCTTGCCGCACAGCCAAAGTTCTGTCCGCAGTTTCATCTTTCACTGCAGAGCGGTTGCGATAACACACTCAAAGCAATGAACCGTCACTACAATTGTTCCGAATACGCTGAAATTGTTACAAATCTCAGAAACGCTTTTGAAAACAGTTCTATGACAACCGATGTAATGGTTGGATTTGCAGGTGAAACAGAGGACGATTTCAACGCATCTCTTAAATTTGTAAAGTCAATCGGCTTTGCAAAGGTGCATATCTTCCCGTATTCACGCCGTAAAGGTACTGTTGCCGATAAAGCACCAAATCAAATTGATCCCCAAATCAAAGAGCAGAGAGCCAAAATTATGGAGCAGGTCTGCGATGAAACCAGAAGGGAATTTCTTAAAGATCAGGTTGGCCTTTGTGAATCTGTTCTCGTTGAAAGACTTCGTCACGGTTATCTTGAGGGTTACACAAAGAACTACACGCCTGTTCATATTAATTCCGAAGATACAAGTCTCTGCGGTAAAATTATTGATGTGAAAATCACAAAATCATTTGATGACTACTGCGATGCTGAATTAGTTTAAAGCGTTAATCAGATTATTAATCTCTTTTTTTGCAGTATCATCCTCAAGACAACTATAGCTGTAAAGCATAAAGCCCCTGACAGATTTGTTGTTGCGCAAAATATCGTATTCATCGGCAAGAATACTGTCACTTAAAAGCCATGTTTCTTCGTCATATTCGCCGTTACCTGCCTTATAACCGCCAAGACCGACATACAGTTTTACATTTTCGTCAAAATCAAGAGATGTCCAGCTGTCAAGGCAGTCTTCAAAAGTCAGAGCTGGGTTTTCAAGGCTAAAGTAAATTTGCGGACAGATGTAATCTGCAAAGCCTTTACAGATACACCACGATTTTACATCGGCATACAATCCGTCATTGTTACCTATATTGCCTTGCGGTGATATGCCGAACTCAACTGACGAATCCACACTTTTTATTGTTCTGTAAACCTTACAAATCAGCGTATTTACATTTTGCATTCGCCAATTATCAAGACTCATAGAGTTTTCTTTACCGTATTTTTCAATATAAGCCTCATACTGCTTTTTATCAAAACTTTCATCCTCAGTAGGGTAGAAGTAGTCGTCAAATTGTATTCCGTCAACATCATAATTTTCCGCAATTTCCTTTACACCGTCACTAATCAGCTGTTGTGCAGTTTCATTTGACGGATCAAGAAAAATTCCGTTATCGGTTTTTATACCTATTTCGGAATTCTTTATATAAGGATTGTTGTCTGAAAGTTTTTTCGGAGTTTCATTTGAACTGACTCTGTATGGATTAATCCACGCATGAATTTTCAAATTGTTTTCTTTGCATATATCACACATGATTTGCAGTGCGTCATATTGAGGATTTTCACCCTGCGTACCCGTGAGAATATGTGACCATGGAAAATAGCTTGACTTATATAATGCGTCACAAAAGGGGCGTACCTGTACAATAAGCGTGTTGAAACCGCTTTCACGGCATTTTTGTGCTATTTCGGTAAATTTATCTTCAAACGCTTTTTGTGTTTTTGAGCTTTCATTTTCCATAGAAAGCTCCATATACGATACCCACACACCACGCATTTCTTCATCACTTTCGGGTGTGTCGGCGGTTGCCTTTGATGATAAAGCTGCAATATTGTTGATATCATTCTGCTTTTTAGGCGGTTTTTCTCTTGTAAATGAGCTTATGCAGATAACGCTTAACATAGCTATTACAGATACAATAATCGGAATAATCTTTTTGTTTTTCAATCAAATCATCCTTTGGAGTTCTCATGGAAATTTTCATCATATACATTTGCACCATCAGCCTGATATCAATTGTTGTAACAGTCTGTGACAAATACTTTGCAATTCACCGCAAATGGAGAGTACGAGAAAGCACATTGCTGATTCTCTCCGCACTCGGAGGAAGTGTTGCAATGTACATTACAATGCAATTAATCAGACACAAAACAAGACACATTAAATTTATGCTCGGCATACCGATAATATTTATTATTCAGCTGATAATTCTGTTTTTTGTTTGGAGGATGATTTATGTCTGACAGACTGTATTTTCTCGTACCTGACGAATGTGACAATATGCTTGCTCAAAGATTTCTGCGTGATAAATGCGGGCTTTCTGCAAGAATAATAACACGACTGAAAAGAGAAAAAGACGGTATTTTGATGGACGGGAAAATTTTAAGAACAATTGACTGTGTGCAAAGCGGAAAAACCGTTTCAATTGCAATTCCCGATGAAAAATGTGAAATTGAACCGACAAAGGGGACACTTGATATAAGATATGAGGATGAACATTTTCTTGTGGTAAACAAACCGCATTCCATGCCTGTTCATCCTGTAAAGCAGCACCAAAGCGATACGCTCGCAAATATTGTTTCGTACTATTGCAGTCAAAACGGCAAGCCATTTGTATTTCGGGCAATTAACCGACTTGACAAGGATACCTCAGGGCTTGTTCTCATAGCCAAAAACCGTTTTACAGCCAATGCCGTAAAAAATAAAACGCATAAAGTCTATTACGCTTTATGCGAGGGCAAAATAAATACCGAAGGTGTAGTTGATAAGCCTATGGATTTGCGTGATGATTCCAAAATGGTGCGAATTGTCCGTGATGACGGAATGAAAGCAGTTACGCACTATAAACCGCTTGTTGCAACAAAAGATTTTACATTGCTTGAATTGTGGCTTGAAACCGGCAGAACACATCAAATTCGCTGTCATATGGCTTATTTAGGGCATCCGCTTATGGGTGATGACTTGTACGGCGGAAAGCTTGATAAAATATCAAGGCAGGCACTTCATTGTGCAAGACTTGAATTTTATCATCCGATAAAAAATGAATACATTACGGTTACTGCCGAAATTCCCGAAGATATGCAGTATGTAATAAACAACAAAGAGGATTGAACAATAAAAAGTTCAATCCTCTTTAAAATTTATAAACTTTTATTGACAATGCCCGGACAAAAAATCTATGTGCGTTCCTCACACTTGCAATGACAGCAACATTATTTGCCGGTTGTTTAGGAAATTCCGATTCATAGGATTGTACTACTATCTTTCAAACGGTTTGCAACAGTGGGCTTTTGTATATCTTATATTTGGTCTGTTTGTACCTATATTGATTAGCATTATTTTAAATAATTATGTTATATTGCACAAAAATGCATAATAAAATTTGTTATAAATAATATCTAAAAAATCATTGTGCTTATACTCTTGATATGTTAAAATATCTTATATAAGTAAAATGATTAGTGAATATAATCATAACGACAAAGCTATATTGCAAATATAAAATATTGAAAATTGCTTAATTTTAAATTACAGAAGTAGAGAATTGATTTAAAAATATAAATTCCAAAAATTGTTTTAAAAAAGAAAAACTGTGAGAGGTATTCCAATGAAGAAAACAACTGCAATGATGGCATTACTTTTAATAATTTGTGCTGCTGTATTTTTTTATGGCTGTACGAATAAATCTTCATACTCAAATTCCGATGATGCATATATAAATTATGCAACAGATATGCAGCTAATGTACCATATTGGCGGAAATGCACCTATGACAAAATCAGATAAAGGTTATTATTATATCGGTGAGGACGGAATCGTGATTTTTATTGATAAAGAAACAAAAAAGGCTACTCCTCTTTGTTCAAAACCAAATTGTACTCACGATGACCCTGAAACTTGCGATGCTTATTTAAACTTAACGGAGATGCCCCAAATACAATATAATGACGGATATTTGTATGCTTTATGCGGAGAGTATGACAAGAGCTATATAAATTACAATACATATCTTATGCGTATGAAGCCTGATGGAAGCCAAAGGGAAAATCTTACGGGAAACTTTAATTTTTATGCTTTTGAATGGTTCATACACAGGGGATATTTTTATTGCTCTACTGATTCATCAGTAATCAGAATACCTCTTGATTCACCTAAATCAGAACCGCAGATTCTATACAAAACGGATTACTATATTGAGTCCGGCTTGAGAGCTGTTTCTCAAATATGCGCGTACGTATAAGAATTATTTTTACTTTACTGCCGACGAGAGAAATGAAAAAGAGGAAGGACCCGGTTTAAGTATCAAATGTATCAATTTGGATACATTAGAGATTAATGACATTCCTAAAGCTAAAGGCTATCAGGTGTTTTATAATTTCTTTTTAGACGACACAATGATTGCGTCCTATTACGATAAAAATTCGGATGAAAATGTTTATCTTAAATGCGATTTGGATGGAAATGTAAAGGAAAGCTTTTTCACAATAGCTCATAAAGATAATTTGCAATATTCAACCGATGGAAAATACATATATGGTGATAATTGTGTGCAGGTTACTAGAAAAGATGCAGAAAAACAGATTATTACGGTTTACGATTTAAATATGAATGAGATAGATTCGTATGTTCCGCCTGAATTTGAAAATAAAGTATGCAATAATATTAATCCACAGGATAATGAATATTTTATTTTTGAATCTGTAGATGATAACGGAGAACGAATTTTAGCTATGGCGGATAAAAGTCAACTCGGCTCAATCGGCGGCGAAACTATAAAATTCACCAAGCTTTGCAAGCTGAAATGGGCTGAAAAGAAGGACAGCAATTACTATGTAGAGGGACAGGCGAGAGTTGAATGAGAATTGCAGGTAGCGAATATTTAAAGCTGTTTTCAAACAAAATATTTCTTATTTGCATCATCGCCTTTTTCTGTGCTGATTCTCTGTTTTTCGTAATGCTTCAATCCTCTGATTATGAAAATTCGGCAATTTCAAGTGATGTCGGGGCATATGAACAGCTTATTCGGGAATGTAACGGCGCAGAGGATAAAAATGCGTTCTTTGAAAGCAAGAACACGGAGATACAGATTGCACAAATTCTTTTGCACAACGGAAATGCAGATGTATACAGGAAAAAATATCCAAAGCTGTATGACAATGCGGCAGGCTTGGACTTGAACGATGATGAGCTGTTTAACCGCTCGGTTATGCTAAGCAACATACAGGCTCAGCTCTCTCACATAGACAGCTATGAAGAGTTTATTTCCAATATGAAGTCGAGAGCCGAGCAACAGAGCAGCTTTTCCATTTTTGCAGAGCCGGACAGCTTTTCGTTCAGAAATATTGAAAAAACTCCCATGGATTTTGCCGAGGTTAAAGGTGTTAAGCCCATCCTCGGCAACAACAAGGCGGTTGAAGCCGCAACCTCATATGAGGTTTCAAGCTATATTTTGCTGATTATCGTATTACTTGTCAATATTTTGATGTTCTCCGTTGAAAGAGAAAAGGGACTTTATGTTCTTGTGCGGTCAACGGCAAAGGGCAGACTGTCAACAATAGCCTGCAAGCTCTTGGTTGTTTTGAGCGTTACGGCGGTTGTTAGTCTGCTGTTCTATGCGAGCAACATTATGATGGCAGGCACAGTCTACGGCTTTGGAGATTTGAGCCGCCCCGTGCAGTCGAGCGAGCTGTTTTTAAACTGCGCATTAAATGTTACAATGCTTGAATACCTGATTTTGTGGGTACTCGGCAAAACGCTTTTGCTCTGCTCTCTGTCAATGCTCACAGCATTTTTATTCGTGGTCATCAAGTCCTCCGCAAAGACCTATTTAATCTTGGCGGCGGCACTGATTTTTGAATTTTCCTGCTTCATTTTCATTGACGGTAGCTCTGTGTTGGCTTCGCTAAAATTTATAAATATTTTCTACCTTATCAGCGGCAACAATATTTTTGGCTGTTATCAGAATGTCAATATTTTTTCACAGCCGATTAACATAATCACCGTTTTCATCGGCTTAGCTGTGGCTCTCTCCGTTGTCGGAATTTTGGGAGCGGCATTGGCATTTTCAAGGCTGTCACAGCATAACGGCAAGCTCGTTTTGCTCGACAGGCTTATGTCACGGCTCGGACGGTTTAAGAAAATCAACGGGAGTGTGAGAATATACAGCGGCGAGGCTTACAAGCACTACAAAACCTCCTTCGCCCTCGTCGCAGTAATTATCCTCGTGGCTCTCGGCTTTGTCAGCTACAATGATGATTTGAGTATTATATTCATAAGTCCTCAGGAAAGCGCCTATGACACCTATATGCAAACGCTTGAGGGTGAGCTTGACGAGGAAAAGTATGATTTTATCGAGAGTGAAAGAGCTTATTTTGAGGAGCTTGCAAGAGAAGCCGAGGAGATTTCAGCCGACAACACGATTTCGGCTGAGGAAAAAACGAACAGGCTCAATACCATTGATGGTATTTTAAGCATAAGAGGAATGGCATTTGAGGACATTTGCGCTCAGCTTGAATATGTTAACGGAAAGGCTGAGCTGACGGGCGAAAAGCCTGCACTTGTCAATGAAGTGGTGAACAAGCGGCTGACTATGGACACCTTTAGGGAGTGGGAGTATTTTGCTCTGCTCTTAGCCGTGGTTATCTTCTGTACCTCCAACATTTTGGCGATTGAATACAAGACCTCTATGGTTAACTTGATTTCGGCAAATAAGCACGGCAAAGCGAGGCTGTTGATTATAAAGCTCTTGACCGTCCTGATTACCACGGTGATTTCCTATATCTTAATCTATCTGCCGTATATGCTCAACTTTATCAAGACCTTCGGCACGGCATCATTTGATTTACCGCTTGCATATTCAAGAGATTTTTCGGCTCTGACAAGCGGCATAACCGTGGGCGGATATATTCTTGCTCTCGGCTTTGTTCATCTGCTTGCGGCAGTCGGCGCAACGGCTTTGGTCTATCTGCTCTCCTACATATTTAAAAATCAGTTTGTGACAATGATAATTTCAAGCGGCTTGCTCCTTATACCCTGCGTGGTGTTCATTGATAACAGCAAAATCCGTATGGTATCGGCATTTTCAAATAATGCTCAGACAGCCGTTATCGGCATAATCACCGCCGTTTGTCTGCTGATAATCGCAGTATCGGCTCTGATTATCTTTGTCCCCAAGCGCAAAAGTACGAAATTTATAATTTAAGTTTCAAGGCAAAAGAGGTTGTAAATATGGAATTAGCTTTAAATTGTATCAGCAAAACCTATAAAAAGGGCTCGGTAAAGGCGCTTGATAATTTCAGCGTTACCTTAACTCCGGGAGTATACGGCTTGCTCGGACCGAACGGAGCAGGCAAGTCCACGCTGATGAACATTATCACCGACAGCCTCAATGCCGACGGCGGAGAGGTGGTTTACGGCGGTGAAAATATCAAAAAGCTCGGCAAGGATTACCGAGCCGTACTCGGCTATATGCCCCAACAGCAGGGCTTGTATGATGATTTCACCCTCAACCGCTTTTTGTGGTATATGGCGGCTTTAAAGGGCTTAAAAAAGAAAGAAGCCAAGGAAAAGATCACTCAGCTTCTTGAAACGGTTAATCTGACAGATGCCGCACATAAAAAGTTAGGCTCGTTTTCGGGCGGTATGAAGCAGAGAGCCTTGATTGCTCAAGCGCTTCTGAACAATCCCGAAATCCTGATTTTGGACGAACCCACGGCAGGACTTGACCCGAAGGAGAGAATACGCATACGCAACTTCATCAGCGAGATTGCCGAGGATAAAATTGTCCTAATCTCCACCCATGTTGTGTCGGATATTGAGTTTATCGCAAAGGAGATTATTTTGCTTAAAAAAGGTCAGCTCATCTCCCACGATTCCCCGAATAAGTTGACAAAGGAGCTTGAAAATAAAGTCTTTGAGGTCGAAATTCAAAGGGAAGATTTAAAATATTTTCAAGACAATTACCGTGTTTCAAATCTCTGTCACAACGACAACAGCATAATAGTCCGCATCGTGACCGATAACCCGCCGACAGACTGCCAATACACAACCGCAAAACCAACTCTTGAAGATTTGTACCTCTATATTTTTGAACAAGGAATGTGATATTAAAATTATTGCCGACAAGTAATGGCGTTCTATGCTAATACTTGTCGGTATTTTTATGCACTTTTTACATAAAATCGGAATGGTATAACGGAATGTAAATACAAAAATCCTTATATGCCGATAGTGTGGATAGGCTTTGCAATATTTATGTTGCTATGCGAAGGCTTTACAACAGAGCTTGTATCAATATGGTTTGTTCTCAGCTCGGTTTATGTTTACGGACTTAAGCGATATTGATGAAACAACTCAGGCAAAGGTCGGTGCCGAAATATGGACAGTAAAGTCCGACAAACACCGCATTCAAAAGGAACAAAAAGCAAGGCAACTGTACTTACATAACTTTCTCTCCGAAAAGCCTTTATGTGTTTATGGTGATAATTACTAATTTCTTGATATCTTAGTGTACAATAATAAATTAGTCACACAAACTTTGTCAATAGTGGAAAAAAGTAAAATATTGTTGTTGAAATAAATTGGATATTGGTTTATAATAGTAATCAATAATGCAGAAAACGAATTAATATGTAAAACGGAGGTAGTTCTATGGAAGAAAAGGACGAAATTGTTATATCATTGTCAGATGTATGGAATATTATTAAGAAAAATGCAGCTTTTATTATCGTAGTTACGCTTATTTGTGCTATCGGAAGCTTTTTTATAACAAGATATTTTATTCCAAAGTCATACACATCTTCAATTCAGTTATATGTTGATACATCAAATGATGACGAAAATAAAAACAACCTCAATATACTTTCTGAGCAAACCTATGCACAGAATCTTGTTGCTACATATATTAAAATGCTGAACACAAATACTTTTTACACAGAGCTTTCCGAGCGTATAAACAACAAATATACTGCTAAACAGCTTAGCAAAATGGTTTCTTTCAGCAGTGATGAAAAGACGGAGATATTTGATGCTAAGGTTACTACTTCTTCTCCAAATGATTCAAAGCTTATAGCTGATGCGGTTGGAAAGGTTGCACCTGAGGCTATTTCAAGACTTAAATCCAAAGCAACGCTAAAGATAGTTGATTATGCTCAACTGCCTACTACTCCTTCATCTCCAAATGAAATAAAGAACGTAATAATTGCAATGATAGCAGGACTTGTTATATCTGTCGGAATTTCATTGCTCAGAGCGTTCCTTGATAAAAAGATGAGATACAACGAGGAAATGACTATGATTGGAGATATTCCGATTCTTGCAGCTATTCCAAAATTTGACGCAGTAAATAAATCTAACAAAAAAAAAGATAAGAGGGAGTCAGTATGAAAAAGTATCCAAAAAGAGGCTCTTTTCAAGATGTAAAACTCAATGCAGAGGCAGTCGGCTTTCAGATTAAAGAGTCTTATAAAAAAGCAAGAACAAATATTGCTTATTCAATTGTAAAAAAAGGCTGTAAAATGGTGTCTATTACAAGCTCTTCAAAATCCGAAGGAAAGACTATTACTGCAGTTAATATAGCTATTGCACTTGCACAGCAGGTTGATACCAGGGTACTGATTATTGATTGTGATTTGAGAAGACCTCGAATTCAATCGGTGCTTGAAATACCTGTTGACAAGGGAATTACAAATTACCTCAATTTTGAATGTGAGGTATCTGATATAGTTTACACTTCTAAATTGGACAATCTTGACGCTATCTGTTGCGGTACTATTCCTCCGAACCCGTCGGAGCTTTTATCAAGTGACAATATGAAAGAATTAATCAAAGAGCTTTCAAAACAATATGATTATATTATATTTGATACTCCGCCAATTGGCGTAGTAATTGACGCTTTACCTATAATAAAGCAAACTGACGGTGTTGTTGTTATAGTCAGAGATAATGTTACCGACATCAGGGACTACAAAAAAACAATTGATATTCTCAAACGCTCCGAAGCTAATATTATCGGTGTTATATTTAATGATGTTGAGCCTGTCGGTAAACGCAAATACGGTGGAGGATACAAATACGGTTACTACGGCGAATACGGCTATTAATTTTTTTGTTAGAGGGGTGTAGTTTTGGCGAAAAGAATGTATGCAAATGAAAGAAAAAACAATATTTTCGAAAAAAAGGTTATGCCTGAAAATAATATTTATTATGCAACCTTAAAAACAAGACACGGTTACCGGTGGCTAAGAAGATTTCAGGATATTTTGTTTTCTCTGATAGCTATTATTGTTCTTTCTCCCGTTATGCTGATTACAGTTATTTCTATCATTATTGATGATCCCAAAGGAGGTCCTGTTTTTTCGCAGATAAGAGTGGGAAAAAACGGTAAAGAGTTTAAAATGTATAAATTTCGCTCAATGGTTGTTGATGCGGAAGACAGGCTTAAGGAACTGCTGGAAGAAAATGAAATGGATGGACCTGTTTTTAAAATTGCCGATGATCCGAGAATTACAAGAGTCGGAAAATTTATAAGAAAAACAAGTATTGATGAGCTTCCACAGCTTTTTAATATTCTAAAAGGAGATATGAGCATTGTGGGACCTCGTCCAGCTTTGCCCAGAGAGGTTGAGCAATATTCTGCTTATCAAGCCCAGCGATTGTTTATTACACCTGGTCTTACGTGTTACTGGCAAATTCAGCCAAACAGAAATGACATTTCTTTTGATGAATGGGTCGAGATGGATATACAGTATATCCGTGAACGCAGTTTTCTCGTGGACTGGAAAATCATATTTAAAACAATTATCGCAGTTCTTACTAAACAAGGAAGATGATTTGTAAGGTACATATGAAAGGCATAATTTTAGCAGGCGGGTCGGGTACCCGACTTTATCCGCCATGTGCCATGTAAGCCGACAAAGTGATATTACCGATTTTGAAGAAGTTGTAAAACCAGATTGAATGATATATACAGTTTTAACAAGATTCATACACTGACAGTGTTCGATTCAACAATCCAACACTTAGAAAAAACATCATTGCAGGGTATGCAGGGTTCGATTATATAAAGCAACACTTCGACTATAGAGAAATAGAGACGAGTGTACTTAACTGATATTTTATGGAGTAGAAAACAGCTGAAATCAGAGAGAAATACTATCTGCGAATAGCTGATGTGTACATAGATATAAAGGAGCAGAGGGGACAATATTGGTTGGAGAACACTATGAAAGATAGATTTGCAGTGTCCATGTTCGGACAAAAACGACTGTCCCGTGAGGGTGGGATAGAGATTGTTGTAAAAGAATTATGCACCAGAATGGCAAGAGATGGATGTCAGGTTACCTGCTACAACAGATCCGGTCATCACGTGAGTGGTGCAGAGTATGACAATAAAATTGAATATGATGGAATCCGACAGAAATTTGTTCCAACCATTGAAAGAAAAGGTCTTGCAGCGGTTAGCTCCTCTTTTTTTGCGGCTCTGTACAGTGCTTTTGGAAAATATGATGTGGTCCATATTCATGCAGAAGGTCCGGCTTTTTTTTCATGGCTTCCAAAGATGTTTAGGAAGAGGGTTGTGGTTACCATTCATGGTATAGACTGGCAACGGGAAAAATGGAAGTCAGGATTTGGTTCTAAATTCATCCGGCAGGGTGAAAAGAATGCAGTAAAGTATGCAGATGAAATCATCGTTCTAAGTAAAGGTGTTCAGGATTACTTCAAAGATACCTATGGTAGGGAGACACATTTCATTCCGAATGGTGTGAACAGACCGGAAACCCGAGAAGCCGGTTTAATAACAGAAAAATTTGGACTGACGAAAGATTCCTACATATTATTTCTTGGTCGACTGGTACCGGAAAAAGGTATCAGGTATTTGGTTGAAGCGTTCAAGAATGTCAAAACAGATAAAAAATTGGTTATTGCCGGTGGCTCTAGCGATACGGATTCTTTTATGGTGGAACTGAAAGAGCTGGCAAAGGATGATGATAGAATCATTTTTACCGGATTTGTTCAGGGGCAGATGCTTGATGAATTATATAGCAATGCGTATATCTACACATTACCTTCTGATCTGGAGGGAATGCCGTTGAGCTTGCTGGAAGCTATGAGTTATGGCAATTGCTGTTTGGTTTCTGATATTTCAGAGTGCACTGAAGTCGTGGATAATAAGGCGTTGATTTTCAAAAAATCGGATGTGGATGAACTTAGAGAAAAGTTACAAGATGCTTGTGATCATCCAGAAAAAGTTATGGAGATGAAGGCACAGGCAACTGACTTTATCTGCAAAAAATATAACTGGGATGAAGTAGTAAAGGAAACGATGAAACTGTACATGAGAAAATAAAAAACATTATATTCAATAGAAGTACGGCCTGTACCCGGACAACGCACAACTGTTATGTTGATAGGTAGTTCAAAATAAAAACATAGAAAAGAGGAAACAGTTATGAAGGGTATTATTCTAGCAGGAGGATCAGGCACTCGTCTGTATCCATTAACGAAAGTTACGAGCAAGCAGCTCCTACCCATTTTTGATAAACCGATGATTTATTATCCGATGTCCGTTCTGATGAACGCTGGCATCCGTGACATTTTGATTATTTCCACGCCGCAGGATACCCCTCGCTTCGAGAACCTGCTGGGTGATGGACGCCAGTTTGGTGTGAACCTGACCTATGCTGTTCAGCCTTCCCCGGATGGACTGGCACAGGCCTTTATCATTGGTGCTGATTTTATTGGCAACGATTCTGTGGCAATGGTGTTGGGCGATAACATCTTTGCGGGTCACGGATTGAAGAAGCGCCTGCAGGCAGCAGTCCAGAATGCAGAAAACGGCAAGGGCGCAACGGTGTTTGGCTACTATGTGGACGATCCAGAGCGTTTTGGTATTGTGGAGTTTGACAAGAACGGTAAGGCCATTTCTATCGAGGAAAAGCCAGAACATCCGAAGAGCAATTACTGTGTCACTGGCCTGTACTTCTATGATAACCGTGTGGTCGAGTTTGCAAAGAACTTGAAACCTTCTGCACGTGGTGAACTGGAGATTACCGATTTGAATCGCATTTATCTGGAGGATGACTCACTGAATGTAGAGCTGCTGGGTCAGGGCTTCACTTGGCTGGACACTGGAACACACGAGAGCCTTGTTGATGCTACCAACTTCGTGAAGACCGTGGAACAGCATCAGCATCGTAAGATTGCCTGTCTGGAGGAAATCGCATATCTAAATGGCTGGATTAGCAAGGATGAGCTGATGGAAGTCTATGAGGTCATGAAGAAGAACCAGTATGGACAGTATCTGAAGGATGTCATGGACGGCAAGTATCAGGAGCATCTGTATTAATAAAAGAAGAACCAAAAGATAAGTGTAGAGGAGAACTAAAATCATGAATATTATTGTTACCGGCGGTGCTGGTTTTATTGGTAGTAACTTTGTGTTCCACATGCTGAAGAAGTATCCGGATTATCGAATCATCTGTCTGGACAAGCTGACCTATGCGGGCAATCTGTCCACACTGGCCCCTGTTATGGATAACCCGAATTTCCGCTTTGTGAAGGCAGATATCTGTGACCGCGAAGCTGTGGACAAGCTGTTTGAGGAAGAGCATCCGGACATCGTGGTCAACTTTGCGGCAGAATCTCATGTTGACCGTTCCATCGAAGATCCGGGTATCTTCCTCCAGACCAATATTATCGGTACCAGTGTGCTGATGGATGCTTGCCGCAAGTACGGTATCCAGCGTTATCATCAGGTTTCTACCGATGAAGTTTACGGTGACCTGCCGCTGGATCGTCCTGATCTGTTCTTCACCGAGGAAACTCCGATCCACACCAGCTCTCCGTACAGTAGCTCCAAGGCTGCCGCTGACCTGCTGGTTCTGGCTTACCACCGTACCTACGGCCTGCCTGTGACCATTTCCCGTTGCTCCAACAACTATGGTCCGTATCACTTCCCGGAGAAGCTGATTCCGCTGATGATTGCTAATGCTCTGGCTGACAAGCCGCTGCCTGTTTACGGCGAGGGTCTGAACGTCCGTGACTGGCTGTATGTGGAAGATCACTGCAAGGCCATTGATCTGATTATCCACAAGGGTCGTGTTGGTGAAGTCTACAACGTCGGTGGTCATAACGAGAAGCAGAATATTGAGATCGTGAAGATTATCTGCAAGGAGCTGGGCAAGCCGGAAAGCTTGATCACTCATGTTGGTGATCGCAAGGGTCACGATATGCGTTATGCTATTGATCCGACCAAGATCCACAATGAGCTGGGCTGGTTGCCGGAGACCAAGTTTGAGGACGGCATTAAAAAGACCATCCAGTGGTATCTCGATAATCGTGAGTGGTGGGAGACCATCATCAGCGGTGAGTATCAGAACTACTACGAGAAAATGTACAGTAACCGCTAAGAAGCCAGAGGAGAAAAGAACATGAAGTTTTTTGTAACAGGCGTTGGCGGTCAGTTGGGTCATGATGTGATGAATGAGCTGCTGAAGCGTGGTCATGAAGGTGTGGGTTCTGACATTCAGGAAAATTACAGCGGTGTAGCTGATGGCTCTGCGGTAACAAAAGCACCGTATGTTGCTCTGGACATTACCGATAAGAATGCCGTTGAAAAAGTAATTACAGAAGTAAACCCGGATGTTGTGATCCACTGTGCAGCATGGACTGCTGTGGATATGGCAGAGGACGACGATAAAGTGGCGAAAGTCCGTGCCATCAATGCAGGTGGTACTCAGAACATTGCAGATGTCTGCAAGAAACTGGACTGCAAAATGACCTACATCAGCACGGACTATGTGTTCGATGGTCAAGGCACTGAGCCTTGGCAGCCGGACTGCAAGGATTACAAACCGCTGAATGTATACGGCCAGACGAAGCTGGAAGGGGAACTGGCAGTCAGCCAGACACTGGAGAAGTATTTCATCGTCCGCATTGCTTGGGTGTTTGGGCTGAATGGTAAGAACTTTATCAAGACTATGCTGAATGTCGGCAAGACACATGACACTGTCCGTGTGGTCAATGACCAGATCGGCACACCGACCTATACATACGATTTGGCTCGACTGCTCGTTGATATGAATGAAACCGAAAAATATGGTTATTATCATGCAACCAACGAGGGCGGCTATATCAGCTGGTATGATTTCACGAAAGAAATCTATCGTCAGGCTGGCTATAAGACAGCAGTGCTTCCGGTAAGTACGGAAGAGTATGGTCTGCGTAAAGCAGCTCGCCCGTTTAACAGCCGTCTGGATAAGAGCAAGCTGGTGGAAGCTGGATTTACTCCGCTTCCGACTTGGCAGGATGCACTAAGCCGTTACCTGAAAGAAATCGAGCAGTAATAGAGGAGATAGAAGAAATGGGACAGATTAAAGTTGAGAAAAATGTAGGTGACATTGAGGGGCTTTGCGTGATTGAGCCTGCTGTTCATGGTGATGCACGTGGCTATTTCATGGAAACCTACAACGAAAAAGATATGAAGGAAGCCGGCATCGATATTCACTTCGTACAGGATAATCAGTCTATGTCCACGAAGGGCGTGCTGCGCGGTCTGCATTTCCAAAAGCAGTATCCGCAGTGCAAGTTGGTGCGCGCCGTGCGTGGCACAGTGTTCGATGTTGCTGTTGATCTGAGAAGTGATTCTACGACCTACGGCAAATGGTATGGTGTTACACTGTCGGCCGAGAACAAGAAGCAGTTTCTCATCCCGGAAGGTTTTGCGCATGGATTCCTGGTTCTGAGTGATGAAGCAGAGTTTTGCTACAAAGTCAACGACTTCTGGCATCCGAACGATGAGGGCGGCATGGCTTGGAACGATCCTGAAATCGGCATCGAGTGGCCGGAGCTGAAGGGCGAATACAAGGGAAGTGCAAGTGCAGAGGGCTACACTCTGGAAGATGGAACTGCGCTGAACTTGAGTGATAAAGACCAGAAGTGGCTGGGACTGAAGGATACCTTTAAGTTTTGATTAAAAAGCCGTGTGAGAGTTCACACGGTAGTTGCTCGGATAATCACACACCTCTTCGTGGTGAGCAGCAGGCAACGATCCATTTTGATCGGCTGAGATGTGAAAAACGAAACTTATAATAAAAGAATATTGTCAGAAAAAGGTATAAAAAAACTATGAATACAACATTACTTATCATGGCTGCTGGTATCGGTAGCCGCTTCGGAACGGGAATTAAACAGTTGGAGCCGGTGGATGATGCTGGACATATCATTATGGACTACTCGATCCATGACGCAATTGAGGCAGGCTTCAACCATGTGGTATTCATTATCCGTAAGGATATCGAGAAGGAGTTTAAAGAGGTTATCGGTGATCGCATTGCCTCCATTTGCTCTTCTCATAATGTAACTGTGGACTATGCTTTCCAGGATATTAACGATATCCCGGGAACTCTGCCGGAAGGACGTACAAAGCCTTGGGGGACGGGTCAGGCAGTCCTTGCAGCAAAGGATGTCATCAAGACTCCGTTTATCGTCATCAATGCAGACGATTACTACGGCAAGGAAGGTTTCAAAGCCGTACATGAGTATCTGGTAAATGGTGGCAAGTTCTGCATGGCAGGCTTTGTGCTGAAGAACACGCTGTCTGATAATGGCGGTGTGACCCGTGGCATCTGCAAGATGGACGACCAAAACAATCTGACTGAGGTTGTGGAAACCAAGAATATTGTAAAGACTGCAGATGGAGCAGAGGCAGATGGTGTGGTTGTTGATGTAAATTCTCTGGTATCTATGAATATGTGGGGATTGACACCAGAGTTCTTGGATGTGCTGGAGGAGGGCTTCAAGGAGTTCTTTGAGAAAGAAGTACCGAGTAATCCTCTGAAGGCGGAGTATCTGATTCCTATCTTCATCGGTGAACTGTTGGAACAGGGAAAAATGTCCGTAAAGGTTCTGAAGACCAACGACACCTGGTACGGCATGACCTACCATGAAGATGTTGCGGCCGTAAAGGATAGCTTTAAAAAGATGCTGGAGAACGGTGTGTACAAGGCTGACCTGTTCAGTGATCTGTAAACGACGATGAAAGAAACGATTGATTTACTCGGGAAGATTCTCACAAACATTCTGACGGCTCTCTACGAGCCGTTTGGATTCTCGCTCCTGATTTCCTTCCTGGCCTTGTTTTTCTACCTATATGCATATGAGCCTACACATGCGGGCAAGGGCTGGAAGAGCGCCATAGTGACTTGGTATCAGAAATTTAAAGAGAGTGCGTTTTTCCGGAAGTTGTTCCTATTGGTTTTCGTGACTTCGATGATCCTGTTTAGAACTCTGCTAAACCGTAATCTGTGGATGAATCCGTTGTCCAATGTCATGGGCGGATGGAGTATTTGGGAGACCGTGAACGGCGAGCAGAAACTAACTACCGAGTGCATCGAGAATGTAATCATGATGGTCCCGTTTTCAGCAATAGTAGTGTGGACGTTCGGAGAGAAGATTGGAAACAGCAGGAAGAAGATACTGTGGCAAAGCGGGAAGATAGCGTTTGGCTTTTCTTTGATAATAGAGATGCTGCAGTTACTCCTGCGGCTCGGGACGTTTCAGCTATCTGACACCTTCTACAACACAGTCGGCGGAGTGCTAGGCGGGTTATTGTACTGTGTGGCGATGAAGGCAAGAAAGCGTCTGTAAAACTGGATGAAATTGTGATATACTGGGAACGGTAGCTCCCTACGCTGCTCTGATAATCACACACCTCTTCGTGGTGAGCAGCAGGCAACGATCTAAGAATCAGGGATTCGGTGATCAGCTGAGATGTGAAGAAATTGAGAGGAGGAATAGCTCATGCATGTGTATAAAGAACTCAGTTTTGTGGGAAATAAACCGGGATTAGACAGCTTGGCAAAAAATATATATACTGTGTTTCCTGTGAATTGGATTAAGCCAAAACGTAATCAGATGTTGAAAGATTATATTCTTGCTGATTATGTCGGAGATCAAGCTCCTCATGCTGAGGTCTCAATTTATTATGGAAAAGATACCTGGCGTGACGGATATGTTAAGGTTTGTAATATTGTTCCACTACAAAAGAACCAGTTAACTATTGAGGAATATAATCAGTTGCTCGATTTATTTTATAATGATATAGCTAAAGTGTATGGTCAAACACATGATGATATTAAAGTTGTCGGACCGTCAACGGGTTGCTTTAACCCACTTGATTATATTTCTGAATCGGCACTAAATAAATTAACTTTATTTTGTAATACTGCAAATAAGTCTACTGGTTCATCGCATCCTTGTGATGAGGAACGTTGGTTTGATTTTATTTGTCAAACAGTGGAGGATGGAAGAGTATTTGATTATGATACCTTGTCTAAATTTTTACAAGATGAGGAGTATTGGGGAAAGAAGGAAAAAGGATTTTTAGGTGTAATTGGACAGTTTGCATGGAGTGACGAGAATGCGCAGGAACTTGCATCTGAGTACGATAACTATGTTCGGATTCTTCAGTACTATAAGAAAACAAGACTGGGAGAATAATGGGCATGTTGGATGTTGTTTTGACAATTATTAACGTGATACTTGCAGTTGTTTCCGCTTTTGGAGCATGGAATTCAATTAAATATTTTCGGAAAAGCAAGAATCTTACAATTTTTGCACAGACAAACAAAGCATTAGTTGAAGTACAAAAAATGTTAATAAAGTTACCAGAAGCGTTGTCTGCTTCAAATTCTTCGAGACGGGGAAAGAAAGGACTTAGCTTACATAATACTTTATGCGATATCGGACAGGAGCTTAATGCAAATTTGACTGAAATCAACTCAAATATACCAACAGAATATTCAGATGCGATTCGTCAATTACAGAATAAGGATGGCTTTAACTTGCAGGCCTATATTAATTCGTATATTAGTGGCGAGGCAGTACAGAACAATGGTATTGATTCAGATGATTTCAATGTTTGTCAGGCGAGGCTTTTGGAAATACAAGACTATCTGAAAAAATCGGCACTGGAAACAGAAGAGAAATTGAAATAAAAATACACTAGAAGTTATATTGATTACAATGCTATACTTAAACCAAAAAGGAAAGAGGTTATCACCTATGCCCAGAACTAAAGGTAGCAAGAATAAGCCGAAAACTGTGACCGCTGATTTTGCGACGCAGCTTGCAGAAAAGCAGTCCGCAAAGGAAGCACTCTCTGCTGAGATTGCATCCATTACCGCAAACATTGACACTTTGAAGGCTGACTTGAAAGTGAAGAAGGTTGCTCTGAAGAAGGCCGAAAAAGAAGTGGCAGCTCTGGAAGCAAAGAAGGCAAAGGCAGATGCTAAGGCTGCAGAAGAAGCAAAGAAAGCAGAAGCGGAATCCGTTCTGAAGAAGTTGCTTGCCGAGGGTATGAGTGCCGATGAAATCCTCGCTAAACTGAAATAACAGAAAACCCGTAATGAACGATCATCGTGTCTGTTCATTACGGGTTTTAGGTTTACAAGAATACGGATTCATCCGGCGGCATCAAATCGATAATATTCCGGCAGGTTGAGTTGCTTGATAAATGCATGGTGCTGGGCGTGGTAGTGCCGCAGATCGTACCCCAGATGATGCAGTTCAAGCAGTTTCACCAATACCAGATTGATATGAATGCGTTTGGCAACGGAAATCTGAGCAGCATCCATCTTGTGTTTCGTCATCTGATAGACTTCCTCGCTGTCCAGCATCAGGTGAGATGCAAAAGCGTTTGGTTCATAAAGACAGATCTGCTTGTCTGTAATCGCCAGAGACTTATTCAGCGTGTGTAAGTCCATAAGAATCTGATGCTCCAGATAATGCCCCAGAGCGTACCCGCAGACCATCTGCTTTGTCTGCGAATCAAGATGACTGTTGATAAGTATCAATGGCTTATCAAAGTGGAGTGAAAGAAAACCCAGCACATCTTTGAAGCGAGGTGTTTCAAGGATGTCCAGACTGCAGCTTCGCGCAATCCGTTTGATGTTGCGGGTGCCGGTATTTTGGACGAGGTCATTGGCTGCTTGGTAAATAAGAATGGAATCCATAATGTGCTCTCCTTTCGAGGATGGCATAGTGAATGGAACGGAATTTTACAGGCTCAATATTCGGTTCTTTTCTCGTTCTTGCTCGCGGTACTTAAAATAGGCTTTGTGCATTTCATACATGATGCCGTCCATATCCTGCGCGGTCAACTCTCCGCTGGCAAAAAGCTCAGTAAGCTCGAATGCGAGATGCTGGGCTTCTATTTTACCCTTTTTTCCGTAGGTTGCTGCAGCGCGTTCAATGAATAAAGACTGATCCGGTTGTATGTAGGTCAGAGGCACATGGAATATATCGGCCATTTTTTCAAGTATTTCAACATTACGAGGGTAGCGACCATCACGTTCCCATCCGATGACTGTTCGTTTGCTGACACCCAGACACTTTGCCAATTCGTCCTGTGTTAAGGAATTTTTCTTTCGTAAATCACGAACTTTCTCTCCAAATTTCATGTTTGCAACCTTTCTATGGAGCAGTTATCGTACTGTAACAATGTGCAACGGAATTTGTAAATATTCAATTCAGAATGTGCAATAATATTTCACATTTTCCTCTTGACACCGCAACACTACTTGCATATAATATATGCTATATTCTTTCAACTTTTATGGCTATTATACTGGAAGATGCGTAAATATGCAAGTGAAAAAGATGAAATTCAAGAAAAGTTCAGAAGAGTCCATTAAGTTGAAACGGAATGAACGAAAAAGCGAAATTCAAACCATAAAAAGGAGGCCGTGAAAAAGATGAGTAATGGAGAACATGAGATCCGCACTCCGAAGGGATTGCGGATTGGAAATCGCAGTGTCGTTGATGGGAAAAATATGCTTCAGATCAAGCGTGGAGGCTGTGAAGATTACATTTCTGCTGAATCTCTGGTGGAGCGCATTCACGGTCTGCCCGTGAAGAGTATCGAGTTTATCACAGAGGAGAATCAGCGAAAAGACGCCTGAAGCAGAATCCTTCATCGGACACTGAGAGTGCAAAGGTGGAAGTTTAGGCGGCACTTAGTTAGCCGACCAGCTCCATCAGATGTTCTTTTGGGTCTACAATATAATATCTGTTTGTTTAGAGCGATACCGTAGCAATATGTGATATTGGCCGGAACAGAATGAACGAATGCAGCGCAGAAGTGCGCCTGCAAGTAGTTCATCCTGTTCCGGCCTTTTTTGTTTTTCAAAAAAATTTTTAAAACTGTATTCCAAAATGCCCCTGCGGATTCCTATTAGTATAGGGACTTCCCAAAAGTAGAAAGCAGCAAGAGGAATCTTAGATTCCCGTTTAAAAAACGGGTGAATCTGAGACGATTTTTGCTGCTTTTTTCAGTTCACCCGGAGCCGAACGGCAGAAAGGTGGACAAAATGCTTACATTGAAAAAGGTCAAAGAACTGGTAGAACATCGTTGTACTGTGGATTGTACGCCTACTTGCGTTGCCAGTGATTGCGCTGCTGTATGCGGCGGGATTTGTACTTAATCTTCTGTATGGTATCTGCGGCAGTATTGGTATGATTCTTGCCGGGCTGGGCGGCTTTGCGGCTTTCCTTGCACTGTTAGATGGCAGCTATGCACAGGCGGCAGCTTCGGCGCTTGTGGCGCTGCTGTTATGCCCGTTTGCAGCACCGATGCTGCTATCGCTGGCAGGAAGTGCCTTGATTGTCACTGCAGCAGCATTATTTGCTTGGCTGTTCTGAAAACAGAATATGACGATGAACCGCTGTCGGCTGCACAGCGGTTTTTCTTTTTCAGATAGCATTCAAGAAGTTATAAAGTCGGGATAGTAATGGAAGAAACTGAAATTGAAGATTATTTTGCCGATTGCTTTGCTAAACTTTCGCACACTCTTGCGAGGTGCGGCAATGAATGGTATAATCATAATAAAGTATACGCAGGAGGGCGTCATGGCTGTTTCGTATAACCGTTTATGGAAACTATTAGTCGATAGAAAAATGAGCAAAGCCGATTTGCGGAAAGCCTCCGGCGTTGCACCGAACACAATGACTAAACTCCGCAGAGATGAAGAAGTCACGCTTACAGTCCTTGGAAAAATATGTAGCACACTTAATGTCGATTACGGTGACATTATGGAGTATATAGACGAAAGGGATGACGAAGAACATGATCCCGGAAGAAAAGGCGCGTCTTGCGATTGATGAAAAGCTGAATCAATCCGGCTGGGTGATTCAAGACATGAAACGGCTGAATCTCTCCGCTTCTCTTGGTGTGGCTGTTCGTGAGTTCCCCACCAGCACAGGTGAGGTCGATTATGCCCTTTTTGTTGATGGTAAGCCCGTGGGCGTAGTCGAAGCCAAGCGCGAAGAAGCCGGAGAGCATATCACGGACGTGGAAGTGCAGTCGGGCCGCTATGCCAACAGCACCTTCAAATGGATAAAGAACGAGTATGCCATTCGGTTTGCCTATGAAGCAACGGACAAAATCATTCGTTTTACCGATTATAAGGACATCAAGTATCGTTCCAGAACAGTATTCTCGTTCCACCGCCCGGAAACGCTGCGGGATTTGCTAAGGCAGCCCGATACCATTCGGAACAATATGAAGCACTTCCCGCCGCTGGACACCAACGGCTTCCGTAAGTGCCAGATTAACGCCATCAACAACTTGGATCAGTCCTTCGCGGATAACCGCCCCAAGGCACTGGTACAGATGGCAACAGGTGCGGGCAAGACCTTTACCGCGATAACGGCTGCTTACCGTCTGCTGAAGTATGGCAAGATGAAGAGAATCCTCTTTCTTGTCGATACCAAAGGCTTGGGCGAACAGGCCGAGCGTGAATTTCTTGCCTATATGCCCAATGACGACCCGCGCTCGTTTTCGCAGATTTATGGTGTGCGCAGACTGAAGTCCTCTTACATTCCGAACGACATTCAAATTTGTATTTGTACGATTCAGCGAATGTACTCTATCCTAAAGGGTGAAACCTTGGATGAAAAAGCCGAGGAAACGCCCTTTGCCGAGTATGTGACCGCAGAGAGCAAAGCGCCCAAAGAAGTCGTTTATAACGCGAAATATCCGCCGGAATTTTTCGACTGTATCATTGTCGATGAATGTCATCGTTCCATTTACAACGTATGGAGCCAAGTTCTGACCTATTTTGATGCCTTTATTGTTGGTCTGACAGCAACGCCGGACAACCGTACCTTTGCATTTTTCAATGAAAACATCGTCAGCGAGTATCCCCGCGAGCAGGCAATCGTGGACGGCGTCAACGTGGGCGAGGACATTTTCTTAATTGAAACGCAGGTCGGCAAGAACGGCGGCTTCTTGATGAAGCAGTTGATTGAATACCGTGACCGCCTATCCAGAGCCAAACGCTGGCGGCAGATGGACGAAGATGTAAACTATGCACCCTCGCAGCTTGACCGGGATATTGTCAATCCCAGCCAGATTCGAACAGTCATTCGCACTTTCAAAGAAAATCTATTCACTACGCTGTTCCCGCGCAGAAAAGAAGTTCCCAAGACGCTGATTTTTGCCAAGACAGACAGCCATGCAGACGATATTGTGCAAATCGTGCGTGAAGAATTTGGCGAGGGCAACGACTTCTGTCGTAAAATCACCTATTCTGCGGATAATCCGGAGTCTGTCCTCAGTTCGTTCCGCAATGACTACAATCCCCGCATTGCCGTCACAGTGGATATGATTGCAACGGGAACTGACGTGAAGCCCATCGAATGTCTGATTTTCATGCGCGACGTGCGGAGCAAGAACTACTTTGAGCAGATGAAAGGTCGCGGCACGCGTGTCCTCAGCAAAGAAGATCTTCAAAAAGTTACGCCGTCCGCAACCGAGAATAAAGACCATTTTGTTATCGTAGATGCTGTGGGCGTGACAAAATCCAAGAAGTCCGACACAAGACCCTTGGAACGCAAGCCGACTGTCAGCATGAAAGAACTGATGCTGAACGTGGCGTTGGGGGCAAAGGACGAAAACACGCTGACTTCCCTTGCAAACCGTGTTATTCGCTTGAACAGTCAGATGTCTCCCTCGGAGAGAAAGCAATTTGAAACCACAGTAGGTGAATCGGCGGGCAGCGTGGCGGAAAAGCTGCTGAACGCTTTTGACGAAGATGTGATTCTCGCACAGGCGCAGAAAAACACAGGTGTGCCGACCCCAACCGAGGAACAGATAAAATCCGCGCAGAAAGAACTGGTACAAGCCGCCGTTGCGCCGTTCCACGACCCGGACATTCGGGATTACATCGAGAATGTGCGCCGCAGCCACGAGCAGATTATTGATAACGTCAATCTGGATTCGGTCATTTTTGCCGGATTTGATGCGCAGCAGGAAGAAAACGTAAACAAGGTGCTTTCCAGCTTCCGCACATTTATTGAGGAAAATAAAAACGAGATTGTTGCGCTGCGCATTATTTATGACGCGGCCTACAAAGACCGCCCGATGGTGGTAGAAAAATTAAAAGAGCTATACGAAAAGCTAAAGACGCACGGCATTACGGTGGAGCGCCTGTGGGATTGCTATGCCATCAAGCAGCCGAGTAAGGTCAAGCGCGGCACAATGGCACAGCTTACCGATCTGATTTCGATCATCCGCTTTGAGATGGGCTACACCGATACCCTCACCCCGTTTGCGGACAAGGTGAACTATAACTTCATGCAGTGGACATTCAAGAAGAACGCCGGGCATATCCAGTTTACCGAGGAACAGATGGAATGGCTGCGTCTGATTAAAGATCATATTGCCGCTTCGCTCAGCATCTTGCCGGAGGATTTGGACTTGACGCCGTTTGACCGCAAGGGTGGTTTACTGGGTTTCTACGATGCTTTTGGCGATGACTATGAGCAGATATTGCAGGAAATGAATGAAGAATTGGTGGCATAATATTGGAAAACAAATCATTACCCCAAAACTGGAAAATAAAGCCTATGCCGGAAGTTGTTAAATGGGGATCAGGTGGCACGCCCAAGGCAACTGAACGGAGTTACTACGAAAACGGAACGATTCCATGGCTGATTATTGGCGATTTGAATGATGGCATAGTAACAAAATCGCAAAGTAAAATAACCGAACTTGGATTGGCGAATAGTAGTGCAAAATTGATTCCCTCCGGCACACTAATGGTAGCAATGTATGGAAGCATTGGTAAGCTCGGAATAAGTGGAATGGAGTGCTGTACAAATCAGGCCATCGCATTTGCAAAGGAACTCTATAATGTAATACCGAAGTATATGTTTTATTATATGTCCTTTGTAAAGCCAACATTGATTTCTATGGGAAAGGGTGGTACGCAGAAGAACATAAGTCAAACGGTTTTAAGGTCTCTGAATGTTATCGTGCCGCCCATTGAAGAACAACAATATATCGTTTCCCGCATCGAAGAACTTTTCTCCGAACTGGACAAGGGCGTGGAAACGCTGCAAACCATTAAAGAACAACTGACGGTATACCGCCAAGCCGTACTGAAAGAGGAATTTGACCGAGCAGGAGAAAACAAATCCGAGTTAGAGGAAATCATAGAAAAGCCTCGTTATGGCACCTCAAAAAAGTGCAGCAGCGATGCCGAAGAAATGGCGATTCCCGTGTATCGAATTCCAAATATAAATTATTCTCAAGGAATTATTTCTCACAATGATTTGAAGTACGCATCGTTTGCGGAAGATGAATTGAGCGCACTAAAACTAAAAGTGGGTGATATTCTAATCATTCGTTCTAATGGTAGCGTTTCCCTTGTGGGGCGTACCGCAGTCGTATCTAAACGTGATATAGGAGGTCTGTTTGCAGGCTATTTAATGCGCTTGCGGATTAAGGTGGAGAAAAAGGTTTTACCACAATACCTCAACCTTTATCTGAATACACACTATGCCCGAAACCAAATTGAAATGATGGCAAAATCAACGAGTGGTGTAAATAATATCAATGCAACTGAAATATGTCAAATCAAGATACCCATTTGTGATATTGATTTGCAAAAAGAAATCATAGAAGCAATCGAATCTAAATTATCTCTTTGCGATAGCATTGAACAGACCGTAGACACTGCGCTTGCACAGGCAGAAGCCATGCGCCAGAGTATCTTGAAAAAGGCCTTTGAAGGAGAATTATGCAAATGAGTGAACAAACATCAAATATCGTTTCAAAGGTTTGGGGAATGTGCGGCCCGCTGCGTGATGATGGCGTTTCCTACGGTGATTATCTGGAACAGATTACCTATCTGGTTTTTCTGAAAATGGCGGATGAATATTCCAAGCCGCCTTACAAAAGAGATAGCGGTATCCCCAAAGGTTTCACATGGGCAAATATGAGCGACCTTAAAGGTGCGGAGCTGGAAGAGCAGTACAAAGCCACTTTGGAAAAGCTGGGCGAGCAAGGCGGTATTCTTGGCAAAATTTTCAAAGGTGCTACCAACAAAATCAACAATGCCGCCATTTTGTACCGTGTGGTGCAGATGATTGGCAAAGAAACATGGGTGGCAATGTCCTCTGACGTCAAGGGCGAAATCTATGAGGGTTTGCTGCAAAAGAACGCCGAGGACATCAAAAGCGGTGCAGGACAGTATTTCACCCCGCGCCCGCTGATCCGCGCAATGGTGAAATGTCTGCGCCCCGAACCCATGAAAACTATTGCAGACCCCTGCTGTGGTTCTGGCGGCTTCTTCCTCGCTGCACAGGAGTTTATTGCCGACAGCGAAAACTATACGCTTGACCGCGAACAGAAAGAGTTTTTGAAAAGCGAAACCTTCTTCGGGAATGAGATTGTTCCTGCCACCTATAAGACGGCCTTAATGAACCTGTATCTGCACAATATCGGTGATATTTACGGCACTGTGCCCGTCACGCTTGGCGATGCCCTTTTGACCGACCCCGGCTACCGTGTGGATTATGTTCTGACCAATCCGCCCTTTGGTAAAAAGTCCACCCTCACCTTTACCAACGAGGAGGGCGAGCAGGAGGAAGAAGACCTCGTTTATAACCGCCAAGATTTCTGGACAACCAGTTCCAACAAACAGTTGAACTTTGTGCAGCACATCAACACGATTCTGAAAGCTACCGGCAAAGCGGCGGTAGTTGTACCGGACAATGTGCTGTTTGAGGGCGGAGCTGGCGAGATTGTGCGCCGAAAGCTGCTGGAAACAACCGACTTGCACACGATTCTTCGCCTGCCGACTGGTATTTTTTACAGGCCAGGTGTCAAAGCAAATGTCATTTTCTTTGATAAGCGCCCTGCCAGCCCGGAAATGCAGACCAAGGAAATTTGGGTGTATGATTTCCGTACCAATATCCATTTCACGCTGAAGCAGCACCCTATGACCGATGCTGACCTTGCGGATTTCGTGAAGTGCTATAATCCGCTGAACCGTCACGAGCGCACAGAAACATGGTCGGAAACCAACCCAGACGGACGCTTCCGCAAGTTTGACGTGAAGGACATCTTGGAGCGCGACAAAACCAGCCTTGACCTGTTCTGGATTAAGGATAAATCCCTTGCCGATCTGGATAACCTGCCGGAGCCGGACGAGCTGGCCGCAGACATCATCGAAAACCTGCAAAGCGCCTTGGAGAGTTTCCAAGAACTGCAAGCGCAGTTGAAGAAGTAAGCAGATCAGAGGTGACTATCGTTGGAAGATAGCAATCTTTATGGATTACTAAGGACGAAAGAAATCATTGCTATTTTAGATGGCGATACCGAGTATGGTACATATAAATTCGAAGATGGCACGGAGATAAGAGTGGCAATGCCACGCCTTAGTGGTCCGGATCTTTGCGGCATATCTACGACTTTCGGGTTGCCCGTTACATATTCGTGGGGAGGAGGTGCTTTGAGTCGATGGCAGTATCTCGACAACTTGATGGAGCATTGCATAGACAATGGAAACTTTTCCGATCTTCTGGCGTATTTATTCGGAAAAGGGCAATTTGCAAAGATACTCGAAGGGTATAGCGTAAACGAAATCAATGCGGTATATGACCATATTGTAAGCACAGTTATCAATAAAATAAACGGCATACTATATTTTGGTGGAAATGAACTTGCTGTTGTGGGTAAACAGTATGTGGTGCGCCCGATTGGAAGCAAGGTCGAAGTCGAAACTCCAAAAATCAAAGCAATAGACAGAGAGTACATAAAAAGCATTTCCGCCAGAGCGATGGAAGATGTGGAGCAAGGAAACTTTGACAGCGCAATTACAAAATCAAGAACGCTTTTAGAAGAAGTCTTTTGTTATGTCATCGAAAAGAAAGGCGAAACACCTTCTGATAGCGGAGATATGGGAAAATTGTTCAAGCAAGTCAAGACGCTCTACAATATGCATACAGATCCCAATACAGATAGGCGGATTAACACATTGCTTTCTGGATTGAATAATATTGTGTCCGCCATTGCCGAAATGCGAAACAAGGATAGTGATGCTCACGGTGTAGGCGCAAACCGAATATCTATTGAAGAACACCATGCACGTCTTTTTGTAAATTCCGCGATGACGATGGCTGATTTTATCCTGTCAGCCGAGCTGAAAGTGAATTCGAAGAAATAAAAGGCACACAAGCGTTTTTGCTGGCACACAACAAGTTATATTCCCTACTGCTATAAAGCCCCTCATATCAAATAAAAACGTCCAAAATCGCCCCGAAAGCGAACAGATTCGGGAGATATTGGGCGTTTTTCTTTTCTCTATCTCCTGCTATGAGCAAAAAAGGTATTTGATAGTTTCCAGCAGACATATTACTAGCTCTTAAAATCATTTCAAATCGGTAACACGACTTGACAATTTGGCAAGTCGTGCATATAATATAATCAGGCTGATAAAGTGAAGCCTGACGATAGGAGGAAATACTATGGGCAAGGCACTAGGAGAGAGAATATCCGAGATGCTTCAGAAACGGGGAATTCAGCAGAAGGAACTGGCTGAGAGAATCGGTATCACAGAAGCCGCTATGTCACGGTATATTGCCGGAACAAGAGAACCAAAGCCTGACGTAATTGCTAATATGGCAACTGCATTACACACAACGTCCGATTATCTTTTGGGAATTGAGAATGATGTGTTCAACTATCACCAAGTTCGCCGTGTAATTGCAAGAAATGCTTCTTCTATGACGGAGCAGGAAAAGAAAGCGCTGATTGACGCACTGTTCGGGGAGGATTAAGTCTTGGCAATTAAACTATCAAATCAAAGATACGAAGAAATCAAGCGTATCGTTGTCAGAATGTTTGTAGAGTATGGGGTATCCTGCGTTCCCATTAATGGCTTTGAAATTGCACATAAAATGGGTGTCAAAGTCGTTCCCTACTCTGCCATTGCAGCAAGTAAGCGCTGGCTTCTCATCAAGAAAAGCGAAGATGGGTTTTCTCTAGAAAAAGACTATGGGCAATGGTACATATACTACAACGATGAGAAAGACTATGGACGTGTAAACCATACGATGATGCACGAGATTGGGCATATCGTACTGGATCATTCGGAGGATAGTGAACTGGCGGAAAAAGAAGTCGGATTTTTTGCCAAGTATGCACTTGCTCCGCCAGTTCTAATCCATAAGCTGAAGCTGGATAATCCCGAAAGCATCGCGCAGACGTTTGAAATAAGCTATGAAGTGGCCTGTTATGCTTACAGCTATTACCAAAAGTGGCTGAGATTTGGCGGTAGGGATTATACAGCGTATGAATGTCAGCTTCTTCGTCTCTTTGATTTGGCAAGTTAGGGAGGTGGTTCCATTGAGTGTGAAAAAATGAAACGTATTAAAAAGCTGTTGCAGCAGCAATCTAATACGTTTCATGAACGGATATGCTATTCGCATTCCTAAACCAAGATGAGTATAGCATATCCTTTCCGTTGGCGCAATTCGCAAATTGTACAAAAGTGAATTGTTTAACACAATATTCCTCCAAATGGAGGGGAAGGGATGCTTGTTATGATTACTAACACAAGCAAATGTATGCGCAGCGACCAACTGTTTATGCGCAACGAGTACGCTGGTCGTGGGAAATGGAATATTCCATTAGTAAGGAAGCAGGAGCTTAACGTTGACAACCTGTCACTGATAGCCTGTTCTGACACGAAAGCAAATGATTTTTCCGCGAACACACAAAATGGCGTTCATTTTTTCGTTGATGATTACAGATTTAATGGTATTTATAATAACCCCGAAAAGTCTTTGGCAAAATACGCCCAATATGCTTTTCTTCTGACGCCGGATTTTTCTACTTACGCAGATATGAGCTTGTGGCGTCAGATGGAAAGCGTTGCAAAAAACAGATGGTGCGGTGCTTATTGGCAAAGCAAAGGATTAACCGTCATTCCCACAATAAGCTGGAGTACGCCGAGTAGTTACGACTTCTGCTTCGATGGCGTAGAGGAAAACTCCATCGTTGCCGTTGGAATGATTGGCTGTAAGCAGAATCGGCTTAACTTCATGCGTGGACATTATGCTATGCAGGAAAAAATCCACCCCGAAATGGTTATTTGTTTTGGAACGCCGTTTCCAGAAATGCAAGGAAATGTTGTCACCGTGGACTACCGTTCTTCTCGAAAGGTGGTGCGCTAATATGGGTGGACGTGGAACTTTTGCCATCGGAAATACTGTTCCTTATAGTTATGAAACCGTTGGAACGATTGATGGCGTAAAAGTATTGCAAGGAACATCAGGGAAACATGGATTACCTGAAGAATCTCATTCGAGCGTTGCCTATATCAAGCTCAAGCCGGATGGTACATTCCATGAAATGCGATTCTATGACGAACATCACTATTTGATTATGGAAATTGCATATCACCCTGAGCCGAATTTGAACAACGGAAATCGAACCGAAAATATCCTTCATGTTCATGAGTATCCGCAACAGGATAATTTTCGGATACGTCCTGCCCGCCGGATTACAAAGCAGGAATACGAGAAATACAAAAAGTTTTTTAAGGGGGTGCCTAAAATTGAAAAATGGTGATGTGCGTGAGTTTGTCGATCACATTCATTATGGAGATGAACTTTGGTTTCTCTATGGAGGAAAAAAATACTTTTTAGAGGGCTGGACTAATAGCGGCAGTCTTGATCTCTGCTTATACGAAATGACCGATAATGGGGAAAAGTATGTTTGGAAAGGGAATGCAACACAGTATCCGGTTGAAGCATTCTTAGAAGCTAAAATCTGGAATGGAAAGTCTTTTTGGAATGCTGAACAAGATATGGAATGGGTAGATGATTAAATGCCCTATTGTCGGCAGGTCGCCGCAGTGCTGCCTTATCTCATAAGGCAACGTGCACAGGAGCTTTCTCCGTAGATAATGAACTTTGTTGCATACCAAGGTAAAGTCCCTCATATCAAACAACTTGTAAAAGCGCTAATTATTAAGGACGTGATGGCATCAAAACCGGGTACTACAACACAAGGCTTTACTCTTGAAGGTGAGTTCCAAATTTCAATCAAAAAAAGTTGTCAAAAACACTTGACAGAACAGTGACCTTTTTCGACAAGCTGAAATTGATATTCGCTCTGTTTCTAGACCACAGCTTATGTTTCTGGCCACATAATCTTCCACTCAAAATACTCTGCTTGTGTAATCTCCCCCGCATACAACTTTTTCTGAATCGCAGCCCAATCCTTTAGGAAATCATCCAAAATCGTATCATCGAACCACATGGCTACCGGGGAGCGCGGCGGCCAGTTATCGTTGTCATCATAGTGCAGCGCAAGGTCTGGGTTGGCATTATATCGTGCTGTGCCGCGCTCGGTGGGGACCAGCTTGATAACGCCGGGCTGCTCCTCGTCCAGCCAGAAAAGTTGCTCCAGAATATCATTCGCCGGACCGTTTCCGCCATCGGAAAGTGCCAACGTGGAAACACGCAAAGCCTCTGCTATCTGATTTAGCAGGGGCTTTTTTGGTACGCGGTAACCCATTTCGTACTGCGCAATGCGGTTTGCGCTGAGGTCGACCAACTCGCCCAACTCCTTCTGGGTCATGCGGCGGTGCTGGCGGATGCGCTTGATTTTCTCTCCGATGTTCATTTCAATTCACTCTCTTTGCAGGATTTTCCTTATTGTACCACACCATAACATAAAAGCGCAAGAAAAAAGTAACAATTTTGCGAAAACTATTGACATTCGCATAAAAGCGCAGTATCCTATATTTACATCGCAAATATGCGAAAGCTGAAATTTAAGGATGGTGATCGAATGGATTGTAAAGAAATCAGAGAAATGTACAAGCTCATGTTTGCAGAATACCCAGACATTGTAACGGTCAAGGATCTGCAAGCCATGCTGGGCATCAGCCGCCACGCGGCCTATGACCTGCTAGGAGAGGGCGAAATCAGCTGCATCCGGCTGGGAAACGCCTACAAGATTCCCAAAATCAATGTGATCAATTACGTTCTGAAAAGTCCGTGCGGTCAGAAGCGCGTGAGCGCGTAGGAGCGACCTTGATTTTGGCAAGAGCACCTCCCCGTCTTAAATAGATTCGGAACCTTGAAAACTGCATATCCGACAAGCAAGGTACATTCACCACATTGCCGTCAACTTACGAGTACGGCAGCGCAGACAGAGTACGCGCCATGACTGCCACCGGGCACGAGCAATTCAGTCTCTGGTAAACACCCCGTGGCGGAGTGGAGCGCAATGACAGATGTGGTCGTAAAGATACTTCCGTCCAGTCATAGTTCACACAATGAGGGCGGCGGGCAGAGAACCTGGCTGGGGTAAAAATACCCATGATGCCGTTGCAGCCGAACGGCAGCCTTGCGAGTCGTCCCCGCAGCTGGGGCAAGGTGGGCAAATGCAGCTGTAAGTCGAAAAGTTATCCCGAAAATATGCGGAACCGATTCACGTTTTCCAGTCCGGTAAAATTAGTGAATCAGATTTGATTCACTATTCAGGGAGCAAGGGTAAAAGTGAATCAGTTCTGATTCACTCTCACATCTCGCCCAAATCCGCCTTGTGTGGGGCAGATGCCCCGCGTCGCACACGGATACGAAACAGCCAGAACACCCGCCGTTTGGCGCGTTTGTGGGGCTGTGGGGCGGCGTGAGCCGTACAACTTAACACTGGAGAATAAAACTTACTACACACAAAAAGACGATAGTATGAGATAATAGATATATACCAAAACAGAAAGGACGATGCGAATGAATTATGAAACACTTCCAAAAACGATCTCTGCCGAAGAACTGCTCTCCACGCCGCTGCCGCCGGTCAAATGGATCATCCCCGATCTGCTCCCGGCAGGTCTGGCGCTGTTTGCCGGCCCCAGCAAAGCGGGCAAAAGTTGGCTGACTTTGTGGCTGTGTTTGCAGGTCGCGCAGGGCAAGCCCATGTGGGGACGCGAAATTGAGCCGCACACCGTGCTTTATCTCTCGCTGGAGGATACCTTTAACCGCCTGCAAAAGCGCCTTCTCCAGCTTGTGGGCAGCGAAGAAGCCCCCGAACGGCTGGTCATGCAGACGGAATGCAGCAGCATCGGGCAGGGGCTGGAGGAACAGCTTGTCAGCTTTATCTACCAGCACCCAGATACCGGGCTGATCGTCATCGACACCTTGCAAAAGGTGCGTTCCAGCGACCAGAACAACAGTATGTATGCCAGCGATTACAAGGAAATCAGCGCCTTGAAAGCACTGGCAGACAAGTACAATGTCTGCATTTTGCTGATCCACCATCTGCGTAAACAAGCCGCAGATGATCCGTTCCAGCAGATTGCAGGCTCCAACGGTTTGATGGGCGCGTCCGATACCAGTTGGGTCATGCAGCGCAAGCGTATGAGCCAGACCGCCAGCATCTTGGTGACCGGGCGCGATATGGATAACAAAACGCTGCGTCTGCACGAAGAAAACTGCGTTTGGATACTGGATGAGGAAGAAAGCACCGAACAAATTATCGCTAAGGCTGTGCCGAGTTACCTTTGGAAAGTGGCTGACTACATCGATAGTGTCGGAACATGGCAAGGCACGGCTACCGAATTGCTTTCTGCAGCCGATATTGAGGGCGTTTTGCCCCACCAGCTGACCCGGAAAATCGTGGAGCATTACGATACCGTATTCACCCCAAGAGGTATCCGCTATGAAACCCACCGCACCTCGCAGGCGCGGCAGATGAAGTTCTCTCGTGACGGAAATGACGCAGATGACGCTAATGACGCTGAAATTGACATAACCCAGCTTTTCAAATGGGATATCTCACAAACAGCGTCATCAGCGTCATTAGCGTCACAAAGATCGCGTAGGGAGAGCAAGCATGGGCGAAGTGTTGCCACAGGGCAACCCGCCGAAAAGCCTACGGGGCC
>OKSB01000059.1_pt1 | contig 105141 bp, 126 predicted proteins | sample 1601171 | NCBI WGS metagenome assembly OKSB01 (sample SAMEA3541496, study PRJEB24748) | human gut metagenome | biome: human gut; feature: human-associated habitat; material: faeces | place: China | collected 2012 | reverse complement strand
GGAACTATGGGGATAGCTCGGAGATACTGTATTCGTTAGAATACTTGACCGAGAACCCCACGACTTTAATCGTGGGAGGTTCAGAAGACTTTATCACCTAAAGATATGCAAGCTCAAGGCTTTATTCAAGATATAGGCTATGATGTAAATAATTTCTGGGAAGAATCAAATGCTTTGGCAAAAGCCAACGATATGGATACAAATTTAGCTTATATGTATAAAATGGTAGAAAAATCTCAAGGAAATTTCCGTTTAGATAAAAAAATACTTGCTGATTATGGAGCCAAAGTTGAACTTTTTCCTGGCGTCAAAACATGGTTCAAACGCATTCGCGATTATGGCAAAAAACATAATATCATCATTGAGCATTATATTATCTCAAGTGGCTTAAAAGAGATGATTGAAGGGACTGTCATGGCTCAAGAATTTGAAAAAATCTATGCAAGCTCATTTTATTTTGATGATAATGGCATAGCCAAATGGCCCGCTCAAGCTGTTAATTATACAAATAAAACACAATTTCTCTTTCGCATTGAAAAAGGTTTTTTAGATATAAATGACCCTGCGGTAAACGATTCTATACCTGAAGAAAAAATTCGCGTGCCATTTAGAAATATAGTCTACATTGGCGATAGTGAAACAGATATTCCTTGTATGAAACTAGTAAATAGTTATGGTGGTCATTCTATCTGCGTATATAATCCTCAATTATCTAATATGGATAAAGTCATTAAATTATTTACTGAAAATCGCATTAAATATTTTGCTCCTGCCGATTATAATGAAAATAGTAAACTTGACTTACTCATAAAAACAATTATTGATAAAACTGTTGCCTTTGAAAAATTAAATCAATGCTATTTAAATGATAAAAAAATATTAACTACAAAATAACTTAAAAATCTCTCTTTATAATATCTATTAAAAGAGAGATTTTATTTTTAAGTTAAAAATGAACATAGCATGTGTTCATAACATGTCTTAACATTTCAAAATTATCTAAATATAATAAAAGTATAGTAATTGACAGGAGGTGAAATAAATCTAATGCCAATACAAAATAAACGTATCTTATCTATTTTAAAAATACTAAATAAACATAAAAAAGCTATTTCAGGTGAAAATCTAGCTAATCTTATTGGAGTTAGTCGTAGCACTATACGAAGAGATATTAAAGACTTAAACTCAAGTATCCAAAAATATGGTGCTCATATATTATCAGAAGCAGGCAATGGTTACAAATTAGTTATTGATGAGCAAGAAAAATATTCTGTTCCCACTGAAAAATATAAATTAAATTCATATATCAACTATACAGGTGACAATATTGTTCCTTTTGACTATAATGATAGAATTTCTTTTATAATCGCTAGAATTTTATTAAATTCTTTACACAACAAAATAGTTAATCAAGAAGAATTAGCCGAAGAATTATTTATTAGCTTGTCTACATTAAAAAAATATTTAACAGATATAAAGAAAAGCTTAGCACGTTTTAATCTTGAACTCATATCAGACAGATTTAATGGTATAAAAATAAATGGAAATGAAACAAATATACGTTACTGCATTTCTGAATATATATTTAATAGAGATGATTTAATTAATTTTACCAATAATAAATTTGTAAAAGATATCTTTTCTCAAGAAGAAATCAATTCTGTTAAACATATTTTAATGAAAGTTATCTTAAAACATAACATACGCCTAACAGATATTGCTTTCAAAAATCTTTTAGTTCACATAATAATTATTATGTGTCGTTCAAATAGAGAAAATACTGTTGAATATACTTTAAATGAACGAAAAAAATTAGAACAATCTTCTTATTTTTCATCAGCAAAAGAAATATTATCTATCATTCAACAACAACTAGGCGTAGATATAAGTAACGAAAGCTATTATTTAACCCAACATTTTATAGCTAGTCAAAAATTTATAGAATCAACTAAAACTAGAAATAATTGTCAACAATTAATATCTAATATATTAAAAAAAATCAAATTAAATACAAATATTGATTTATCTGATGATAATGAACTTATTTCTGGTCTTACTATTCACCTAATTGCGGCAATTAACAGATTAAAATTTAATATGAATATCCGCAATGGTATCTTAGAATCTATAAAAAATAATTATCCATTAGCTTTTGAAATGGCAATAATTGCTAGTGAAGTAATCGAACAAGAAGAAAATGTTAAAACAAATGAAAACGAAATTGGTTTTTTAGCCATCCATTTTGGTGCCTCATTAGAACGTAATAAATTAAACGAAGAAATGGGCAAAACAGCTATTATTGTATGTGCTACAGGTCTTTCTACTGCTCTTTTATTAAAAAGTAAACTACAAAGACGATTTGGTGGTATTTTAAAAATCACTCGTGTTATGAGTTTTTATGAATTAACTGAGCAAATTATAAACAGTGTTGATTTTATATTTTCTACAGTTCCTATTCCAAAACTAGATAATAAAAAATTTATTTTAGTAGAACCTATTATGACAGAAGATGATTTACTTTCAGTAGAAAAACAACTTAATAAAAATGAAGAAAATAATTTCACTAATTATCGTTTATTTTTTAAAGAAGATTTATTTTTCCCTTCTTTAGAAGCTACATCTTCATATAATGCTATTGAACAACTAGCTGATGCTATGATTCAACATGGTTATATTGATAATCAAGTTAAACAATCAATATTTGAACGTGAAAATATGGCTTCTACTGAAATTGGTGGTATGATTGCTATACCTCATGCCTTAGAAAATCATATGTCAGAAGTTACTATTTCTGTAGGTATCTTAAAAAATCCCATTATTTGGAATAAAGAAAAAGTACAAGTAATATTTTTATTAAGTATTCCTAAACATTTATACAAATTATGGGAAAATATTTTTAAAAGTATCTATAAAGCTTTTATAGATAAATATGGTTCCTATAAATTAGTTACAGACCCAAAATTTGAAACACTAATGCAATTATTAAATAATATAGATTAGGAGGTTTTTTAATGTTAACGGATATTGTAAGTCCAGATAAAATTTTATTACATCAATCGGTTTCTGATTGGCAACAAGCCATAACTGTAGCTGCAAAACCACTTCTTGATAGTAAATATATTTATCCTGAATATATTACTGCTATGATTGATGCAGTAAAAAATTATGGACCATATATTGTTATTGCTAAAGGAGTGGCTCTCGCGCATGCTCGAAGTGAAGATGGTGTAAAGAGCATGGGATTAAGTATTATGACGACTAAGGATCCTATTAATTTTGGTAATCCTGAAAATGATCCTGTAAAAATAATTTTTTGCTTAGCTGCTCCAGATCCAACAACTCATCTTGATGTTATGAGATCATTAGTTAATGTTATTAACGAAAATTGGAAAATCGAACAACTATCAAAAATTGATAATATTGAACAATTTATTTCTATATTAAATAAATTTGAACAAAATGCTTAATAACTATTATTTCTTAAATATATCTATAAGCTTATTTATTAAATTTTAAATTAATATATTAAAAAGATGTAAAAAGGAGATTTTATTATGAAAAAACCTAAAATTTTAATGGTATGTGGTGCTGGTCTTGGTAGTAGTTTTGCTTGTCAAATGACTGTTGAAACTGTTTTAGCTCAAATTGGTGCAGAAGCAAATTTAGATCATTGTGATATTTCTTCAGCTGTTTCTATGCGACCTGATATTATATTAACAGCTTCTAATTTTAAGACTCAATTTGAAAAATTTAATATTGATCCAAATGAAACAAAACTTATTTATTTAAAAAATATTGTAAGTAAAGATGAAATTAAAGAAAAACTTACTCCTGTACTTAAAGAAATAGGTGCTTTATAAACTAACTAGAGGAGGCTTCTTTTTATGGAAATTATTAATTTTATAATCAATAACATCCTTACTCAAGCTGGTATTACTCTAGCTTTAATTGCCTTATTGGGATTAATTCTCCAAAAAAAATCTTTTGGAAATTGCTTGAGCGGTGCATTTAAAACCCTTCTTGGATTTATGGTTCTATCAGCTGGTTCTGCAATCATCGTTGGCAGTTTAACTTATTTTGGAAAAATTTTTACAGAAGGTTTTGGTTTACGTGGTATTATTCCTTCAATCGAAGCTATTAATGGTCAAGCTATGAATGAGCTCGGTTTAGGAAGCCAAATTGCATTTACATTCTTAGCTATATTTATTGTAAATATTATTTTAGCACGTATTACCAAATGGAAATATATATTTTTAACTGGTCAAGCTCTTTTATGGATGGCTACTATGTGTACAGCTTTTGGTTATTTTGCTGGATTTAGAGGTTTTACCTTGGTAATCATAGGTGGTATCATCGGTGGTATTTTTGCTGTTGCTATGCCAGCTATAGCTCAACCAATCATAAGAAAAATAACTGGTAGTAATGATATTGCTTTAGGACATTTCTGCACAATTGGTTATCTTGTAGAAGCTGGTGTTGCTAAAATTGTTGGTAATCCTAAAGATTCTGTTGAAGAAATAAAACTACCTAAACAATTTGAATTTTTACAAGATACGTATTTATCCGTAATGGTAGTAATGGTTCCACTCTATATCATTACAGCATTATTTGCTGGTCCTGCATTTTGTCAAGATTTATCTGGTACTACAAATTATTTAGTATTCGCCTTTCTACAAGCAATTCAATTTGTAGTTGGTGTATATGTACTCTTATCTGGTGTTCGTTTAATATTAGGTGAAATTGTTCCTGCATTCCGTGGTATTGCTATGAAATTAGTTCCAAATGCAATTCCTGCTCTCGATTGCCCTGTATTATTCCCTTATTCTCCAAATGCAGTAATTTTAGGATTTATTACAACAACAATTGGTACAATTATTGCTATGTTCATATTACCAGTTTTTGGATTAGCTATGATTTTACCTGGTATGTTAACTAACTTCTTTGCTGGTGGTACTGCAGGTATATTTGGTAATGCTGTTGGTGGTAAACGTGGAGCAATCATTGGTGGTATTGTTCATGGCTTCTTCATTACACTTCTTCCTGCTTTATTAGTTGGCATATTTGATTCTTTAGGATTTGTAAATGCTACTGCTACTGATGTTGATACTATAGCAGCTGCGCTCTTATATGCTTGGATTATCATTCCACTTATGGGTGCTGGTCAATAAGAGGTGATATTTAAATGTTTTCATTCCTTAAAAATCTATTTGGTACAAATAACAATGAAAATTCAGCTAACGAAAATATAAAAAAAACTATTGACACTGAATCTTTAGAAAAAGAATTTATTCAACTTAAAGAACAGTTATCTACATCTAATGATAATAATATTATTGAAATACTTAATAAATTAGGTGAAGTTTGTACAAACCTCAATAAAATTGATGATGCTATCTCTTACTACGAACAAAGTCTAAAGAAACAACCTACATTAGGTAAAGCTTCTACAGATTTATTAAAACTTTATAATATAAAACGTAAAGAAGCATCCTTAGCTAAAGATGATAATTTAATTCAATTCTATCTAGAAAAAATAGATAATTTAATGAAATTAAATAAAGAAACAATGAAAAAATCTACTACTTATTAATTTGATATCTTTTTATATAAAGGGGTTAATTGTTATGTATACTACATTAAAAGAAGTTCTAGCTAAAGCTGATAAATATAATTTTACAGTTGGTTCATTCAATACTCATAATTTAGAAATGCTCCCATATATGATCCGTGCAGCTAAAGATATGGGTTCACCTATCAGTATCCAAACTAGTGTTGGTACAGCTCGTTACATTGGTTATGGTGTATTAGCTAGTGTTTGTAAATATATGGCTGATAATGAAGGTTTAGATATTGTTTTACATTTAGACCATGCTGCTAAATTTACTGACATCAAAGAAGCTATTGAAAATGGCTACTCTTCTGTAATGTTTGATGGTTCCGCATTACCATTAAAAGAAAATATTCTACGTACACAAGAAGTTGTAGAATTTGCACATAAACGAGGAGTTTCTGTAGAAGCGGAACTTGGTACAATAGGTGGTACAGAAGAAGGTATTGCTGTAGCTGCTCATGAAGTAAAATATACAGATCCTAAAATTGCTAAACAATTTGTAGAAGCAACAAATATTGATGCTTTAGCCGTTGCTGTTGGTACAAATCACGGTCAATATAAATCTAAAACAGATATAAATTTTGACTTATTAAAAGAAATTCATGAAACAGTAGATATTCCACTTGTTATTCATGGTGGTACTGGTGTAAAAGAAGAAGATATTCATAAATGTACTAATTATGGTGTTCGTAAATTCAATGTAGGCACTGAATTATTAGTGGGATGGACAAAAAAAGCAATGGAAAAATTTGCTACTACCAAAGAAAATGCTTCTTTAAGAAATAATATTGTACCTTGTAATGAAGTTGTTTATGAAATTGTTAAACACAAAATTGGTATTTTCTTAAATAAATAATTTATTTAAATATGCCTATTGGAAATTTATCCAATAGGCATATTCCCTAGATATAAGGAATGTTATATTATGAAATTTAATCAAAATGCAAAATACGATATTGTTGGTATTGGCGCTACTCCTTTAGATACTTTAATGATAATAGAAAATTTTCCTAACGGTAGAGAAGTTCATCCTACTTTAGATTTTATTTGTTCTTCTGGTGGTCCTGTAGGTACTGCTTTATCTACAGCTTCTAAATTAGGTTCTAAAACTATTATGATTGATAAAATTAGCGATGATATTATTGGAAAATCTATTCTTTCAGATTATTTCAAATATGATGTAGATACCTCCTATATACAAATTGAGAAAAATAAACAATCTGCTTCTGCTACAATTTTAGTAAAAAAATCAACTGGTGATAGAGCCATTTATTTTACACCAAGTACAACTACAGAACTATCTGATATATCTCCATTTATTGATGTAATAAAAAATAGTAAAATCTTACATATAAATGGTCGACATAAACAAATCTTATCTGATGCCATTACTATAGCTAAAAATTACAATGTGAAAATATCTTTTGATGGTGGGGCCAATCGCTATAATGAATTCAATGATCTATTAGCTCAAAAATCTGATATATGTATTTTAGCTAAAGATTTTGCTAATAAATATACAAATGAAATAGATACTATTAAAGCACTAAAAATTATTATCGAAAAAGGTTCTTATATTGCTGGTATTACATTAGGTGATAAAGGAAGCTATATTATGGATAATAATTATAATATAATTTATCAACCAGCATTTAAACAAAAAAATATTATAGATACTACGGGTTGTGGTGATAGTTATCATGGAGCTTTTCTTTATGGCTTAATAAATAATTTTTCTCTTACCCAAACAACACAAATTGCTAGTGCAGTTGCTAGTATTAATACTCAAAAATTAGGTAGTAGAGGAAATTTACCTAATTTAACAGAGTTAAAACATTTTTTAAAAAATAATTATATAGTAATTTAAATAAGGTTTGATATTATGAAAAATTTTTTAATTTTAATTGCGGGATATCCTGGTACAGGAAAATCCTATTTATGTAAAATGATACTAAAAGAATATCCTGATTTTGTTACTTTTTCACCTGATGAAGTAAAAGAACAATTATGGGATAAATATGGTTTTAAAAACTTAGATGAAAAAAATAAATTGATCAATTTAAGTTGGGAATACTACTATTCTTTTATTGAAAAATTAATGATTTCTGATAAAAATATCATTAGTGATTATCCTTTTAGTGATAAACAAAAAAATTATCTATTAAATTTATCTAAAAAATATAATTATAAAATCATTACGATCAGAATGACTGCTGATTTAGAAATTTTATTTAAGCGACAAAAAACTAGGGACTTAGATCCTTCTAGACATTTAGGACATATCTTAAACAAATATGACCCTAAGCAAAAAACTATTGATAGAACTCATGCTGAGGGATTATTATCTCATGATGAATTTATTAATAGATGTCTGAACAGAGGATATAATAAATTTCAACTAGGTGATTTATTAACGATCGATGTTAGTGATTTCACAACTGCTGATTATAAAACATTATTATCTAACTTAAATCACATAATAAAAAATTAAAATAAAAATAACATCTCTATTTCTTAATAAGAAGATTAGAGATGTTATTTTTATTTTACATTACCACATTTTCTTTTCGAGATTTTATAATCATACCTATATAAAATAAAAATGCTAATAAAGCCGCTATTGCTGAACACATATAAACTGCTCTAAAGCCATATATAGGCACAACCATACCTAAAATATATGGCCCTATGCCATTTCCTAAATCCAACGCTATATATAATGTTGAAGTTGCTAAACTAAATTTATTTAACTTAACTTTTTGTACAGCAATAGTTTGACCTGCTGAAGGAATAGAACCATATCCTATACCTACTAAAACAGCACCTAACAATAATACTAAATTAGAATGAGCTAAAGCAATAGCAACAAATCCTAAAATCATAGTGAATAAAATAGGTACCATTACCACATGATTACCATATCTATCGATCATTACACCAGATATAGGTCTAAAAATTAAACAAGCAATAGAATATGCTATATAAAATAAACTTCCACCTAATAATAAACCAATAGTTTCACTATATGTACCAATATAACTCATTACTGCAGAATAACCAATCGCACCTAACAATGCTACGATAGAAATTGGAATAGCTGTAGGTTCAAAGAAAGTTCTTAAACGAAAAGATTTAACTTCTACACGTTGACGGAAACCTACTTTTATTTCTGTTATATTCAAAATAAAAGCCAAAACAATTAAACTAATTGATAAAACATCACATAAAACAAGTGCATATAAAGGATTTATCTGTGGTAAACTAATTCCTAAAAACGGACCAATTGCAGAGCCTAAAGTAATGCTCAAAGTGAAATAACCAATACCTTCACCACGTCTACTCTCTGGAACAATAGATGCTACTGTAGTAGCAATAACAGTAGAAGCCATACCATAAGTCATACCCTGTACAAAACGCAATGTACATAAAAACAACATACCATCAATAAAATGATAACCAAATGTACATATAGCATGAATTACTACTGCAATGATTAACATTCTTTTTCTACCAATGAAATCCATATATCTACTAATAACTAAACGTGCTACCAATGCTCCCACAATGAAAATCCCTGAGGCTAATCCCGCTTCACTGATGGAAACATTAAATTCTGTAATAGCCAATTTAGTTGTATAAACCATCAATAAATAAAATACTACAAATAATAACAAATTGCCTACAATGTTTAATACATAATCCTTTGACCAAAGCTTCTCCATAAAAAACTCCCTTTCTTAAATTTATTCCCCGACATAGATATTAATTCTATCATCTTTTTTATTTTTTACAATACTATTTAACTAGTATATAAAAAAAAAGAATAGATTTTTATATAACCATATAAAAATCTATTCTTTAATTTAATTACTTATTTAATTTATAAAAATACAATTATTGTTGAGCACTTTCTTGAGCTTGTTGATTTTGTTGTATAGGTAATAAACCAAACTCTAATAATTTATTATTTTTATCAAAAACAAAAACTATGGCTACAACATTTTCTTGGCTAAAAGAAGTTAAATATGTTACTTTGTCTTGATTATTATAACGTTCAAAAGAATAAAATTTACTTTCTTTCAAATCGCCAAATTTAGTTTTCACTTCATTTTTTAATGCATCATATGCTTTTGCATCAAAATTCTTTTTTAATCCATTATCAATATTTGCTACTAATTTATCATATGGAACTTTTTCTGTTGTAATACCACTGATAAATGTTTCAGCAACTTTTTGATCTTTATTTAAATCTCCGCCATCAGCTGCCATACACACACTAGAAAATGCCATCATCATAACAGCTACAAAAATCAATACTATTTTTTTCATTATAAAACCTCCCTTAGTTTTATTTATTTTTCCCTTACTATAACATTTAATTTATATTACTACAATAAATTTTATAGTTAATACAAATATCTATAAATAAATTTTATACTAAATAGATATTATTTTTTCATGAAACTAAATAATTTTTTCATTACAGCCATTTTTCTTTCAGCTGCTAATTCATGAGATATATTTATATCTTTTGCACTATAAAGAGGATTTAATACATCTTTAAACGCTAACCATTCATCAGAAAATAATGGACATTCCATAGCAATATCTACTGCTTCTTGTCTTACTTCTTCAATAATTGCCATATCATCAATATTTTTCAATACCTTAGCCATCATTTTACCAATGTGTTCCATCTGCACTTCTTTAAGCCCTCTAGTTGTTAAAATCAAACTAGATAATCTCAAGATTTCAAAATTAAGATTTTCATCACAAGTAGATAATACGGTTGGTTTTACGATAAAACCTGCACTTTGTAAAGCATTATGAGCTTTTTTACAGCTAATACATAATTTAGTAAGGTTCACTAAAACTAAATTTGTATCAGTTCCTTTACATAAAATTGTAATGCCTTCTTCTTCTAGTCCTTTTTGAAGTGCTTTCGCATTTAATACAACTTGTTTAGTATACTGTTTGAATTTTTCTGTAGTCGCTTCTTTAAATATAACAGCTAAACTAGCTAAAATATTTTTTTTCAAAGAAAAATGTCCTGTAGTGATAACTGTTTTATCAATGATATCAGCTAATTCTTTTTTACATAAAATTACTGAACTTTGTGGTCCTCTTAAAGAATCATGTGTTGAAAAAGTTACTACATCTGCATAAGGTACTGGTGAAGGTATTTGCCCTGTTGCTACAAGACCTACATTTTGACAAATATCAAACCACATATAAGCACCTATATCATGTGCAATTTTAGCTAATCTTTCATAATCTATAACTCTTGGATAATTAACTGGTGAAAAAATTATCACTTTAGGTTTATGTTCTTTGGCTATTTGTTCAACTCTATCTAGATTTAATAATTGTGTTTTAGGGTCAATACTAAATCTAACAAAATTAAATTCTAAATTTTTACTATTACAATGATCGCTTTTTCTATTATCTAAAGATAATATAGTATCGCCTTTTTTAGCTAAGCTATAAAAAACAACGCGAGAAGCAGCTGCTATACTTTCTAAACGAATAACTGCATGTTCACTGCCAAATAATTTATTAATGCGATTAATAGTGATTTCTTCTAAACCTGTAGGTTTAGCTTCATCATGGTGTGTTGTCAATGTATTTGACAAAATACTACCTTCAAGATATGTGCTTAAAGGTGATGAATAATTTTCCTCTGGCATAAAAGATAAGGTATATTTTTGTCTTTGTAACTCTTCTTGAAAGAATGTATATAATTCTGTATCAAATGAAGCAATCGTACTAAGAGCATTTTCTCTATCCATAAAATCAATCCTTTAACTATAAATAAAATCTAAAATAAAACTCTCTTATACTATCTGATATTCATCATGGGAAAAATGGCCAGAAGAAAGGAATTACAATCATGCAAACAACTAGAGAAACTACAACAAGTGGCAAACCGACTTTTACATAATCCATAAATTTAAAATGACCTGGTATCAGTATCAAAGTATTCGGTGGCGTTGCAACTGGTGTTGTAAATGCACAAGAAGCAGCAATACCTATTGCCATAAGCACAGGATAAGGTGATGCACCTATAGATTGTGCTATAGATATACCAATTGGTGCTAATAACGCTGCAGCAGCTGTATTTGACATAAATTGTGTAAGCCCACAAGATAAAATAAACATTGCTACAACTACTAACATTGGAGATGGATTATCCCCAATAATTCCTACTACACCATCTGCTATCATTTTACCTGCGCCACTTTTATCCATAGCAGAAGCAAGTGGTAGCATACCTGCAAATAAGAAAATAGTAACCCAGTCAATACCTAAATAAGCTTGTTTTTCAGATAAACAACCTGTTAATACGCAAGCTAACGCTCCTATTATCGCAGTAGTTTGCATTGGTATACCAATATTTTTTTCAAAAGCCATACCTAATACAACTAAAATTAAGATAACAGTACATATTATCATTTTCTTTGGATCTTTGACTTCATCTGAAGCTTTATCATTCTCTACAGTTTCTACATAATGTCTAGGGCAGAATTTTCTACCTATACTTAACATATAAACCATACCAGCTATAGATAAAGGTACACCAATATACGCAAATTCAAAAAATCCAAAAGGTTCTAAACCTGTTGCCTGAAGTGTTGCACTCATTAAAATATTTGGTGGGGTACCAACCATGGTGATTGTTCCACCAACATTCGCAGCTACTGCTAATGCCATCAACTGTGGGGATACAGGTATTTTTGCTACCGCACAAATTTGAATTACTACTGGCATCAAACAAGCTACTGTAGCTGTATTTGATGATACTGCTGATAATAAAATAGTAATGCACATCAAAGCTGCCATCAAACGATTTTCACTAGTTCCAGCGCTTTTTACTACTTTTATACCAATTTTTTGTGCCAATCCAGTCTGAAACATCGCTGCTCCAATGACAAACATACCAGCAAATAAAACTACTGTGGAATCAGAAAGACCAGAAAACACTTGTTGTGGAGTAAGTACTCCTAAAAGACCTAATGCAATAGATGCACCTATAGCCGTAACAGCCAATGGAATAAGCTCTGTTACAAAGAAAAATGCTGCTACAGCTAAAACGCATAAAGTTATTACTGCAGGGCTCATAAAATTCCTCCTATCAAATATTTTTTTATTTCTGCAACAGTAATTTTTATTATATCATAATTATTCATAAATTCTAAGACAATACGAAAAAAGATTACATATTTTTAAGTTTTACTATTGAAAATTATTTATTTATTAAATTTTGTAACATTTTAGTCATATGAAAAAAATTATAAAAAAGTATTGCAAAATACATAAATGAGCAGTATAATAATTTTTGTTATTAATGACTCACTAGCTCAATTGGTAGAGCATCTGACTCTTAATCAGCAGGTTCCGGGTTCGAGTCCCGGGTGGGTCACCATATGATTTAACATGCGAACATTTAGCATTTGTTAAAAATAAATTAGTTCTATTTTTCTATATACCTAAATTTTAAAATTAAAGCAGCTATCCATGATAGTTGCTTTTTTTGTTTTTTATTGCTTAATAAAATTTTTATTTACCATAAAATTACTAGCTAAAAATAAGCAAAGCTCCTCTAAAGCTTAAAAATTAAACCTTTTTTTAGTCTCCAAAAATTCTATCATCGTTAGTAAAAAAATTTAAAATTCTTGTATATTAATACTTTTAATAGTATAATGAAAATCATAAAGATTGACTTTTCTAGCATTTAATTTTAACAAGTATTGTATTTGAATTATGGTTTTGGGAGCAATATGGGGGCAACCAAAATAATTTAACTTTAACAAGTGTTGTATTTGAATTAATAGCTAACCATATATAAATCAGCGTCGTAATTAAGGTTACGACGTTTTTTATTTATTATTATTTTTTAATCAGACGATTTATGACATCATATTTTGACATCTTTATAATAAAAAAATAAAAGTCATTGCCTTAGATAAATAGCAACGACTTTTTAATAATTATAAACCATTAAAAATTATTATTTATTATTAGTAGTAAAATTTTTATAAAAATTATAGGCTTTTTCAATCTCTTTCCTATCTTGTTCATCAAATAACTGATTTATAGATAAAGTTTTATATACTTCTAATTCTTTTAATATAGATGTATCTATTATAACCTTAAATCCTTTAAAGCCTTTTTTCTTATTCAATTTTCTTCTTATCATGGATAATCTCCTTTCAATATTGAAAGAGGTTATCCTCTATGGTACAATATTTCACAGAGGGTAACCTCTGGTTCTTTATAAGGCAGTCTGTAACACTTTGGTCGGTAGTGCAGGCTGTCTTTTATTTTACATTTTATTATTTTTTATAAATTCTTCAGCTAGTTTTGGATTTTTCCTTACTATTTTCATAAACTCTTTTATAAGAACATATTCATAATCATAAGCTCTTATATTTCTTCCTGGTCGTGCTGTACTAACTTCTTTTGTTGTTCCCACTGGTCTTCCAGCACCTTCACGCTTTCCACCTCTACCCATATTTACCTCCTAAATCTAATAAACCAATATGAAATAATTACTCCCATGCTTACACCATTAAGCCAATTAATAAAATCTAAGTCTTTAAACTTCAAAATAAAATTAATTAAAACTATTATGGTAAATAATATCATTGTTTTCATACTTATTACATGATAGAATAATCGTAGTGGAGCGGATAACCGCTCCTTCTACGGCTCTGCTTTATCGTTTACGCTTGCGAGGCTTTCTACGATTTTGCGGGGCTTTTTTATTTGCTTTTCTTTTTAACCACCTACCTATCTTTATTAATGTTTCACCAATAACTATAAGATAAGTAGATACTTCAAGAAAATCTTTTACATCATTATCTATCATGTAAACACCTCCTTTCTATATTTTTATTATACTATATTTTGATTATTTTGTAAAGCAAATTTATCAATAAAAAAATAAAAAAAGCCCCTATTACCTAGATTTTTTCTAAGCAATAGGGGCTTTTAGCAATAAAAGAAAATGTTATTTAATTATAACTCTTTTATTAAATTTTATCTATAATTTTATTTACTTCTGCGATACCTTTACCATCTAGCTTATCTATTATCCCAAGATAAGCCACATTCCTAGCTACTACAGATGTGCTAGTAGTTGTAATTATTTGTTTTTGTAATTTGTCCTTAAGCTTTCGCTTTTCATCATCTAATTTAGATTTAATAAAAATCTTTGCAAATTCTTTTAATATGTTCATGCTTATTCCTCTGTTGGTGCTAATTTATTAACTACTTTTTCTACAATCCAAAGACTACCATTTATGGCTACTGGTAAGAAAATAGTATCTCTAAATTTTACCCAGCCTTTTTCATCAACCGCACTATTTTTAAGCTCTGCAACAAAAGCTGTAGCTACTTCTTTAACTGCTGGCAATGCCGTATCTTTAATCCATTTTATAGCCATATCTTTTACTTCAGTCGTAATAAAATCCTTCATATTTTCTAAAACTTCATTTTTAACTTCATCAATAGTCATCACATATACTCCCCTTATTTATTAAGTAACATATAATCTGTAACGCCTCTAGCAATAGCACGTGCGATATCGTCCTTACGCTCAATTAATTTTTTAGCATCTTCCATATTACTGATAAAGGCTGTTTCTACCAATACAGCAGGCATAGTAGTATGTTTTAAAACTGTTAAAGAAGGATATTCTTTAACACCTCTATTAACTGTATTTAGAGAATTTACAATTTGATTTTGAATACAAGTAGCTAACTTATGAGCTTCTGTATTGAAACTAAATACTTCAACCTCTGTCCCTTTAGCTTCTGAATTATTAAAAGAATTACAATGAATACTTATAAATAAATCTGCTCCCCAATTATTAGCAAGGTCGCATACTGCTATAGGTCTATCATTATAATAATCTGTATCATTACAAAGATTATCTGATTGTAGGCTTTTTGTTTCAATACCTACATTATTAAGATACTTTTCAACTAATGCTCCAATTACATATGCAATATCACATTCTCTAATTCCTAAAACATCATTTTTTGCACCAGAGTCATAAACTTTATCATGTCCTGGATTAATAAAAACTTTCATTTAAAATTTCTCCTTTTTAATTTCTGTAAATTGTGCTAGTGTTGCTTTTAGTTTTTCTGGAATAGGTAATCCACAGTTGGCGGAGTTTTCTAATATACTTAATGCTTCTCTACCAATAAAAAAGAGCAATACAACGTCTTTCGCCATTGTTTGCCCTATTAAATCTATTCTGTATGTTGTTGCTATAACTAATAAAATAACAACTTTTTTTAATGCACCAGTCCCACATTTACTACTATCTAGCTTCATATTCGGATTTATATATGCAGCACTTATACCAGTTATATAATCTATAACCATTAGAATTAAAAGTGTTTCAAAACTATCAGACCATGGTCCAAATAAATGCTGCAATAAAACTCCCACAAAGGCAACACCTCCCCCAATATATACCTCTAGCCTTGTTGGAATTAAAGAACTAATAAAGTTTATAATTTGCTCATACATATCACCACCTCGTTATTAAAATTTTATTTGATAAAATAAGCTACCTGCCATGGTAGCATAAGCGTCATTATTATCTACATTATCATCAATATATTTCTCTTTTCCCCATGCAATAGCAGATGTAATAAGAAATGCTTCAAAAGCCGAACAACCTGCATTACGTTGTAATTGGTCCGAAATAATATATCCAGCTGCAAAATGCAGGGCTTTATCTGTTTGGATATTATCCTGTATATCATGTAGTGAATTAGCACTTGCAGTTGCTGTAGATAAACAGAAGGCACAACACAACGCTAATAATAATTTATGCATTATCTACACCTTCTTTATTTTTTAAGTTAGAAATTATTTTTTCTTGTATACATTTAGGGCATTTAGGATTAGTACATTTACCATTATCATCTAATTTTTTTGCACACAAACTACAGCGTTTTACCATTCTTCAACTACCTCTTTCATTTCATTATTGGCATTAGACATAAGTTCTTGATATTCTTGTTTTAACTCTTCTTGTAATTCAATATCATTATTAAGCAAAGCTATTATCATTGCATCTTTCAATTCTTTTGTTTGTAATTCTACAGAATTAGATATTGTATTTACTTCAGCAATTTGTTTTTCTTGCTGTGTTGGTTCTGGCATAACATATATTTTAGGTTTTCCTGTTTCCATATCCCTTACATAAGTATTTGTACCATCACCATTTACATACATGTTATATTCTTCAGCAGGAATAATTTCTACAGTAGCAAATTCATCTGCCGACATTTCTTTTACTTTTTGTTTAAGTTCTACTATATATTTTTCGTTATTTTTTTCTATATCTTTTGTATTTGCAAATGTTCTAACAGATGGAGTGCCATCTTTTAGAAAAGCCATACAATAATATTTAACATTTGTTGCCATGTTATAATCATCTCCGATTTTAAAAATTTTTTTACTAATGAGGTGATATAATGCGTAAACCAAATGGATATGGTAGCATTAAAAAATTAAGTGGTAAAAGGCGGAGACCTTACGTTTTTCTCATCTCCGCCGAAGGTAAGCAAAAACCACTGGCATATTTTGCTACACAGACGGAAGCAGAAATCTATGCAGCGGATTATAACAAAAAACATAATAACAAAATCCTTTCCGGACATCAGATTACTTTTGCCGAGCTGTATTATCGGTGGCTGCCATTTCATACTGATAAATATCAACCAGCAAAAACAACTATTAATAGCTACAAAGTAGCATTTCAACATTGTTTATCATTGCATGAAATGCCTTTAAAGAGCATTAAATATTATCATCTGCAAGCCATAATAGACGATACTAAAAGAAAAGGACTTTCCTACAGTAGTTGTAAGAAAATCCGTTCTTTAATTAGTCTTATGTTTAAATACGGCATAATAATGGAATATTGCAATAAGAACTATGCCAATCTATTAAATTTAGGTAAAAATAAAGCAATCCGTCCACACAAACCTTTTACGAGACAAAAAATAAATAAATTATGGTCTAATATCGATGTTGAAGGCGTCGATACTGTATTAATCCTAATTTATACGGGAATGAGAGTCGGAGAGCTTTTAAACCTTACTAAAGATAATATTTATCTTAGACAAAAGTATTTAAAAATAACTAAATCAAAAACAAAGGCTGGTCTTCGCTCTATTCCTATCCATGAAAAAATACTTCCTCTAATAATAAATAGAATGAATAAATATGGTAAGTTTCTGATATGTGATGAAACTGGAAATCCATATAATTATAGTAAGTATAGGACTTTATGGAATAAAATAATGCAACAAATAAATGCAAAATATCACAGTACACATGACTGTAGACATACTTGTGCAACTCTATTAGATAATGCAGAAGCAAACGAAAATGCCAAACGTCGTATTTTAGGTCATGCGACAGGTGATGTAACTGATACTGTATATACTCACAAAAATCTTAAACAATTACGAAAAGCTATAAATAAGATAAAATAATTGTTACTAATAAGATACTTATATTTTTAGTAATACTTGTAAAAATAAGGATTTATCTGTATTTATTAGTGTTACTAATGTTACTTGTAAAAACAATTAAAATAATATATTTTTAAACTTAAAAACCGTTGCAAAAGCTATCCAGCCTTTAATTGCAACGGTTTATTGTTTATGTTTATTTCATAAAATTTATAGGTATTACCCATTTTGTATACTCAGGTATTTTACTTTTAAACTCAGTCTCTTTTTTTGTTTTAGATTCTATAACTATTTTCGTGTTAAATAGTTTTTTTATTTTGGTATATATCTTTTTAAACATATGCATCAACCTTTCATTAGACAGTGGGGAAGCTTTAGTGGAAACGGTAATGGTTTTGAAGTAAATTTTCCTATATCTTTTACACAAAATTGTTATGGTATAGCTTCTAGTGATACAGGAGATGTTTGTTTGGCTATAGGAATTAAATTATTAAATTTAAATAGTATGCAAATTTTTGGAAGAAATTTAGATGGTACATTCAGGAATGATTCTAATATTAGATGTATTATGGTTGGGAAATAATTATAAGCCAATAATAACCCAATAAAACCATGATTTAGCTGTTATTTCTTTAGTAACAGCCATTTTAAAATATGAATTAAATAAATCATTTATATAAAATGGAGTACCTGAGAAAGCTCTCTCCTGCCAACCATGTTTTAAAAATGGTATTAAGCAATATACTTTTGTAATAGTCATTGGATATTTAATAGTATTATCTACATTAGCTTGTAGACTAGTATATTCACTCATTCCCCACTGTAGGTTGATGAACAGTGGGGATATATTCAAATAAATGAAGATGGTTTATACCCTTTACCTATAGCTTTTACAAAATGGTATACAGGTGTAGCAAGCCCAGATGTTAAAATAGGAGGAATTATCGGTGTAGGATGTAGCAATATGAGTAAAATTGAATTATCGACAACGATAGAAAGTTACAAGCGTTATATTGCAATTGGTTTATAAATTTATTTACCTAAAACAAAGTAAAAAGCTTGCATATTTTTACTTGCAGATAAGCAAGATAAAATACATTCCATACCATTTTTAGTTGGAATAGAATATATAGTTGCATTTTCTAATACAGCATGCGTAACATCTTTTATTGAAGTAATAACACCACCAAGACAAAGATTATTAAAGCCTATAGGGAAGCTTACACTTTTTAATTCTGTTTCATATATTTCTAAAGATGATGGGGAATATGTTGGAGATGATGGTGTAATAGCATCAACTAATCCCCACTGTATAATTGCGTCCCCAAATAATTTACCGAGGCAAATATAACCATTTTGAGCGATGTTGTATCTAATACCTAATGTTTCTAACCAGCTTTCTATTTGCTCCTGAGCCCATGATTTTATTTTGCTTTTTATATTATCTGTAGTTGCACTGGATATTCCTAATAAACTGGCGATGCTTTCTTTGCACCAACTTTGCACGCTAGTTTTAACACTTTCCATTGTAGCAGTAGCAGAACTAAACAAGCGTTTAATTAAATTAGCGTGTACATTTTCATCAGCATCATGTTCATTTAACATTTCTATCGTTACAACATTACTTACATCAACTTGACCTGAAACATTGTCTGTATCACCAACACCTATATTTATCATTAGACGCTGATATGGTATTTCTTTTGTTTCGTCATCGATATATCCAGGATAACTACCCGCATTACTATATGCTATTAATTTTTCTGTACCGCTATCTCCATTTTTAGCAAACAAGCCAATTTCACGATGATAAAATCCCGTTTTTACACCTTCATTATTATAAATAAATGTGTATCTAAATCGACCATCGCCTCTATCTTCCCATTCTGATAATGATACTTCTTTTTTAGAACTTATAACATCTGTATAATCTCTTATGTTACCTTCAGATACGCCATCTCCTAGCTTTACTTTTGTAATAATAAGTCTATCTTGACTATTTCCACTAGAAGCCTTTGCAATCATATTTAATCCTTCAGTGGTCATGGTCACTGGTGGAAAACTTGCCATTATACTCAACTCCTTAACTTAAATTTCTATAGTATTTGCATCATCAGCTATTCCATAAAAAATAGTTTTTCCATCTAAAGATAAATTTCTCTCTCCAATACTTGTATCAAAATTCAATTCCATTTGACTAGCAATATTAACAAGCCCAAAAGCAGTAAATATATTATCTATTGGCTCAATACTATATCCTTTTTCTGCTTCTACTTCTATTTGTTGAGCTATATTAATAAGTCCATAAACAAATACACTAGATTGTACGTTTTGCATGGCAAAAAACTTTACACCTAAATGTGCTGGTTTATAAAGTTTTATTGCTTCTTTCAATCCTTCCCAATCAAATAAACTTCCATTATTAAAACAAATATCGAAATAATAACTTTCGTTATGCTCGATTAATTCACCTGAATTATCATTTAAAAATCTGTTTATCAGATTCGTCATAAAATTTTTAGTAGATATATCATGGGCATTTAATAATATTTTTATTCTATTGCGTCTGGTGGTGTAATTATCTCCATTTTGAGGCGTTATATTTAAAAATTCTTCCCAATACTTTAACCCCCATGTTGCAGTATCTACAAAAAACTGATAAAACCAATCCCTTATTAATAATCTTATTTTTTCGTGTTCTTTGCTACATGCATCAGCTACTGTTTTTAATTCATTATCTCTAGATAAAAAATAAGGCAAATATCTTAAAATATCCGCCTCATTTTGTCTAAACCATTCAAATAGTAGTTCATCATTCAATCAAACTCACCTCACTTACTACTGGCAATTGCTCGCTGGTAAGCGGAATGTTTTCAATATCATTATTTACTTTCAAATCTGCGTAATCTAAAACACCTGTTGTAGTGGCATTTTGTAGAATAACACTACCCAGCTGTGCATAAGATACATATTCTGTTTTAAAAACACTCTCTTTAAAGTAGTTATTTATAGCATTTTTTATACCTTCTATATTTGCCGTTCCTTTTGTAACTTTTAGTTCTATATTTAATTTAAGCTCTGTTACACTTGCAACTGTTACCGTTGCCCCTATTATTCTTTGTGCTTCGATATATGTTTTAACTTTTTCTATTAAATCTGCACTGGCAATATTATTATTAGCATCTGTGATTATAACCTTTACAGTACCATTACCGTTCCAAAGGTCTATTACACTTACTTCACCCACTCCAGCAACTTCTGTTGCCAATGTAATATAGTGGTAGTTATTCCCACTTGTTGCAGGCATACGCACCTTAAAAAGTAATCTTTTTAAAAGTGTTTCATCGTCCTCTTCATCAAAGCCATCATAAGCAGAATTTTTATTATTTACAGCAGATACACCATAAATACTCACTGGTATTTTTGTTATCGTATTTGCATCTACATTATAATTTTCGCCAGTCTCAATAGACTGTGCTTTTATATCCACAGTTCCGCCATCTTCTATTTTTTTACTTTCTATAGTTAAAAAGTTTTTACCGTCATTGGTAGCAAATAGAGAACCTTCAGGGACTGTTATTCCTACTTGCCCTGTTACAGTTAAAACTACAATAGAACTAGTTGCTTCACGTCTTATTACACCATATGTTTCGGCACTTTTCGTTAGCCACGGACCCCATGAAGTTTGTGGAAAAAAAGCTTCTACACTTAACCCTATTTCTGCATAGACCTTTTCAAATTCTTTTGAATTACTAGCTAATAAATCCCATGCAAAACCACCTTCTACAAGATTTACTTTACCGTCAGCTATTTCCGTAAAATAACTTTTTAGGCGTTCTAATATATTCTTTCTTGTTTCCAACTCAAACATACATATATCACACCTCAATTTTTTGCGTAGATTTACCATATACAGTGGTAAGCTCTAAATTTAAAGTTATCTTTTTATTAACCTGTTTAACAGATATATCATTCACCGCCAAAATATAAGGATTTACTAATAACGCTTCTTTAATAGCGTTATATAATTGATTGGCATTTATTACATTATTTGGCACCTTACCAATAAATTTTTCTAAATCTAACCCATAATCATCGTAATAGGCCCCATATCGAAATCGTTCCGTTTGTAATACTTTATATACCCATACTTTTATAGCTTCATTTCGTGTAACTATTTTCATAGAGCCATCATCATTGTAAATAAAAGAATTTCTATTAAAGTCCCATGCATATTCTTTAAATTCATTTTGCGTATTATATTGTTCGGTACTTATAGTATTACCAGTCATAAAAGGATTAGCCATATTAATTACCGTCCAATCTTTTTCCCTTGCTTAATATCCAAAACTGTTTAACGGTTTTATTATCACTTCCCTGTATTGGAATCATCAGGATTTTATCCCCCACATGCCACGTATCCGTATATATGATACTTGCCGTATAATCATTATCAATATCATGATTATGGCTGGCAAACATAGCATCACCACCACCACCACTTCTATTTTGAGTAGCACTTACAATGTGACCCTTTATCTGTCTTGTATGTCCTTGTAGCCAATAATCATCTATATAAAACCACTTTTTATCAAGGAGCATACCATTCCATTGTACTTTTATTTCTGGTGGTGGACTTACAATAGTGCCAATCTGTGGCATTGATTGTAGTCCAGCATTACCACCAATATCCTTAAATAATTTAAGCATGCCCTTATATGCATCTTCGGTTTTTTTCATATCTTATCCCTTACTTGCTTTTATTATTTTAGTTGGTGTTCCAAGACTATTGTAATTTTTCCCATGAAGTACAACATTTTTACTACTACTATTTCCATAATATCCGCCATTTCCATCGTATATTACAGCATGGTCATCGTTACCATAAACAATAACATCACCTTTTTGAAGTTCTGAAACTGAAAAATCTTCTAAAAGACCAGCACTATCTGCATTTGCTACCATAGAAGGTACACCAACAATACCATTAGTACATTGCTGTGCTAAAAATGGACTATAATAACTTCCTATTTTCCCTACAGCTTCTGCACATCCATTTCTTCCATTATTCATTGTTGTTCCACCCCAAGCATCAAATCCTGTAGAAAGGCCTTGGCTTACTTTTAAGCTACCGTTGCCACCATTAGCATTTTTCTTTCTTTTACTGCTTTTAAATACTGGTGTTGCAATATCTTCTTGTTTTATCTCTACCACATCTGGAGTTTCTGGCATATATTCCAAAGTTAAATCCATAGTATGGATATTATTAGCAAAATTATGTGTATCACTTTTTATAAAAAATTTCCCCTTAAGCTGTTCTTCTTGAACTTCAATTGTATATCCTGTAATGCACTGAATATTACCAATTGCCTTAAATGAGCTTTCGTCCTGCAATCGTTTCAATCGTGATTTTGCCATTTTTACGTTGTCAACTGTTTCGTTTTCTTTTGGTGGTTGCATTTTATAGATATCTTGTATCATTCCAAAATGTGTAACATCATTTTCATTTGTAAATACCTGGCATATATTACCATTATCATCTACAGATTTTATACGGTTTACCATACTTTCTATGCTCTCAGAGTGTTCCGAGTTATCAATATCAGTTAAATCAGTAGCTATATAATTTTCAATTAGCTCACCTTTTTTAATAACTGTTACATCACCATTTAAACAAATTACTGTATAATCTTCACCATTCGAATTATTTGTCGTGTCGGCTTTGGTATATTCAAACAACGTTTTAAATACCTCTGTGCAGGATTTACCATCTGCTATAAAACTAACCACAGTATTAATCTGTGGCATATTCTCTGCTATGCTTATGCCAATTTCATTACATATTTGTTTTATGGCATCTGTTACAGTTATCCCATCAAATAGCATTTGTACTTTAGATTTAGCCAGATAAACCATGTCATCATAGCAGGTAAAAGAAAAAGTAAAGCTACTTGAGTTTCTTTTTCTATAAAAAATCCTGCCTTCGAAAATTTCTACAGGTGTACTCGTTTCATCTTCGGCATAAAAAAGATATATAAACCCACCAATTTTTAAATCTAAGATACTAAATACCTCATCTTTATCTATTGTGTTATATATTATTTCAAAATCGAGCTTTCTTGCCGCCTGTTCACTGTCTCCACTCCACGTAAACTTTGTAACAAAATCCGTTATATCTAGTTCCGTTACAGGTTCTGTGTATGGTTCTTTATTATTCTTCTTTTGCTGTAATTCTTCTTGCTCTTTTTTCGTAAGTGGTGGATCTGTATATTTACATATAAGCATATCCAATACTCCTAAAAATTAATCTTAGTTTTATCATCTATCTGTATACTTTGTTTTGTTACATGCAGTATAGAGCCAACTTTAAGATTTTTTGTTTTAACCAATGTTTTAAATACAGATAATTGTTTTGCGTCCTGTTCATCTATTGGGAAAAATTGCCCCACACTTTGTGCTGCAACATCCATTAAATCCATACCAGGATACCAATTAATTACCTTTTCTTTTTGTTCTTCTGCCACTCTACTTCCAAGCCCTGTCGTATTATTCAATTTGTTAGAATTTGGCAATACATATCTATATTCTCTTAAAGAAATAGAAAAATAAACATCACTTGTTCCATCTTTTTCGCTATAGTCAAAGCTGTCTATTGTTACATTCAAGTTTATTTTTGTATTAGAAATTACCAACTGACAAGGTTGAGATTTTTGTGCAAAAGAATTTATTTTATCGACATAAGTATACGGACTATCAGGAACATCATTTGCGATGCCATCATACGCTTGAGCAGGAAAAAAACTAGAAAATTTTATTGTAACTAGTCCCCTTTTGCCAAGCATATTTATATCACCTAAGTTATTTACATTTACAGTGCCATTATTATATGTGTTACTCACTTCAAAATTTGGGGGTGCTACAGGGAATGTTATACTATCCCCTGCACAGCTTAAACCCAATTTACATCCAGTATTTAAACCACTACCAGAACTAATTAAACTATCTGCCACCTGGCTTAAAAAATTAGAAAAAGAAGCCATTAAATCGCCCCCACATTCATATTTATGCTACGTTTTTTCATTTGATAATAGAATCTTTGTATCAATTTATCTGCTAAATCGTCCAAATCTTCATCACTTTTCATGTTTGCACCATAAATATTTACATTAAAGTTAATATTCGTATTTTGCCGTCTATTATCAAAATTACTAGTAGTCTCTGTTATTGGTGAACTTATTGATTCTTTACTATTTGGTATTATGTTATATTTGGGATTTTCTGTTGTAGTTATTTTAGGCGTTACATTTATAATTGGATTTTGTATATTAATCCTATTTATAGCATCACTAATCTTATTTACAGCAATATTTTCTTCATTATTATTTTTAGCCATATTAATAATACTGTTAAATCCATTTTTTATAATGCTTTCTATATCAAATTTCGGATTTTCCATTGTTGCTACTTTAGGCATTACACTTACAACTGGATTTTGTATATTTATATTTTTGGGTATATCATTAACTATCTTTTCAAAATTCTTTATTACGTTATTCTGACCTTGTAAAAAAGATACCTCAAGTGATTTATCGTGCGGAATGATTCGTGTTCCACTTGGAAGGTCTACAATTTCTCCGCCTTCTTCATTTATTATTGCAGGTCCGCCCGCAAAATTATCCGTACCTCCTGCAAATTTAGGAATATTAAGCCCACCAAAAGTTGCTCCACCAATACCTGGTACGCCTTCTGGAACTGTAAAACTAATCGAATTTATACTATCTATAATACTATTTACACTTGATTTAATTCCATTTAAAACACTATTAACAATATCATTCAAGCTTATAAAAATACTCTGAAAAACATTAACTATACCTTGCCATGCCATTTGCCAATTTCCAGTAAATACGCCTGTTATAAATGTGATTATGCCATTTAATACTCCTAAAAATCCTGTAATAACAGCAGTAGCTATATTAATTGCTGTAATAATACTATTAGTTATCACATTTGCAGCTATTACTAAAGCTGTGATGAAAACACTTCCTAAAAATATTGCAAGCAACTGAAGTATAGGCATAAGCACATCACTAATAGAACTACCTAAGGATGAAATAATATTAATTAATTGATTTATGGCATTAAACGCTGGTTGTAGTGCCAATAAAACAGAATTAATACCGCCAGATATTACATCTTTAAGCCTACTAATAGAAGCCATTAATAATACAAGAGCAGGTTGAATTTGCGACCACGCTCCTAAAAATGCTACTTTTATTTGATTCCATAATCCAATTAAAAACGGTCCTACAGTTTCCCAATTTTGATAAACGAGAAATGCAATACTCGCAATGGCCATTAAAGCAATTCCAAGAGGCGAAAAGATAAACGCACGTGATACTGAAACTACAGTTTTTATAGCACCAGCAATTTTACTAAGTCCACTAGCTGTTGCAATAGCAATTGTTTCAAATGTCATTGCTGATTTTACAGCAATCAATGTTGTTCTTAATGTCCTATAAGCATTAACTGTATTTAATACAGCAAATTGTAAAGCTTTATTTTGTATACTGCCACCAACAGCAGCTTTTCCTATATCCCCATAGAGCTTTATGAGTCCAGCACCGATACTTATTACTTTACCCATACCAAGCATAAAAGCAGTAAATACTACTGTTCCCATTAAAATATCACCGATCAATAGCTTTGTTTCGGGTGACAACTTATTTATCAAATCAGCAAAATTTCCTATGGTATCGGTTACCATCTTTATTTGCGGTGTTAATACACTACCAAAATTAATAGCAAGACTTTCAAGACTCCCTAGCATACCATCAATACTATTTTTAAGTGTACCTTTCATTACTTCAAATTGAGCCTGTGAAGAACCAGTTGCATTATCCATTGCATCTTGCATTGCTTGATAATCTTGGGGTGCTGTTTTTATTAATGCTAATAAACCACTATAAGCTTCCTGACCTGCTAAAGCTTGAGCAATAGCTACTTGTTCAGTATCAGACATACCAGTCATTTTTGTTCGCAATTGCTCAATTATTGGCTGTATTCCTAAAAAATTTCCTTGAGTATCTTTTACTTGTAATCCTAATCGCTCAATAGCTTCTGCTGCTGATTTAGGTGGACTAGATAACCTTGTAAAAATAGAACGAAGTGATGTTCCAATAGTACTTGCTTCAATACCATTATTTTTCATTATAGCCATTGCTGTAGATAATTGTTCAATCGAAATATTGAGTGTTGCAGCAGGAGCACCAGCATACTGCATAGCCACACCAAAGTCTGTCATACTAAGACTAGATTTATTTGCAGCCATCTGTACTACATCTGCTACTCGCATAGCATTACTAGCAATATCACCTTGTTTTAAGTTCCAAATATTAAGAGCATTACTTACAACATCTGACGTTGTAGCTAAATCTTCACCTGAAGCTACCGCTGCTGTAATAACAGATGGCATAACACCAACAACTTGATTAGCATCATAGCCTGCCGCTGCTAATCTATCCATGCCCTCTGCCGCTTGAGTAGCACTTATTGGAAAATCTGCACCAAACTGGCTTGCCTTTTGCCTCATCATTTCCATTTCTTCTGCTGTTGCTCCAGCTTTTGCTGCCGCACCTGTGATAATACTATCAAAATCAATAAAAGCCTTACCACCAGCAACTCCAATTGCTGTAATTCCAGTCGCAATAGGTAGCATACTTTCGCCGACACTACTAAATCCATCACCAATACGTTGAATATCTCTACCCATACGCTGATGAGCACGTGCTGTACGTTCCATTTCATTTTGAACACGTACAAGAGGGGCGGTCATCATATCTATTAACCTTAAAGTTACATCAATTTGTGTTGCCATTTTATCCCCTCATTTCTTTTTTTATGTCGTCCTGTTCTTGCCTTATAAAAGCTTCAATAATGGTTTTTTCACCATTGCCCATATTAAAAAAATCTAATGGCTTCCAATGATGTTTTCTATAAAGCCAATACATCATATTTGTTTTGCCATCAGATTTTATTAGTTTTTTATTTCTTCAATATTTTGTTGTTTTTCTTCTTCGCTATAACCAGATAATGCACTTATTTTATTTGCTATATTTGTAATCTCACCCGCTAAAAATAACTTTTCATACATATCAAAAGGTGTTGTTGCACTAAATTTCTTCAATAAATTTGGCTCTGCTAAGTTTGGCTCTTTTATACCTTCATTAAGTGTAAGCATTTGCATTTTATATAAATCTACATTTTTACTTTTCCCGTTTACATTAATAGCTGTTGTTTGAATTTCAGAATATCTTTTAGCTGGAATAGATTTTAAAGTAAGTACAAATTTTTCTCCCAAAACTTTACTCAATCTTTCAATTTCATATTTTTCCGTTTTTTCTGCTAAAACAGTATTTGTATCGGCATTTAATAAAATATCTACTAAATTCATTTATATTCTCTCCTTAAGCGTTTGCTGTAACTGGTACTTCAAAGTCAGTAAAGGTAAAATCATAATCATCTTCGGTCAATTTCTTAGCTTCCCAATCCATTAAAGTGAGTTTATCGAAAGTGGCGTCTCTTATAATAACTTCTTCACGTCCCACTGCGTCTGGATCGTCTAATTTAACCCTAATTGTAACAACTGTTTGACGAGCATTGCGAATATTATCCGCCATTAAATTTATAAAATAAGAAGATACATGGTTCATTTTTACGTTTCCAGTACCTTCACAGCCTGTTACTTTATATTGTTTAAAATAAGTTTTTACTTGGTTTACTTCTTCTTTTATAAGCTTTATTTCTGCTTTAAAACCAGTTACTTCAGCCATGTATTTTCCATCAATCCAGATTTCACCCTGTGTACCACTCATTACACGTTGTGCTATAAATTTGTCCATAAAATAAAGCTCCTTTTTTAAATATCAAATGGCAACTCAATATCTTCCATAGCATCAATAATTTTAATTTTTCCTTTTAAAAATACTTTCTTTTTGGTATCGAGTTGATTAATTTCATCATCACTCATATCAGCAAGTTCATCTTTTGTATAAAGGCCATTCTGAAGCTGATAATTTTTAATCGCTTCTGTATCAAGTTCTACAGTAGAATAATCTTTTTGTAACAAACCTTCACCTTCAAGTTCCTTGAGATATCCGATTATTGCAGTGATAAGTAAACATTTATTATCATAGGTATTTGCATATTTACCTATATAGCTATCCTGCGCTGTAGTACGAACATCATCATATATCATGTCCATAATATCTACGATTTTAATTGTTTGATACCCTTCTTGTTTCCCTTCTGTTGTAGTTGTTAAGCTATTAACAGCACGACTCATTTTATATTTAGTTCCATCAAACCAAATGAAAAATTCACCATTATTAACTTTCTCATCGTTTTCATCAAGGTCGTATTTATCACAGTCGATAACTTCACTAAGTGGTGCATATGTTGCACTTATTGTCATCGGTGTTCCTGCAATAAGCCCTGCAATACGCGTTGTATATTCTGCTGGTGTATACTCTTTTGTTGCTGTTTTAATCGTTTTATTACTAAAGTTAATAATTCCTTCATAGTCTCCGACATATCCAGGAAGTACCGCTTTTACTTTTTTATATTTATTATCTCTGTTGGTTTTTATCCATGTACCAACTGTTTCAAGTTGTTCTTCTTCAATTCCTGGAATAGCCAAATAATCCCATCTTTCAGTTGCAATAACTTTAAGAGAGTCTTGCCATTTATCAGCTCCTGATTTGCCTGTAGCCTGTAAATAAACTTTAACGCGATAAGGTGCTGTTACATAGCCAAGTAAGCATTTAGTTATATAATCCTTATTATTTTCACTAAGTCCACTAGGGATATCATCCGTTGTATAAACCACGAATGGATTTTGTATTACTTCTTCACCTTCTTCTGGCTCTGTAGTAAGCTGTGTAATTACTGCCTCTTCTTCTAAAACGAGAAAAACAATACCTCGTTTACTACGTTCAATTGCTGCAATTCCAGCTTCTTTAAAAGATATAATTACATTTGGCATTCCTAACTTTGCCATGTTGTATTACCTCCGTTTACTTTTATATTTGCTTCCATTTCTTCCATTATTTCAGCATTTTCCATTGGTCTTAGAATTCTATCTAAATACTCAACTCTTATTGTTGCCTGAATAATGTCTTGTTCTTCCCCAACACGATTAAGAAAAAATTCATTCAAGTAAATATATCGCTCTTTTAGTGGTATTCCCAACACAAAAATAGATTGAAGCCTGTCCATGATATCTGCATAATGTACCTCATTTTTATCACTTTTTTTAGGAAAATATGTGATAATTATAGATAATTTTTTCTTTGTTACATTTTTAGTTTGGGGAATATTAGTATATAAACATTTAATAAAAAAGCACGGTTTTGCAAAATCCTCTAAAATTTCATCTCCATAAACCGTGCATCCAAATTCTGTTTTTAACATTGTACTAATTTGTTTTAAAATATCTATTTGTTTTACTACATCAGCCATCCAATTTTTTCTTCACCTGCCTATACAAGCTTTTTAACATATATTCACGCAAATCATCTTCTTGTTCGTCAATCGTTTTTTGCAGAAAATGTTTACCTTGCACAAACCCTTTTTCATTGCCTTTCTTGTCAACAATTTTATGGCCACGATCGACAAGGTGAAAATGTGGTGCAGTAGAATAAATATTTGCATGTATATTTCTTCCATAACCTTCAATTTCTTTTTTCCAGCTTTTATTTAGTTTACCCTTATGATCACTTCCACTATCTGGACTATTTTGTTTTAATGCTTTTATCATTCTATTAGTGCCACGATTTAAAACAGCTTCAGTATCATCTGGAAATTCTTTTTGTACTACTTCTAATCTTCCTATAAATTCTTCAAATGTTTTTCTACTCATCATCAGAACCTACTTTTTTTGTAGAACACATCAATTCCAATTTAACATGTGCTTCATATGGATCAATTATTGTATTTATTTCATACAATTTATTTTTGTATTTAATTAACATAGAATTATCTATACTTTCCCTATATCTCACCGTTATTTTAATAAAATCTTCCGTTTTATCTTTGTATTGTTCATAATAATCTTTACCTCTAAGTGGTTCAATTCTTGCCCAAATTCTCAAAAACGGAATTAATTTTTTCTGCGTAAAATTGTACTCATTTTCTACATCTTCATATTTTAAAATAGTTACACGCTTATCTAATGTGCCTATTTCTTCAATATTAATCATCGGAATCCCCCAATGGCTCATATTTTGACGCTAGAGAAATATGATTAATTATAGCTTCTATCGAATGTGGTAGATTATTAACATTCGTTTTAGTAGAGAAAATACTTCTATTTTCATACCAATGAGCTACAAGCATTTTAACAGCCAAGACATAAAGCTGGCTATTATCACTATATTTTTTTCCTGTAGTCTGCTCCATATAATCGGTAGCAGCTTCAATCAGACTACTTATAAGCTCATCATCTTCGATTAAATCTTCATCGATTCGCAAATATTCTTTTACTTGCTCAAGTGTAACAGCCATTTAAATACTCCTTTACAGGGCTATTACGCTCCCTGTTTCACTAATTTTACTAAGCTGTCATAAATAACAGGTTTACCATCACATACCATAATACTTTTACGGATAATATCATCTGTATCATTATCCTCATAAGTTTTCATGCCGACTTGGAAATTAGTATTTAATGTGTAATCACTAAAATTGTAAAGGAAAGCAAAAACCTTATTAGCTTCTAAAGTATCGGAATAATTATCTAAATAATTTGTAAGCACCACAGTTCTACCTAATAAACTACGTTCCGCTTTTCCAGCAAATCCATAGTTAACACGTGCAATAGGCTGACCATTTGTATCTGTCATTCCAATAAATGCCCCGAATGTTTTTTTAGTCATGCACCAAACCGCACCTGATTCGTATTCCATAGGAATTTCAGCTTCAGCGTTTACTAAAGTTTTATAGTCAATTTTACTTACCTGTATTTTTGTACCTTTTGCATCTTCTTTCAAAATACCTGTTGGCTGTCCAACACCTGTACCAGAAATAATTGCTTTTTCCAATGCTTTTGCCATTGCTTCTACTACATTATTAACAAGTGTTGTTTCAAATGCACTATATGCCATATTTTCTGTTTCTAAAGTAACAGCTACAGCACAACGTAATTTAAAATGGCTAAAAGTAATAGTACCAGATAAAGTTTTTTTCTGTTTATCACTTCCTGCACCTTCTGCCACCCATGTAGCTTCTGGTTTTACATTAGAAGTTGGAATAGTAAGACCTGTTTTATAAGATGTACGTGTTACAAGTGGTAAAATCATGCCATAAGCTTCAATTTTTTCAATAATTTTATTGAGTGTAACAGATGGGACCAATGCACCGATATCTGTTGTAGCAGTTACTTCATCATTTCTAAATTCTTTTGGTATTTTTTCACCACGACAAACATAATTCATAAATGCCTGTCTATATTCTTCACTATCATAGATATTGACTTTTTCTGGTTTAGCTGTATTTGTTCTAGTTGTCATTGCACCCATACCATCAATAATTGTTTGACGTCTGCGAATTTCTTTTTCTTCTTCATCAAGTTCTCGGAGTTCTTTTTCAATATCATCGAAATTGATATTTTTATTGCCCTCATCACTTAATAAAGAACGAATTTCTTCTTTTCTTTGCAAAATTTCTTCTAATCTTTTGTTCATATTCTTTCTCCTTTGCATAAAAAAAGCACGTCTAACCGTGCATTATAAATAAGTCATTAAATATAATTTTTTTCTTCTTTTTTCTTCTTGTAAGCCTCTTTCTAGGTTCACAAAATACTCTTTACTTCGTGCCTGTATAGATGTTCCATCATACGCTGGAAAATCGACAACCGCCACATCATAAATTTTATCAAAGGCGGTTATTGTACGTGTATAAATCTTATTTTCCCTATCAGATTCTGAACGCTCATTTTTTACAGTAAAAGCAAAACTCATCTTGTTTAAATCACCACGTTTAATAAGTTTATACACATCTGTACCATTATTGGTGTCAATAATATCTGCACTAATTCTAAGACCCTTATCATCAGTATTCATAGTAAGAGTATTATTACTTGCTCTAGCAAGTATCATGGCCACATCACCATGATTGTACTTAAATACAGTATCGCTCATGTCAGCACCATCGAAGGCATTGCGGTCTATTACTTCCATATACTTCCAACCGCTCCACTCGCTTTCCCATATCAATGTCCTTTGATTGAAAACTGCTGCATACCCTTCTACAAGTTGCTTATTTTCTTCATTTTCACTGGCTGGCTCCAGTAGTGCCATTCTTGTTTCCATTTTTCCCATCATCTTCACCACCTTTCAATGAATTATCATCTGTTCCAGTTTGATATAAACTTTGGTCTTTAGCTTTTACAAAATTCAAGCTGATAAGACGTTCATCACCGCCTTCTATACCAGCATAACCAAAGATTTCACGAATTTCATTGATTGTAAGTCCGCCAGTAGGAATAAGTGTTTCACAGATTTTAATTTTAGATGCTACAGACATAAAGTTTAATCTATTACTTTCTAAAATAATTTCATTACCAAAGCCTCTTTCTCGTCTTGTAAATAATTTGTCTGTCATTTCTTGAGCTAATTTTATAGCTACAGGCTCAAGTACTGACTCATAAAAGGCTATATACTCATCTTCTGTATATTTGCCCATGATAATATTTTCATTAAGTCCAAAATGTTTATAAATACAATCTCTAGCATAACTCATTTGTTGACTATTAAAGGTAGTTATCTTACTGTTTAATTCATAAAATTCTACTTTATTATCCAAACTAGCTATACCTGAAGGATTATTACTAGCATATGTTCGTACGAAATCATCATGTACTTTTTTCATATCTTCTGGTCTAAGAGATGAAATCCATTTTAAATATCCACGCAGTGCTGTAAAATTTTTAACTGCATTAATAATAGAAGCTCTCACTGCCTTTAGCGTTGATAAATCTTCAATCATTATCTTTGAATTATCATCGCCAAATATTTCATCGCGATTAAAATGTCTACGAATGTGAATAAGATTTTCATAAGGAATAGTAACTCTTTCACCTGCACCAAAAGTAAATCTAGCATAAAGATTATATGTTTTGTCTTCTAGTATTTCCAAAAGAGGGAAATCTAATGGATATACAGCTTTTATACTGCCTGTAAATTCGTCCCATTGTATATAAATAAAAGCATTATTATACGTAAAATACTGTGCTATAAACTTTTCTAAAAATTCACTAGCAGTCATCATTGGATTGGGATACGAACTTAATAAATAATTCAACCTATCATTAGGCACATTTTTTATTTTTCCATTATCCTTAATTACATGTTTTGGTCGCATTTTTCCAAAATGCCTTGCAATAGTATCTATACAATCTCGTACTGTAGCATCATCATAAGCATTTCCTGAAAAAGGTGTATACATATTTGTATAACCATTTAACAATTTTAAAGCTGTAACATCTTTATATTCTTTTTGATTACCAAAGATTTTGCTAAATAAACTTCTAAATTGCAATGTCTCACCACCTTTTAAATAATATTCATATAGTCATCTTTATTTCTCTCATAAACTACATATGCATCTAAAAGAGACGCAAATCCATCAATTCGTTGTCTTGGATTTTGTAATTTACATGGCTGGATATTTCCATTTTTATCCATATCTACACTAACATTTGCCATACACCATTTAAGCACAGGATTGTTATTATAATTTATAAGTTTAGCTTCTAAATCTGCACCCAAAGCTTTCATTGGACCAGATAAAGTTTTCTTTCCTTGTATTACTGGCTCCATAGTTGGCTCACCAAAAGTATTTATCATATCTTGCACAAAATATTTTGCAGACCAACTATCATAGCCACATTTAAACAGGTATATATCTTTTTCATTTTGCATTTCTTCAAACCATTCAACAATCAAGCGATAATCTATACTATTGCCAGGACTTAACCTAATAAATCCTCGCTTTAGCCAAATATCATATGGCACCTTATCCTCATGTACTCGTTTTTCAAGTAATTCTTCTGGTATCCAATACATCTGCTCTACATAAAAACGCTTTTCATCTTCTAGCGTTTTAAAAAGCATAGTTGCACAAGTTAAATCCGTTGTAGCAGATAAATCTATACCGCCAATGCCATATCTAGGTTTTAAAACCTCAACATCAAACGTTGCTTCATTGTTTAGTTGTTCAAAAGTCATAAAAGCTTCTGTAGCAGTTTCTCGCACATTAAAATCTTTACATAATAAATTTTTAACATAATGAGGATTAGCCTTTGCACGATTTACTTTATCTTCTAATTGTTCTTTATTTTTTATTGTTCCTAGTGCAGGATTAGCCTTTGCCCAATATTTTGGATTAGTCCATTCACTTCTTCTATCCAGTTCATAAATCACTGGTAAAATAGTATCCACTTTATAGCCTTCTTCATTGTCGAAATCGGCAATAATATTAGCTGCTTCTTCATACTTTAAGTCAAAAATACCTTCACGCACTGTACCAGCAGTAGATGTAATAATAGATAAAGGCTGTTCTCTTGCAGTCATACCATCAATTACTACATCATAAAGGTTCTTATCTTTGATAGCATGCAACTCATCTATCAGTGCTCCATGAACATTAAGACCATCTAAACTATCGCTATCGCTCGCAAGTGCTTTAAATGTTCCATCGTTAAAATTGCATTGGATTTCATTTACCAAACATTTAGAGCGTTTAGCTAATGACGGTGATTTTTTAACCATACGCTTAGACTCTAACCAAATTATTTTAGCTTGGTCTCTTTTTGTCGCTACACTATAAATTTCAGGGCCTGCTTCACCATCTGCGAATAACAAATACAATCCTATTCCACTAGATAATGTGGATTTCCCATTTTTTCTGGCCACTATTAAAATCAATTCTCTATATTGTCTTAAACCTGTGTTTTTATCTCTAAAGCCAAACAATGCTGATAATATAGCCTTTTGCCATACCTCTAAAATAACAGGTTTACCAGCCCACTTACCTTTAGAATGTTTGCAATATCGTTCAATGAAGTCTATTGCATGTGTTGCATAATCTTGGTCGAAAATATATTTTTCTTCTTTTCCGTTTAGCTTATCATGTAAATGTTTAAATAGTTTTGCCACCTTTTCAGATACTACTACATCTTTGTTTTTAATTTGATTGTAATAAATATCGATGTAATTCATATGAATCATTTCTTTAATGTGGTAATAAAATCTTCAAAACCATCATCATTCGTAGTGTCTATTTTAGCTGGCATACATGAAAGTAACGTTCTTATAAGAGAATTGTAATTTTTAATAGCTGTAGAATACGCTTTACTAGCAGTAGACTCTTTTGTGCCATATTGGTCTTTTCCATTGCAGTATTCCTCAATAAAACCATCTCTATCGAGGTTTTTTTGCAGGTTATCAAGCCTAAATTCTAGGTCAATAGCAAAATCAATTGTTCTTTCGACTATTGCCATTTTATCATCATCAATATTTTTAAAAGCCTCTCTATATTGCGCCAATCTTCGCTTTTTCAAAGTTTTTTCACTTACTTTTGACACAAAAATACATCTCCTTTCTAGTAAATTTTCTGAAAAATAGACCACACCCCTCTCGGCGATATCGTGTATTTTATACGAACGTGGACCCTCCGGTCTAGGAAATTGTCAGATAATTCATCGTATATGGGGGTGTAGTTAATCATTTTAATTATTCTTTGGTTCATCAATACCAATTAGATTACCATTGTCATCAAAGAGCATTCGCCTTCGCTCCTTACTATGTATCTTGTTATGACATTCAATACATAGCAGCATAAGGTTATCCCAACCACAAGTAATATAAGGATCGTCAATGTTATTTGGTGTAAGTGGTACTTTGTGATGAACAATATAACGCTGGTTGCCATCAATCTTTTCACTTGTTTGATTATGACACATCTCACAAATAAAAAGCTTAGACTGTGCAAAAGCTTTAGCACACTTCCGCCATCTTGTACTGTTATAAAACTTCCTTGCAAATTCTTTTGCCATTTATTTAAATACCTTTGCTGTATTATTTTTATATTTACCATTAGCTTTATGACAAGTAGCTTTATGTTGTATTAAATCTCTTATGGTAAAATTCCCAGATACTGTATAACTCATACACCTTTTATATTTCATGATTATTTTTCTATGTTCACAAATACCTTCAGCATTATAGAAACATCTAAATTTATCACATTTTATAATCGTCATTTCATCACCTTCCAAACAAAAAAGACAGCTAAATTATTAGCTGTCTTTTCTGCATGTAATCCACAATCATGTGCGTAACCTTATTCAGTTTTCAGACGGAAAAGCGTTTATTTTTAGAGAGGTCATTTCCTCGCTTCTTTGACCTATAAAAATTTTATCATCTTTTTTTGCGGTAGTAAATTGCGATTTTTTTGCACGGTCTAGTTGCATTTATTCAAGTACATCTTTACCAAAAAACCTTATAGATAATATATCTAACAGTCTATTTCTATGCCTATATAATGTAACCTTATCACAACTCATTTTATTAGCTATATCTTCAATTTTCATCTTATCAAAATAAATCATTTTTATTATTTCGCCATAATATTCATCTTTTATTTCTTCTAAAGCACAATCTATAAAGTCTACTTCTTCTTTATCTCTATAATAAATATGTTCTATTTTTAATTTTTTTGCATGACGAATTTCATCAAGTGTACATTTTTCACCATAATACTCCATAGCATGATGAACAGCTGGACAAGCACCAAATTCTTCTTTAAATAAATCTTCAATATCTTTTTCACACTTCTCCATATTATGCTTAAGAATATTATATGCTTCTAATTTCTTTATAGTCTTTTCCCTATAATTTATAGGCTTTTGCTTTAAATTAATGCTATTATCTTTTATTATTGTCTTTATCGCTTCACTAACAACCGCCATCACAGTCATTTTTATCATATCAGAAATTTTATTTAAATCTGCTTTTGTTAACGCCATTATTCTACCTCGCTAATTTATCATAGATATATTTTGTTTTGCTGGTTGTGTATTTATTGTTTCATTTATATGTGGTAATAATACTTGTTTCCTTTCACCATAAATATATTTTCTTGCTTCACTTAATAACTGATTAATTAAAATCATTTCATCATCTGTATAATCCAAAATGCAATTTGAATTATATAATCTCTTTGGAAAATTTTGTGGTATTAGATTACCGTCTAACTTATAAAATCCTTTTAATATTACATATTTTAAGCAATTATTTTTATAAATAAATTTTGCCCCTGTTACTACAATCCTATCTTTTATAGAAAATGGATATTTTAATAATCTACTACCTACTGCATTTAAGTTTTTTAATATTTCTATTAATTCATCTCGTGGCGGTTCTTCTTCACTTAACGTTTTCTTAGATGTCCCTTCTTCATATTTAATCTTTACTTCTTCTTTAAAATAATTTACTTCTTTAATTATTAGCTCTTTCATAATTTCTCACCACTATATCATCTAAATATGATCGTTCTACTTTGAAATCTTTTTGATTTTCCATATGTTCAATTATTCTTCCTAATTCTTCTAAAATATTTTTATTAGCATTATTAGAAAAAACTCTCAATGCATTATTATTCTCATCAATTACCAGTATATGAAGCTTATCTTTATAATTCAAACCTTCTTTTAAAACACTAAAACTTTTATTTATATTACTAAATATATCTTGTAAAAAATTTTCTTTTCTATCATCATTTCTTTTTTTACAATCATTAATTATATCTTCTACTAAACCAGATGATATATCTATTGCTTCATTTAAAATTATTTTTGCTTCTTTTTCACTTAATTTCTCATTTTTATCCTTTTTTTCCTCAATCTTTTTTCTCCAATTATCTACTCTATCTTGTATATTATCCATATTTTAATTCTCCTTATTATCTTCTATATCATATTTTTCATCATCTGTAAGTGCAAATAAATCACTTTGTACCTTTTCAATCAATTCAGATGTATACTCTATTGCTTTTAAACTAGATTGTAATACATCATTATCCTGTTCATTTTCCGCCATAGAATGTAATTCTGTATAATATTTTAATTTATTTTCAAAATATCTTAGATACTCCAATAATATATCTTCTTTTTGTTTATCATAAATATTTACATTATCAGTTTTACAAATTTCTATAGGTTTATCTTCATCTTGTATATGTTCATTTTCAATTATATTGTCATCTGTTATTTCATCTAACTCATCTTTACTTGGTCTTTTCAATGTCATTTCATCTATAATTTTAGCTTTATCGTATCTATCTTGAAGATATTCTTTATCTGGATATTTTTTTAACAAGTATTTTAATAAACCTAAAATACAATCCCGATTAGACTGCACTTTTTCATGTTCAAATTTATCTAAACAACATTTAGATATATACTCTAGACAATTATCTAATGCTTCTTGTTTTGTTTTATATACCTTAGATGTATTAGTAAATCCACCACAATAATAGATATTACATACTACTGAATAATAATATAAATCTGTTGAAGTCATATATATTACATAAACTAGTGACAATTTTTTTATATTAATCTTTTCTTCTAATACTTTTACTTTAAGATCAATATCTTTTTTATCTGTATTTCTTTCTTCTTGTTCATCTTCAACTTCATTTTTTAAACTATCTTTTATATATTTCACATTATTTAATGTTAATCCGCCATTTTCCTTGAATTGATTAATCATCAATTCTTGTTTATCTTGCGGTAATGTAGATAATTCATATGCAACAGATAAACCTATCATTCCATTTTTCATAGCATCTTTAAAAATTCCTATAAGATTATTTTTAAGCCCTAACATTCTAGCTACATTTGTTTTTGACTCATTTATAAGTTTAGATATTAAATCTTTTCTTGGTGCAGGTAATTTTATACCTCTTTGTTTATATTCTTTTAAAATATTGTTTAACGCTTCAACTTGCTCTGTTCTTTCCCAATCAGTTAATTTTCTAGCAGTACAATTTGTAGTTATAAGAGATAATCTATCTTTTAAATCATCTTCATATTTATTAATTACACATGGTATATACTCAAAATCTTTTATTCCTTCTTCATATAAACTTTTACATGCTTTCCATCTTCTTTCACCTGCTATCAATTCATACTTTCCCTCATTATTTTTCTTTTTTACAATAAGATTTTGTTTTACACCTTCTACACGAATACTTTCTTTTAACGTAATAACATCATCTGTATCATAAAAATTATTATCATTCCTAGCAGGTATTATATCCTTTACATTTATATACTCTATTTGCATACGGTCTTTATCCGCCAATGTTTCCACTTCTATACTCCTATCTTCTAAAGCTGCTAAAATATCAAAATCCATCTTCTATTACTCCTTTAGAAAATGGTCCAAATCGGACCATTCTCATTTTAATTTTAAATATTCATTTACTAGATTTTTATAATCTATTGTTACTCCAAAACGACAATTTAAATCAATGACCGTTCTTCCTGTAAATGTACTATTAGCAATATGTTGACTTTCTCTTATTTTAGCTTTAAAAATATATTGTTCTTTAAACATTTTCTCCAAATAATCTTTTGCCTGATGTTTGGCATTATTATTTTGCCAACGATTTATAAAAATACCTCTTATTTTTAATTTCTGATTAGCTCGTTTTACCTTTTGTATTTGCTCAATTATTATTTTTAATCCTTCAATAGAAAATAAATCTAAACACACAGGAATAATTATTTCATCACTAGCCAGCATAGTTACTGCTGATATAGTATTTATTGCTGGTGCATTATCAATTAAACAATAATCGTATTCTTTAGCTAATTTTATTAATGCTTTCTTTAAAACCAATGGATTTTTATTAGCCTTAACATAATCTTCCGCCACATACATTTTTAACCCAGCTGTAATTATATGCAAATTATCATATCTAGTCTTTTTAACCAAAGAATAAATATCTACATCATTACCAACTAATATATCTGCAATTCCTTTTTCACGGTCTTTATCAATGCCAAAATAACTAGATATATTTGATGTGCATCAGCTTCTACCACTAATACTTTTTTGCCATGATATTTATTAAGTGCATAAGCAATATTTGCTGTAGCCGTAGTCTTTCCTGTTCCACCTTTGAATGATTGAATAGATATTGTTTTCATATTAAAGACCTCTCTTATTTTTATTATTTAATTTTTCCCATTTACCAGTACATATCTGTACTTTCATTTCTATACATAAATCATTGTATTCTGGTTTTACAAAAGGGCATGGCTTTTTCATCAGCCAACAATTCCAAACTTCTCCGTCTAACCAAGTATGTTCACACATTGCCATATTTTATTCATCTCCCCAAAATCGTGGACGACCTTTTAACATACACTCTTTTCCTCCGCAAAACGTACTAATTTTATATTCACCTGTGTTCAAACATTCTCTTACTTTTTCATAATTTGGATTATCCATTTTTGGTAAATCTATCCATGCCCAACTTTTCCCATTTTTTAAAAATGCACAATCTTCACAATGACTTCTTTCCTTACAATATTTTTTTAATGTTTCATATGCTTTTGATGCTTCATTATCACTTATCATAATTTACCTCTTTACAAACTCTTTCATAAACTCCACTTTATTACCATTTACAAAATCTAAAAAATTTACTGCACCATTAAAACGCACTTTATATTCCTTCAAATCTTCTTTAGTAAAATATTGTCTATCCCACTGTTCTTTACATAACCGCCACAAAGCATAAGGCACAAAATAAAAATCATTATTAATTCCTACACATACAGCCGTTATAGCTCCTAACTGATAATGTTTTTCTAACAAAGCTTCTTGATGTGAAGATAATACTTTTAATGATATTTTATCTTTCGTTGTTGTTTTTGCTTCAAAAATAATAGATTTTCCACCTTTAAGTGTCCCTTGAAAATCTGGCTGTGCTTTCTTATTGCCAAAAAATCTACCTTTAAACATTCCTGTTTGTTGGTCTTTTTTACTTACCCCAAAAGGCTCAGGTATTTTATCTATACAAGCTCGCCCTTCATATAAATAACCAAGACAAGCTGACATAATTTGATTTTCAAAATTTTTACCTTGAGCATTATTTACTCTGCTTATTTGACTTCTATTCTTCTGCAAATTCATCATCTCCCATTGGAATATCCAATATTTTATGATTTTTATATCGTGGCTTATATCCACCATCAATTCTTATCAGTGTATACCGTTGGACTCGACAACAATCCCATTTATGACCTTCATCAAGCCAACCATAACCATCATAAATACTTTCTTTATCTAGAATATATCCCTTTATTGTAGTAGGTTCTTTTTTCCACTGTTTAGCATTAATAATATTTTTTTCTAAACGTGGCATTTTTAAATTTATAGATGCACAAAAACGTTTCTTATGAATTTTATCTGTACTATAAAAAGTTTCACGACTATTCTTTATTAAATAATTAGCAATCTTTTTATAATTTACTTGCCCATAATTATTAAACTCTGTATATAAATGTCTAAAATGAACACCACCACCTGTAATATTTCTCCAAATTTTAGCAATTACAGCTGTATCAAATTTATTTAAGACCATATGAAAATGGATATTTCCTCTTTTTCCTCTACCTGCTGTATAAATATATCTAAGCTCATTACTTTCTTTTTTATATGCTCGTCTTAAATATGCTAAAAAAAGGCTTATATCTTTTCTTGCTTTTTCAGAACCTATTACTGAAGCTTTCTGATATGTCAAAGTTATCCATAAATCATCTTCTTCAAAGTTCTCTGTTAATTTCCACTCACATACACGCTCCGCTCTTTTATCTTGATATCTAAGCTGTCTTAATGGTGTTTTACCCTGTGCTGGTCCATTAATAATATTTTTTCCTATTCTTCCACTACAATATTTATAATTATCTATCTTATTTTTAAGTATTACTCTTAAATGTACATAAGCCATAATATCACCCATAATATTTATATTTGTTCATCTTATTAATACCTTTAACAAGGTGGTAAAAGGCTCAAATGAACCTTAAAAAATTGACTTTATGCCACATAGAGTTTATAATTTTTAGTAGTGAAATATGTGGCTTTTAAAATGTCCCATGAATTACTGCAATAATTCATGGGACTTAGCTGTTATCTTCTAACTTTAAGCACTATGAGCTTGCTCATGGTGCTTTTCTTTTTCACTTTTTTCTATCTCTTTCATCAGTGCATCACATCGTCCATCTTCTATCCAACGTTTACAATCTGCTTGCATTTCAGGATTACTAAAAAATTTCTTTGCCATATCTAAAAACGTTTTCCCTTGATAATAGCTTATTTCAATTTTTCTCATTTAATTCACCACCCAATTCTTTATTAAAATCAGTTTTTAATCTATTAGATTCTGTAATTGGAATACCCGCTTCTGTTGGTATATAAATAACTTGGTCTTTACTTTCTTTCAATGCTTCGATCCAAAGATAATGTATATATTCATCTTTTCCCTTTAAGCTATCAGCAACAATTTCATTTGCTTTTGCCAAGCCTTTTGCTCTAGCAATTTCAGCTTCCGCAAGCATTTCAGCAGACTCTTTTTTAGCTCTAGCTTCTGCTACAGCAATTTGCCTATCTTGCTCTGCTTTTGCAAGTGCTGCACGACCATCTTGTTCCGCACTAAATACTTTGTATTGTTGCCAACCATACATAAGACCGCCTATACTTCCTACACCAATTAACGCAACAACACCTAATGCTACAATACCTTTTTTTAATTTCTTTTTCTCATTTTCATAATTCATAAAATCTCTCCCCTTAATAAAATCATTTTGTGTTATAATCATCTCAAGAAGGAGGTGATTATCTTGTTATGGAAAATAATTTTATTAATTTTAATTTTAATATTTTTATTTAGTATGGGTTATTCAAATATAATCTCTTTTTTATCTATACCTTTAAATAGTTTTCTATCATTTTTTCTAGGGATATTCGCATATGCCTTTAAATATTGGATATCCTATCGAAAATCTTATAGACAAGCTTTATTAAAATGCAAATGGACTATTCAACAAAATCAAGCTATTTTAGAATTACAAAAAACAACTATCCTTGATAAAAAATCTATAATTGATAAATTAGAATTAGTACCGCCATATTTAGAGCATTATTCTGCATTAATAGATAATTCTATTAGAAATAGCCTCATCTTATACAATGCTCAAATCACAAAGTTAAAAATTCATCCTAATGAAAATAAACTACTTATTTCTGATATAGATATTTATCAATCAAATGCCCTTCAAGCTGTGGATGGAGAAATTACTCTTGTTAACAAACTTTTAAAAAATCCATTATTGTTCTTTATACTTCCATATACTGTTGAATGGGTAGAAAATAAATTTTTCAAAAGTAATATTAATAAAAAATAAACTCTATTAACATTCTTACAATCATTATCATTGCTATTATAGATGACCAAAAAAATATATCACAAAGCCATGAAGGATAGCACCCGTAAAGAACGTCCAATGCTATCAATTTTTGACTTTTAATATCCCATTTAGATATATTTGGTTCTTCTTCTAATTTTTTTGCGATTATTTTTTGAATTTTTTCTCGTTCTGGAAATGGAAACATTCTATCATCTCCAATCTCTCGCCTAGAGCTTTACACTCTAGGCAATTTTTCTTTCATTACCATTTGCACCAAACTTAATACCTTTAGCAAAGCTTAATACTAAAAGCATTAATATATCCGCATTTTTATCATCTCGAATTTCATTTATAACTTCCATAGTTTCTTTTTCATCTGTATCAATAATATTTTTATCAATCATATAAATTCACCTCATTTCATTTGTGCTATAATCATCTCTGAAAGGAAGTGATTATCATGAAACGTGATTTAAATCTAATTAGAAAAATGTTATTACGAATAGAAGAATTAGATTCTACCAAACATAAAATTACAATCAGTAGCTTTTTAGATTTATGCGATAATCCAGCAATAATTTCATTGCACATTGAATTATTAGCAGATAGCTATTACATTGAAATATCTGAACCTATTTATGTTAAAAATATAAAAGATTTCTTGATTTATCGTCTTACTTCTGATGGATATGATTATCTTGATTCCATTAGAGAAGCATCCATTTGGAAAAAAACGAGTGATAAACTTATTCAAGTTGGTGGTTCAGCCGCTCTTGATGTAGTAAAATCACTTGCTATTTCTGTTGTGAAAGATCGTTTAGGAATTTAGATTCTTTATCAATAATATTGTCTAATATAGAAAATAGTTCCATATATACAGCCTTAATATTTTTAGCCTCACCTGAAAGTTTAGGCTGTATATTTTTTTCTAAATCAAATTTAGTATTTAAAATAATTTGTAGCCTTTTTTGTATAATATACTTAGATATTTCATCCAAATTATCACCGCCACATTCTCGCCTAGAGTGTAAAGCTCTAGGCGATTTTTTTATTATTTGGTTCAGTTTCTTCATCTTTTAATCTCATTCCAATAACTATACCTTTTAAAAGTGTTTGACTTTTATTTTTATTTCTACATTCTTTTAAAATAGGAATAATATCTTCTATTATTTCTTTTTTTAATTCATTATCATTCATAATACATCACCTCAAAATCAGTTTTTAACTCTTATTTTTTTATTTTTTTAAGTTCTAAACCTATAATAATCTATTATTTTTGAGTTGACAACTTATTCTCTAAATTATAATATGTAAATGAGGTGATGATATGGAAATCGTTAAATACTATACAAAAACTAAATTAAAAGAACGTATAAAAACTGTTCGAAAACACTATAAATTAAATCAAATTGAATTTGGAAAAAAACTAGGAGTCTCTAGAGATGTTATATCCAATATAGAACAAGGTCGTGTTGAAGCTAAAGATTTAATAATTAATCATATTTGTGATATATATGCAATAAATAAAGATTGGCTTTTATACGGCAAAGGAAACATGTTAAAAGAAACTGTAGAAAATATGCTTCAAGAACTGATAAAAGCTTATGATCTAAATTCAGATGAAATAGTTATTATAAAAAATTATATACAATTAAAAAAAGAAGACCGCCAAAAATTTGCATCTCTATTAAGATTAATAGCTAAATCTACCACCAATGATGATGAACTTTCTATTAATGAAAAAGTAGAGCAAGTTCGTGATGAATTAACTAAATCAGAGGATACACAAACGTCTTCAGCTTCCACTACTACAAATACTACAAACAACGAAAAAAGAGCATAAAAAAACACCTTTTTAGGTAGGTGATAGTTTTGAATGAACGTATAAAATTTATACGAAAATATTTTAAAAAAACGCAACAGGAATTTGGTATACTTTGTGGAAAATCCAGACGAGCCATTGCTGCTTATGAAAGTGGAACGGTAATTCCTGATGATTCATTCTTACAATTAATTTCTTTAAAATTTAGTATAAATGAAGAGTGGCTTCGTACTGGTCAAGGCGATATGTTTATCGAAACAATGGATAGTATGATAGAAAATTTAGCCCCAAAATATAATCTAAATGAGAATGATATTGATATTATAAAAAACTATATTCAATTATCTGAAGAAGACCGTAAAAAATTTGTTGATATTATAAAAATAATATATACAAATAAAGGTACTGTTATACCAAAACGAACTAAGCCAGACCATAAACTTACACTAGCCGAAAAACGTCGTGTCGTTAATGGTGAGATAGATCAAGAAGAAAAGGCGACAACATCATCAGCTTCCACTGGTACAAATGGTATGTAAAAAAGGCATAAAAAAAACACCTTTTTAGGTGTGTTAAAGGATTTCTCTTTGTATATGTAGAATAAAATTTTATACTATATATTAAAGGAGTGTTCTCATATGTCAAAAGGTATAGGTTGTTTAGGAATTATAATTATTTGTGGTTTAATTGGTTCTTGTTTTAGTTCTGGTGATACTCCCAAAGAACAAGTATCTACATCTTCTACTGTTGTAGAAACAAGTTCTCAAGTAATATCTACTACACCAACTGAGAAAAATTCTGAAAAAACTATGGAAGAATTACTTGCTGAAAATGAACAAAAATTAAAAGCTGTTGAACCAAAACGCCAAGAAATGGAAAAACATCTTACTACAGTATTATCTGGATATGAACTTGCCTTGGATAAAAATGTTACTGTTTCAGATGCTGATAAACCTGTATTTGCTGTATTTCCTGAAATAATCATCAATAATATTAGTCCTGAACAAGCTAGACAAGAAGGAATAACTATTATAAAAAAATTGGTAAATTCTAATATGCCTTATACTGTAGAATCTTATGATGTAACTATACGTGATAATAATTATAATGTAAATGAATGGGTTGGTTATACACCCGAAACCAATAAATATTATTATGTAGAACAAGGTGGCAAACATGTACCTATTAAATAAATAAAAAATATGTAATATGATTACTGACGAATAATATTACATATTAATATATACTATCTCATTATCAAAAATTTAATAGAAAGAGGTTTTCTTTATGTATGAAATCACTTCCGATGAACAGTTAAAAAAAGATTTAAAAAACTCTTATGGAACTCAATTTCAAGAAATTATTTCTAGCCTTATGATAAAAATACATCATACAAGTTATCAGCCTACATCTACATCTGGCCCAAGAGGCGATTTGGGGGTTGATGGTGTATTAAATAAAAAAATAGCTTTTGCCATTCATGCTCCAGAAAGATATAATGAATATAATATACTAAAAAAAATAGACCATGATTTTAATAGATTTATGGAAAATAAATCACATTGGAAAAATATAGAAGAATATGTTTTTATTATAAAACAAGATAGAACAGGTACATCTCCTTTTATACTAGAAAAAATATCTGATTTAGAAAAAATAATTCCTACAAAATTATTAACCTTACAACATATTTATAATCTTATTGATTCTAATATTAACTTTTTTAATACGGATAATACTCTTTTAATTAAATTTAAAAAAGATATTACACCTATTGCAGAATATATAATATCACATGATTTTGCTTCTGAAGCCTTTAATATGGAAATTATAAATGATATGGATTCTATAATAGATACATGGAAATCTAAAAAATATATATTTTCAAATAAAAAATTAGAGAATATAAAAAATAATATGCTTTCATTAATAAAAGAATTATCTACACAATATTTAATACCTGAATATATAAGGTTCATACCAGATGGTCGTCTTTTATTTAATAATAGTTATTTAGAAGCTCATACTGTTTATAATGAAATATTTTCTCCTAATATACAAAGAATACGTTATAATCTAAAAAAAGAATTAGATGCTTTGTATCAATAAAAGAATGCCTAGTATTAAATTACTAGGCATCTTCATCAAATTAAACCATCTAAAAAATAATATTTTAAACTTCATTATTATTAATTTATTGAAGAGCTTTTTGTACATTATCATTAAATTCTTCTAACTTTATTTTATTTTCTTGAATTGCTCTTAATAATATATTTTTTATTTCTGTTTTTTTATATGATTTATATGACTTCTCTTTATATGCTGTTAAAAATAATTTAGCAGCCTCTCCAATAGATTTATAATTTAAATTTACTAGATCAATATGCTTATCAATCAACTCTTTAACCTTAGTATTTCCTTCAGTTTTCATTGTTTCTAAATTTTTTAAACTATTCATATATAAAATATCTATACGTTCTAAACGTGCATTATCATTCGCCATCATTGCCAATACAGTATCTTCAAGATTATCAACACACCAAATTGATAATGTATTCCCTGTTGTTCGCATATCACTAGTTAATGTATCCGCTGGAAAAGAATCAATATTATCTTTACATACTTCTAAAGCTTTTTCCCATTTTGCTCTAGAAATTTTTCTTGAAAAAATCATATATTATAATTCCTCCAAATATTCAACTACATCGTCCAAATATTCTTGCAACCATTTCTTTTTTATTTGCCTACCTTTTAATAATGGAATAGCATCTTTACACTCCCAATTTTCAAAAACTTTAATAGAATACTCAATAACCTCATCATCAGGATCCGTCAATCCCATTAAAGCTATTGATTGTCCAACAGGATGAACTTTCTCATAATCAATATGAGATATAGTATGCAATATGCCAATTTTTATTTTACTAGAAGTTATCTTTTCTAAGTATAAACGATTTAACCAATCTTGATTTATAGTTTTTAAACTATTTACAATAAAATCTTCTGCATTAGTCTTTTTGCCATTAATAAAATTATCCTCTAAAAAAGAATCACAAATATATTCTGCCCAACTTTTATATACTTTCTTAAGATTATCATTTTCAGGTAGTCCTTGACAACTACTTTTAAAATCCGATATATAATTATAACCATCTTTTTCTATAAAATTTTCTGCATTAATCTTTTTGCTATTAAAATAATCATAACTATATTCTGCCCAATTTTTATATACTTTCTCAAGATTATCATTTTCAAGTAATCTTTGATAACTACTTTTCAAATTTGATATATAATTATAGCCATCTTTTTTTATAAAATTCTCTTTTTTATAATTTTCTTTTAGATAATTCTCTTTTAGATAAAACATACGCTCGAATATTTTATCATCTATCTTTTCACTCATTTTGCTCACCAAAAATATCATTTTTTATAAAAAGTATTTTATCCTTATAGCTTTTTACAAAAGATTCTATAACATTATCCGATAACACTTCACTATTGTCTTTTAAAACAACAGTATTAATATCATAAAGAACAGTAATACTATCTACATATTTATTAGGATTCCAGAAAAAATTTCTACTTCCTCTTTGTATAGATGTTATTATATTTACACTTTTTTCTTCATTTGAAAAAGTTTCTACTACTCCGCATTGTAAAGACCACTCTTTTAAAGATTTATCTTTATATAAAGATATATTAGTATTCATAACTTTTTTTAAAATCTTATTTGCCTCTTCTTCTGAAAAATCAGTTAATACATCTTCTATATTAACAGCAATTCTATTTAATTTTAAAGAATAACTATTTTTTATGATGTTCAAGTATTTATTTGCTTTTTTTATAAAATCTTCTTCATCAACAAAACCATCTTCTTTTTTTGAATTTAATATTATATCTATTCTATTCGCTGAAAAATTGACAATCCATTTATTATCACTAGAAACAATATTTGGACGCATAATCATTTTTTGTACTGGTGGTTCATTTTTTCGTGGATCAAATTCAAATATGATATCTTGTTTTACACCTGTTAATAGATTTTCTTTAATAAATTCATTTGATAAATTTATATAGTTATTTTTTTGTTCTGAAGTATCTACTCTTACATCAGAAAAATCTCCAAATACAATTAATTTATGAGATGGACTAACAAACATATTATTCCCTACCTTTATATATTTTTATTTTAATTATAACATATATACATAATATAGATAAGAAAATATTTAATTATAGAAAGGCTGTATTTTTTATGCTTAAAACTGTAATATATGCTCGTTATTCTAGTGACAAACAAAATGAACAATCTATTGAAGGGCAAATTCATGAATGTGAACAATTTGCTAAAACGCATGATATGGTTATTATTAAACATTATATCGATCGTGCTTTAAGTGGTAAAACCGATGATAGACCTTCTTTCTTACAAATGATAAAAGATAGTTCCAGTGGTCTTTTTGATGCTGTATTAGTTTATAAAACAGACCGTTTTGCTCGCAATCGTTATGATAGTGCTGTATATAAAGCAAAATTGAAGAAAAACGGCATCAAGATTTTTTATGCTAAAGAAAATATTCCTGATGGTCCTGAAGGAATTATTCTTGAGTCTATGCTTGAAGGCTTTGCTGAATATTATAGTGCTGAACTTAGCCAGAAAGTTAAACGTGGTATCAAAGAAAATATACGAAAAGGTTTATCCTTTGGTGGAGCTTGTCCATTTGGTTATAAAATCGTAAATAAAAAATATGTAATCGATGATGAACAAGCACCTTATGTAAAAAAAATCTTTGAAGATTATGCTAAAGGTAGACGAGCTATTGATATTTTCAATGAATTAAATACTTTACCTAATTATGCTGGAAAAGGTCGTAAATGGAATCGTTCTTCTCTAAATCGTATGCTTACTAACAAAAAATATATTGGCATATATGAATTAGAAGATGTATGTGTCAAAGATGCCATTCCGCCAATAATTGATGAAGCTTTATTCAATAAAGTTCAATCTCGTATTCTTTTTAATCGCCGTCATACTACAAGGGCTAAAGTTAATTATTTATTATCTGGTAAACTATTTTGCGGACTATGTGAACATTCTATGACTGGTAAAACAGGCACTAGCAAAACTAAAGCAAAATATCACTATTATGTTTGTAGTCATAGACACTGTAAACAAAAAAAGTATCATAAAGAGCTTCTTGAAGATATCGTTATCCAATATACAGTAAAAGATATATTAAATCCTAAACATTTTAAAATGATTGCTAAAAAATGTCTTGAAATACAACAAGCAGATAATAAAACTAATGATATGTTATTAATTCTAAAAAAACAATTAACCGCCATAAAAACTAAAATAAATAATCTAATGAATGCCATTGAAGCAGGTATTATTACAACTTCAACTAAAGATAGACTAGAACAATTAGAACAAGAAAAATATAAATTAGAACTTGAAATATCTACCCAACAATTAAATAGTAATAGGTTATTATCTGAAAAACAAATCATTTATATGTTAAATGTATTCTATAATAAAAGAGTTGATGTTTCTTTCTATAATCAAATTATTGATTGCTTTATCTATAAAATTTATATTTACTCCGACAAAATATGTATTGTCTATAACCTGAATAATAGTGATAAAGACGTGACTTACTCTGATATTAACGAACTATATAAAAGTTCGCACCTTAACTCATGCGGTTCACCATATGTAAATTAGCGTCGTAATCAAAGTTACGGCGTTTTTTGTTTATTATTATTTTTTAAATCAGACGATTTATGACATCATATTTTGACATCTTTATAATTAAAAAAATAAAAGTCATTGCTTTAGACAAATGTTTTATAGCAATGACTTTTTAACAATTATAAATCATTAAAAATTATTATTTATTATTAGCAGTAAAATCTTTATAAAAATTATAAGCTTTTTTCTTTCTTATCTTATTCATTAAGTAATTGATTTATAGATAAAGTTTTATACTTTTCTAGTTCCTTTAATACAGATTTTTTCTTACTCAATTTTCTTTTCAATATGGATATTCTTCTAATACTGAAAAAACTATCTTATTATTTTCTATTCATCATCAAATACAACTATAGACCTAATTTTCTCTTTATAACTTTTAATTCCAATTAATTTACTGCTTCCTTCTCTTCTAGCTTTCCAAATTGTTTTTTCAATCATTTAATCACATCTTTACTTATATTATATCTCTGATAATTATTAAATAAAACTATTCAAGATGTTAATATTATAAAAATATTTGTTATTACAAACTCAAGTGATATAATAATTATTATATCTTATATAAGGAGACTTTCATTATGAAAAAAATAATGTTTGATTCAAATATATTTAATAAATTACCTAGTTTTATAAAAAAAATCAAAGAGTCTAAAAAAGAATACAGTTACTATATATCTACTATACAAATTCAAGAATTAGCTAAAATAAAAGATAATAAAGAAGAACAACGTATATCAAATATCATAATGTTAGCTGATTTACGAGCTCATTTAGTTCCCACATCTGTAAGTGTTTTAGGAGAAGCTCGTTTAGGTTATACAAGATTAGGAGATGGCTCTGTATATCATAAAATATTAAATGATAGCAAAAATAATATATCAGATGCTATTATAGCTGATACAGCTGTAAAAGAAGGTTGTATTTTAATAACTGAAGATATAAAATTTCAAAAAAAAATGAAACGACATCAATATGATGTAATGTCATTTGATGAATTTATTAGCTCATTAGAAAAATAAAATATTAAATATATTTAATTCATATAGTTTTAACAAGTGTTGTATTTGAATTTTATTATTAAAAAATTATAAAAGGCTTTTAATAGATTTTGTCTTCTATTAAAAGCCTTTTTCTATTTAGAATTATTTTTCAATTCCTCTAAAAATTTCTTATCATCTTTGCTTAATTCTACTTTTTCAAGTAAGTCTGGTCTATTTGTATACGTAACACGCAAAGATTCTTGTCGACGCCATTTTGCTATTTTAGCATGGTTTCCTGAAAGTAGTACATCAGGTACGCTAAGACCTCTATACTCACGTGGTTTTGTATATTGTGGATATTCTAGAAGCCCATTATAAAAAGAATCCGTTGGCGCAGACTCTCCAGAGCCTAATACACCTGGAAGCATTCTTGATACAGCATCAATTACCACCATAGCAGGAAGTTCTCCACCTGTTAATACATAATCGCCAATAGAAATTACTTCATCGGCTAAATTTTGTACCACACGATTATCAAAGCCTTCATAATGACCACAAATAAATATTAACTGATCAAAATTAGCAAGTTCTTTTGCTTTTTCTTGAGTAAATACTTTTCCAGTAGGACACATCAATATAACCTTGCTATTTTCAATTTGCGTCTTAGATTTAACGTCTTCTACAGCTCTAAATAATGGCTCTGGTTTCATCACCATACCAGCACCACCACCATAAGCTGTATCATCAACTTGATTATGCTTATTAAAAGCAAAATCACGAGGATTTGTTATTTGTATATCTAAAATATTTTTTTCAATCGCTCTTTTAGTAATACTACAACCAAAAACTCCGCCAAACATCTCAGGAAATAAGGATAATATATCTATTCTCATAATTACACTTCCTGATTTTCATCCCAAATTACTTTCATAAATCCATCTTCAATATTTATTTCAGTAACTACTTTCTTTAATGCTGGAATTAAAATTTGTCTGCCATCTTTAGCTTTAGTAATATATACATCATTGCTACCAGTTTTCAAAATTTCTGTTATTTCACCTAAAACAACATCATCTTGATTGATTACTTGAAGTCCGATTATATCAAAAGCATAATATTCTCCATCTTCAAGTGGTGGTACATCACTGCGATTTATTTTCAATAATTTATTTGTAAAACGTGCTACTTCTTCACGAGAGTTAACACCTTCTACTTTCATCACTACAAAATTTCCCTGATAGCGAGTAGAAATAATATTTATTTCTTTATCGTCTACATATGCTTTTTTTATAGTATTAAATCTATCAGGAAAATCTGTTAAAGGATATACTTTCATATCGCCTCTAACACCATGAGCTGCACCGATTTTACCAATAATAATCTTTTTATTAGTTGCGGATTTCAATGATTTTTTCATCCTCTACGATAATTTCAGTATTCATAACAGCTGGCATTTTATCGCCAACTTTTACATTAAATACATGTTGCATAGTACCTTGAATAATTTCAGCACCTAAACCTAAATGTTTCATATCAGCAATATCTTGTTCAATTTTAGCTTTTAATTTTAAACCTTTAGCTTTGTCTACTTCCATTTTTTGAACAATTGCTCCAACTTGTTGAATATTATCTTCAGCATGTTCTTCTAAAAATTTTTTCTTTTGAATGTCGATTTTAGATAATTTTAAATCTACTTCTGCTAATTGTTTTTCCATTTTATCTAACATTTTAGCTCTAAATTTTTCAGTAACTTTTACTTTAATTGTTACTGGACATTGTAAAGAAATGCTTTCCATAATTATAACCTCACTTTAATTATTTCATTAATCTCATGATATATACTATCATATATATATTATAATGAAAAGATTTTGGATAAAGAGAAAGCCGAAAGTCATAATCGACCTTCGGCTATTTTTATTGCAATTATTCGATGATATCAACTGTAACTTTTTTATTTTCACAGGAAGCTGCAGCTTTCACTACAGTTCTCATTGCTTTGGCTATACGGCCTTGTTTGCCAATGACTTTTCCCATGTCAGCTGAAGCTACACGCAATTTTAGCAAAACATGATTACCATCAACGATTTCATCAACAGTAACCTGTTCTGGATAATCAACGAGTGATTTTGCTATTACTTCAACAAGTTCCTTCATCTATTTGCCTCTTTCTTATTTCTTAGCATGTTTAGCTGCATCAAATTTAGTCATGATACCTTTTTTGCTAAGTAAAGATTTAACTGTATCTGTAGGCTGAGCACCTTTGAGCATCCAGTCTAAAGTTTTTTCTTCATCAATATTGATAATAGCAGGTTCTTTTGTGGAATCATAGTTACCTAAGATTTCGATGAAACGACCATCACGTGGAGCACGAGAATCTGCTACAACGATACGATAGAATGGACGTTTTTTAGCACCCATACGATTTAAACGAATTTTAACTGCCAATGTTTTCACCTCCTTAAAGTGATTAAGTTATATTATAGAAGGTTTATCTAAAGAAAGGAAGTTTAAAACCGCCTTTTCCTTTTTTACCTTTCTTATTTAACTGTTTCATATTAGACATTTTCTTCATCATTTTTTTCATTTCCTCAAATTGCTTTAAGAGCTTATTGACTTCCTGAACTTTTGTTCCACTACCCATAGCGATACGCTTACGGCGAGAACCATTGATGATTTTTGTATTTCTTTTTTCCTCTGGTGTCATGGCTCTAATAATAGCTTCGATATGTTTGATTTCTTTACCATTCATATCGATATCTACATCGCCAAGTTTTTTCTTAAGTCCACCCATACCAGGTATCATACCTAAGATATTTTCAAAAGAGCCAAGCTTTCTCACTTGATTTAATTGAGATAAGAAATCATCTAATGTAAATTCATTTTTGCGGAAAGCTTTTTCCATTTTTTTTGCTTCTTCTGCATCAAAAGCAGTCTGTGCTTTTTCAATTAAAGTAAGCACATCACCCATACCTAAGATACGAGAAGCCATTCTATCTGGATAAAATGGTTCTAAGGCTTCTAATTTTTCACCAGCACCCACAAATTTAATAGGGCAACCTGTAACAGCCTTAACGGAAAGCGCCGCACCACCGCGAGCATCCCCATCCATTTTAGTTAAGATAACACCATCTAAACCTAAATCATTATTGAAGCTTTCTGCTACATTAACTGCATCTTGACCAGTCATAGCATCAACTACTAATAAGATTTCATGCGGTTTTACATCTTCTTTTATAGATTTCAACTCTTGCATGAGGTTTTCATCTATATGAAGTCGTCCTGCTGTATCGATGATTACAATATCATTAGCATGAGATTTTGCATAATCTATTGCTTCATTAGCGATACGCACAGCATCTTTACAATCTTCTTTAGCAAATACTGGAATATCAATTTGACTACCGAGTACTTGTAACTGTTTGATAGCTGCTGGACGATAGATATCTGCTGCAACCATCAATGGGTGTTTACCTTGCTTTTTAAACATCAAACCAAGTTTACCAGCAGATGTTGTTTTACCTGCCCCTTGAAGACCTACCATCATGATAATTGTAGGAGCTTTTGGTGAAATGTTTATATGACTTTGAGTCTGCCCCATCAATGCTGTTAACTCTTCGTTAACAATTTTAATAACAGCCTGTGCAGGTGTCAAGGACTCTAAAACTTCTTGTCCTACTGCACGTTCTTTTATTTTTTTAATAAAATCTTTAACTACCTTAAAGTTTACATCGGCTTCTAATAAAGCTATGCGAATTTCTCGCATGGTAGCATTAACATCATCAGCTGTTAATTTACCATGACCACGCAATTTTTTAAAAGTCTCTTGCAAACGATCAGCTAAATTTTCAAAAATCAAATTTATGCCTCCTTGCTATCATTTGTTAACACAGAAATACGTCTTATTATATTATTAAGCCTGTTATCTTCTGATTCCTGCTTTAATGCTAATAAATCAGATAAAATTGACAAAAGCTCTGTTTTTTCTTTTGTCGAACGGGCTGCCAAACCTAATTTATCTTCATATTGCTGCATGATTTGCTCACTGCGACGCAACATGTCATAAACAGCTTGACGTGAAATTCCTAACTCTGTACTTATCTCTGATAGTGAAAAATCTTCAAATAAGTGCATTTGTAGACAACGTTTCTGTTTGTCAGTTAGCAAAGCCCCATAAATATCAAATAAAGCGCTCATGTGCAAAAACTTTTCTAACATTTAAACCACCTGAGCTTTCATTATTCATCAAATTTAATTATGTCCTACGACTTTGACTATTATATATGACAAAAAATAACCTGTCAAGTATTTTTACTTGTCAGGTTATAAATTTTATTATTTATTTTTATCTGCTCAAAGCTTCTTGATTTACCATTACTTTTGCTGATGTAGTTTCTTTCTCAACTATTTTAATTGGCTGTTTATCCACAACACTGATAATCAAAAAGCTGATTATACAAATAATCCATTCAAAATAAATTACATGTGGCAATACATGTATCTGAGGTACAAATTGCCATAAAACTAACCCTATCAAACCTACAACAGTAGTGTAAAATGCTGAATTTTTACGACAAAGACTAGGAGCAAACACAGTAAATAAAAATACTACAGTGAAGGCAGTAGTCAAACTTAAACCAATCATCATAGTTTTTAAAATTCCCACTGCATTAAATGCTAACCATAAAGTAGCAAGACCTACTAATAATATAACTAAACGATTTACTTGCAAAAATTTTACAGTTGTTACTTGTGGATTGATAAAACGTTTATAAATATCCTGAGAAATAAGTGTGCCTGCACCTAATAATATTGTACAAGCAGTAGAAACATCTGCTGCCCATAATGCTGCAAGTGTTATCCCTGAAACTACAGGATCTAAGCTCATGATGATTTGAGGAAGTGCCATAGTTGGATTAATATCTGGATATTGAACTTTAGCTGCTAAACCTAAAATAGCTGATAAAAAGCCAATTGGAAAAATCAATGCTCCACCTAAAATAAAGCCTTTTTTTGCTGTTTTAGCATCTTTTGCACCGCAGGCAATCTGTACAGTTCCTTGCAATGTAAGTGCTTGAGATATCATAATTAAAATCCAACCCAATACCACAGCTAAGCCTAAGCCACCAATAGGACTAAACCAAGAAAAATCAACTACAGGTAAATTATTATTAATATTTACAAGACCACCATTATTATCTACGACAGAAATAGTTGAATATAAAATTCCTAAATAAATCAAGCTAACGCTTATCATATTGGACATACCAGAAGACCACAATCCACCCACAACAGTGATACCGATGAAAACTATAGCACTCATTATCATGCCTGTTTTCATAGAAAATATATCTGGCATAAGTGTTGATAAAATTGCCCCGCCTGCTACATATTGAAGTGAAGTAATACAAATAAGAATAATTGCTAAACCAATTGCACTTATAAGACGACCTTTTTTATCATAATAACGTTCAAATAATTCTGGTATCGTAGAGCAACCCATTTGTCTATATTTTCCTGCGGCTAAAATTCCCATAACCACAGCACCGATTGCCCATGCTCCATTATACCAACCAGCTGCAATTCCTACCTGTGTTGCATTTTCTGCCACACCAACAGTAGAAGCAGCACCTACAGCAAGACCTGTTACATTAAAAGCAATAAGTGATGTAGACAATTTTCTTCCTGCAAATAAATACTCCATAGGATTTTTATTAGCGCGATTTTTTACATAAAAAGATATTGCAAATAATAATACTACATATAGACAGACTATCATTAATTGAATAGACATAGTTTTCATCCTTTCTTATGATGTTAATCAAAATTTTTACTTTAACATCAATCTTTAAATTACTGCAGATTAAATTTTAATTTGTCAAAAACTTAAGTATTATTATCAGCTGATATAAGTTTAAAATAAATTCATCTAACTAAAAAAGCATACAAAAAAGCTCGCCCCTATATAGGGACGAGCTGTTATAACCCGTGGTACCACCCAATTTGCTTTTTTAGCCACTCTTTCGGATACTAACATATCCTAGCCCATGATAACGGAGGCACTCCGACAAAACTTACTTAATCTCAATTATCATAATTGTTCAGCCTTGCAACTCTAAGGTGTATTTCAATTTAATTCACTACTATGTTCCACCAAACCATAGCTCTCTGCAAGCTTCATAAATCTACTTTTCCTCTTCACTGTTTTTATCTGTCTATTACTATAACAATAAAATTCACATTTGTCAATAATTATTTATTGTAAACTTGTAAATTAAATGTACAGTTGTAAATTTATTTTAATTTACTGCTCACTAATTCATGTGTGCGGAAAAAATTATATATAGACTTTGCTATTTGCTCACTGATTCCTGGTACCGCCATCAATTCATCAACTGAAGCATTTTTTATATTTTGTATCGTTTCAAAATGGTCAAATAAACTTTTTCTTCGCTTAGCACCAATTCCAGAAATATTATCTAATATAGATATTTTATTGCGTTTTGTTCTAAGTTTACGATGATAAGTAATCGCAAAGCGATGAGCTTCATCTCTTATACTTTGCACTAAATATAAAGCATCTGATTGTCGTGGCAAAATAACAGGCTCTGATGATTGTTCCGTAAAAATATATTCAAATTGCTTAGCAAGCCCCACTACAGGGACGCTATAATGACCTGCTCCACGAATAATTTCCAAAGCCGAGCTCAATTGACCTTTACCGCCATCGATGATTATCAAATCTGGTAAATCATTTTTATCAATGCCTACATATCTGCGTGTAGTTACTTCCCTCATCGACATAAAATCATCTGGTTTTCCTTCAGTAGAATTTATCTTAAATCTGCGATAAGAATTTTTATCTGGCTTGCCATCTTGAAATACCACCATAGAGGCTACTGTTTCTGAACCTTGAATATGTGATATATCAAAACATTCCATACGCATTGGTGGCTTAGGTAAACTTAAATATTTTTGTAAATCATAGACAGCACCTAAACTACGAGCCTTCATATCTTTTAATTTTTGCTCTTGCTCTAATAAATATTTTTCTGCATTTTCTTTTGCCATCGTCAAAATATCTTTTTTCACACCACGTTTAGGCAATAAAATTTTTGTCTTTTTCTTCTTTTCTGCCCAAAGCCATTCTTGCAATAATTCTATTTCTGCTATCTCTTCTGGTATTAATATTTCTTTAGGAATATCCACCGCGTCATTATAATATTGTTTCAAAAAGGCTGTTATAAGATTTTTTTCATCATCATCTTCATCATTTAATAAAAATTGATTACGACCTAACATTTTACCATTGCGAATAAAAAATATCTCTATACAAATTCCATAATTAGCTCTAGCAATACCAATAGCATCTATATCACCATCATCTAATAATATCTTTTGTTTTTCCATTATCTTGCGCACAGCTAATAATTGGTCTCTCAATCTAGCAGCTTTCTCAAAATCTAAATTCTGTGCTGCCGTCTGCATTTTTTTCGCCAAATTCTGCTCTACAACTTCACTTTTACCTTCTAAGAATAAACATACACTATCTACCATATCTTTATAAGTATCTTCATCAATATAATTAGCACAAGGAGCCAAACATCTTTTTATATGGTATTCTAAACAAGGTCTATCTGCTAAATGTTTGCAAGTTCGCAAAGGGAATAATTTACGCAATAAATTTAAAGTTTCCTTCATTGCTGTAGAACTTGTATATGGGCCAAAATATCTTGAACCATCTTTGATAAGGCGACGGGTAGTTACTATTCTTGGATATTTTTCATTCAACGTGATTTTTAAATAAGGATAAGTCTTATCATCACGAAGCATAATATTATATTTAGGATGATGTTTTTTTATCAAATTACATTCTAAAATCAATGCTTCTAATTCGTTATCCGTAACTATTGTTTCAAAATCTTCTATATGCGACACCATAGCAATTGTTTTTGCTGAATGATTTCTACTCGATTGAAAATATTGTCGCACACGATTTTTTAAATTAATCGCTTTACCTACATATATAATCTGTTTTTGCTTATTTTTCATCAAATAAACGCCTGATTTTGTAGGCAATAATTTTAATTTTTCTTGTAATATTTCATTAATCATCATTTTATATTCTCTTTAATCTAATTATATTTATATTAAAACTCATTGCATTTTTAATTTTAAAGCCAAAATACCTAGATATTCACGAATAGCCATACAAGATGTATTTAAACTACCATTATTAGGTAAGAAATTAAAAATACTAAAGACTAACTCATCACTCATTTGATAATCTGCTACATATGGCGTAGCTTCAATTCCTTCACGTGCAAATATTTCCATTGCTCTTGGCAAATGAAAACCTGATGTGATAACTAATGGCTTAGTAAAATTATATTCTTCCATTATAACCTTGCTATTTTGCACATTTTCCACTGTATTTCTACTCTGATTTTCTAATATCAAAGCTTGCGAATTTACGCCCATACCTTCAAATATACGTTTTTCAATATCAGCTTCTCGTCCTGTATCTTCAAACACCTTTCCACCAGATAAAATAATAGGAATATCCAATTCTTTTTGCAATCTCATAACTGTAATCATGCGATTAGCTACATATCCTGAAACTTGCCCTTCGCCATCAATATCTGCTACATTTATCGCACCACCACCTAACATAATTATCACATCATTTTTATCTTGTTTTAACTGTTCAATACTTTTATTTTGATAAAAATTCTCCAATGGCTTAACTAAATGATAAGCTATAAAATTTGTAGATAACAAATAAAACAATAAAGTAATCACGCTTAAAATATATTTACCTTTAATCTTTTTCCAATATAAATAAATATTAAATAAAATCAGAAGTGATATAATTCCTCCCGGTGGAATTATAAAAGCATAAAAAATCTTGACTAAATAAAGCATAAATATACCTCCTATAACGTACTTTTTCCCCTAAAAATTATAAATATAACAAAATTATCGTTAATTTCTTCATTAATTCTCATTGTAAAAATATCTATTATTTGTTATAACAGTATATAAGGAGGGGATTATCATCGAAATTTCTCTAGAAACAATTCAACAGACAGACGAATTGGTTCATCAACTATATCAAACAACACGTGCTATGTCAAAAAGTGTAAACCGTGCATTATACAGTACAAATATCTATGGTTCTGAATGGACTATTTTAAAAACAATTCACGATCAAGGCACTATGACACAGACAGCACTTGCTAACTATTTAAATATTGAACCTGCTGCAATCTCTAAAACAATTCGTCAGCTGATGAAAAAAAATCTTATCATGCGTCAAAGTGGTGAAGATAAACGCGAAAAATATATTTATCTCACACCATTGGCGATTGAACAATATAATGAATGGTTTGAAGTTATCGCTCAAAATTGTCGCCGAGTATTAGGAGCTGTCAATGTAGAAGAACAAAAAATACTAATGGATTTATTGAGCAAAATAAAAAATAAAGTCAATGATGACATTTAACTTTTAAAACATAATTATCATAAATAGTATAAATAATAAAGAAGGGCATTATCTTATAAAAGTTAATGCCCTTTTTATTTATCATTTTGTAGCTGCGCGAATAATTGATTGTGCAACTTCTTTTATTGTTTTTCGTTTTGCCATACTATATTTTTGTATTCTACGATAAGCTTCACTTTCAGATAAATTATAAGCATCCATCAAAATACCTTTTGCTCTATCTAATAATTTTCTCATTTCTAGTGAATTTTTTATATCATCTAATTCACTTTCTAATTGTTTAATTTCATTAAATCTAGATAGTGCAATTTCTATTGCTGGAAACAAATTACTTGGCTTTATTGGTTTTACCAAATAAGCTAAAACACCTGAATTCTTAGCTTTTTCTACAATGTCTTTTTGGCTAAAAGCTGTAAGCAAAATAACAGGAGCTAATTTTTGGTCAGAAATTCTCTTTGCAGCTGTAATCCCATCCATTTCTGGCATTTTTATATCCATAATCACTAAATCAGGCTTTAATCGCTGCGTTAATTCTATAGCTTTTAATCCATTAAAACATTCTCCAACGACTTCATGCCCAGCTTCTTCTAACATTTCTTTCAAATCCATACGAATGATTGATTCATTATCAGCAATCACAATTTTTAACTTAGACATCAACTTCACTCTCCATTAAAAATTTATAGGGAATAGCTATCTTGGCATGAACCCCATTATCATTATATAAGTCAAAAGAACCATTCATATCTCCTTCAATTAAGGTTCTCACAATTTGAAGTCCTAAAGATTTTGTTGGTAAATCAGAAAAATTCTCTGGTAAACCATTACCATTGTCATACAATTCTATTATATAGGCTTCATCACTTTGACTTATTTTAAGACCAATTTTACCATAATTTCTGCCTAAAAATCCATGCTCAATTGAATTTAAAATCAATTCATTTATGATCAAAGCTAAATTACTAGCTTGTTTTGATGGTAAAATTATTGTCTCTCCAATGAATTCTGTCTCCAATTTAAAATGACTATCTAACATATTTTGCTGGATTAATTGCAAAATATTTTTTGTTACTTCCATTACGTCTATATTTTCATCACCTTGTTGTGATAAAAATTCATGCACAACTGATATACTTAAAATACGATTTACACTTTCCTTTAAAGCCTCTTTTACTTCCATTGAATTTGAGCGTCTAGCTTGTAATCTAAGTAAACTAGCAATAGTTTGCAAATTATTTTTTACGCGATGATGAATTTCTTGTATCACTGCTGATTTTATTTTTAATTCTTTATCCTTTTTTCTAATTTCAGTAACATCAGATAAAATCACTATACGTGTCAATAAATTACCTGCTTCATTGATTGGAATGTCTCTTCTAATCAATACTAAATTGCCCACTTCAATTTCTTTTTCATAAGGACATCTAGGCAAAATAGTTTCCTTTCTAATATGCAAAGTCAACTGTCTATCAAAAAGATGACAACCCAACAAATTACTAACACCTAAAACGTGATATATTCTTGACGCTACCATATTAGCAAAAATAATGCGTTCATTTTTATCTGTAATGATAATCCCATCACGAGAAGAAATTGCTCTATACATTTTATTATCTGCTTTTTTAGGCGCATTTTCCAAAATAATAAAGGCAGTTTTCAAAAGACGAGTAAAACCTCTTGTTTGTGTATCTTCATAATTTATCTCAAAACAAATAACAGCTATTACTTCATAATCAACGACAATCGGTATAGTATACATTTGATAAAATTTACCAAAATCCAATTCTCTTTGACCTTCATATTTTGATTTAAATTTAATAGTTTTATCAATTAAAGGTTCTTGTACTTTAGGAATTTCCTTTCCTATCGATGATTGTTTTATAGGATTATACGTAGTATGTGGTTCAAATTCAGAAACAACAGTGAAATAATTTTCTTTTTTGGAAAATGTATACATAGCTACATGCGCATGCACCAAATCAGAAACTAAAGGTAATACTGTATTAATTCTTTGTAAAAAATTAGCTTTCATAGCGGATAAATTAGTAAATTGTCTACAATTATTCAAAAAAGACATTATTTTTCACTTCACTTTCTTTAATTTATGCTTTTATTTATTTTTATAAAGAAAAAAGGAGACCTATCGTCTCCTTTGTATTAAATTAAATTATGTTTAATTTAATTTATGTAATTATAAAACTCTACGTGCTCCAATATAGCAAGATGCCCAATAAGAACTACTTAAAGAATCGACAACTACTCCACGGCTAGAGGAAGCATTAATAAAATTACCATCACCCATATAGATACCTACATGAGATGCTCCATAAGTATAAGTAGAGAAAAATACTAAATCACCAGGCATAAGGTTATCATAAGATACTGGTGTACCTATTTCAAATTGTACATCTGCTGTACGTGGAAGAGAAATACCAGCTGTAGCAAAAACATAACGCGTAAAACCAGAACAATCAAAACCGCTTGGAGTTGTACCACCAAATACATATGGCACGCCAATATAATTCAAAGATGAATTAATGATACGTTTTGCAATGTAATTAGAACTACGGCTTACTACAGGCATGTTACGTCCCATCAATGCTTGATATGTCATAGCGCCAACTAAACCATCATTATCCAAACCATTAGCTGATTGGAATGCTGCCACTGCAGCTTGTGTAGCTGGACCGAAATCTCCATCTGCTGTTACATCATAACCCTGACTTGCCAATGCTGCTTGAATTTCAGCGATTTCTGCACCTTGGTCTCCTAAACGGAAAGAAGATGCGCTAGCAATAGCACTCATACAGATCAAACACAAAGATAAAACTAAAACACGGACAACTTTACTCAAAAAAAAGACTCCTCTCAAAATCGCCTACGAGGTTAGCTGACGGGTTAGGACAGAGAAGGAAAGACTATCCATCTAAAATTTCAGTAAATTCTACCAAAACAAATTAGATTCACCCCAAAAAATTGGTTCTCCCGCTCCTGAGCTGGATTCGGCTTTCTATTTTTATTTTTTTATTACGCTCATAATCTATATTTTACACTATTTTATTAAAAACCTCAACCTATAATCAATAATTTTTATCATTTAGTTTAGTTCCTATATAATAACTAAACTAATTTCAACTGTTTTTATTATACTTAAGAAATTTTTTATTTAATTAAACAAAAGACATTGACATTTTGTCTAAATAGTGATACATTCTTAATTAGAAGTTAGCACTCACTATTATAGAGTGCTAACAATAGGGGTGAAAGAAATGCTAGATGAAAGAAAGCAACGCATTCTCCGAGCCATTGTAGATGACTATATATCTACTGCAGAGCCAATAGGCTCCCGAACAATTGCTAAGAAATATAGTTTGGGAATTAGCCCTGCGACAATTCGTAATGAAATGGCAGATTTAGAGACACTTGGTTATATCAAGCATCTCCATACCTCATCTGGGCGTATCCCCTCATCAAAAGGTTATCGTTTTTATGTTGATGACTTATTAACATTAGAACAAATGTCGGAGAATGAGATATCTCTTATCAATAATTGGTATGCTACTAAAGTACGTTCTGTTGAAGAAATTTTCCGTGAAACTTCACGTATAATCTCTCAACTGACAAAAAATGTATCTTTAGTTTTAGCTCCACAATTAACGCAAACAGCTTTTCAGTATTTGCGATTTTTACCACTTAATGAACATCAAGTAATAGCTGTCATCATGACAGATGCTGGTTTTATTGATAACAAAATTATCGATATTCCAAGTGGTGTTTCTTTTGAGGATTTTGATAATATCGCTAGTATCTTTAATCATTATCTCAAAGGTAAGCGTCTATCAGATATTAGTATGGCATCAATTCGCAAAATTCGTGGTGAAACTGTTAATTCCACAGTTTTCAATGCTATCATTAATATTATAGATGAAGCATTAGCCAAAGATAAGCAAGAACGACTTTATCTAGGTGGTGCAAGAGAATTGATGGAACAGCCTGAATTTCATAATATAGATAAAGTAAAAAAACTATTATCTATGTTTGAAGAAAAACAACTTTTATATGATATTTTACATGCACAAAAAGATGAAAGTTTAGCTGTTACCATTGGTCAAGAAAACAAATATAATGATATTAAAGATTGCAGTATTATCAGTGCCACATATCATTTAGATGGTAAACCAATTGCCACATTAGCTGTTTTAGGTCCAACACGTATGGATTATGGCAAAATAATTTCTTTATTAAAATTTATGAATGCTAATCTTGCTGATATTTTCCATAGATTTCATTTGTAATCTATAAAGATTAAACTATTTATTATTAACTAAGAAGGTGGTTGATTCATGGCTACTCCAGAAGAAACTAAAGAAACTATGCAGACTGAAACTACTTCTGATAACGAAGTTAAAGAAACAGTAGAAGAAACTACTAATGAGACTGCTGTAGAAAATGATGAAGCAACTTTTGATACAATAAAAAAAGAACTTGAAGCTCAAAAAGAATTATTACAGCAAAGCGAAGACCACTATAAAAGATTGCAAGCTGATTTTGCAAACTTCCGTCGTCGCAATGAAAAAGAACGTGAAGAATTATCTAGTGTAGTACTTCAAGGATTAATTAAAGATTTATTACCTATCATTGATAATTTTGAACGTGCTTTAGCTGTTGAAGGAGCTGCTGGTACTCCTCTTCACGATGGAATTTCCATGGTTTACAACCAATTAATGGAATCTTTGAAGAAAAATGGTCTTGAAGTTATTAAAGCTGCTGGTGAAAAATTTGATCCTAATTTCCATCAAGCTGTAATGCGCGTTCAAGACCCTGAAAAAGAAGATGATACCATCGAAGAAGAATTCCAAAAAGGTTATATGGTACAAGGTCGAGTAATTCGCCCAAGTATGGTAAAAGTTGTAGCTAATTAATCATTTAATTAACTATAATTAATATAAAATATTTTATTAAATTGCATAACACTTATATTTATATATAGATGTTTTTAGGAGGAATTTATAATGTCCAAAGTAATTGGTATTGACTTAGGTACTACTAACTCTGTAGTCGCTGTTATGGAAGGTGGCGAACCTACAGTTATTACAAACCCAGAAGGTAGCAGACTTACTCCTTCAGTTGTAGGTTTCACAAAAGATGGTGAACGTCTTGTAGGTCAACTTGCAAAACGTCAAGCTGTTTCCAATCCAGATAGAACAATCGCTTCAATCAAACGTCATATGGGCGAAGTTAATTATAAAGTAAATATTGATGGAAAATCTTATACTCCACCAGAAATTTCTGCTATGGTTCTTCAAAAATTAAAAGCTGATGCAGAAAAATATCTTGGCGAAAAAGTAACTCAAGCAGTTATCACTGTTCCTGCTTACTTCAACGATAGCCAACGTCAAGCAACTAAAGATGCTGGTAAAATCGCAGGTCTTGATGTTCTTCGTATCGTAAACGAACCAACTGCTGCTGCTCTTGCTTATGGTCTTGATAAAGGCGAAGATGGTACAATCTTAGTATTCGACTTAGGTGGCGGTACATTCGATGTATCTATCCTTGAACTTGGTGATGGCGTATTTGAAGTAAAATCCACTAATGGTAATACTCATTTAGGTGGCGATGACTTTGACCATGCAGTAATGAATTGGATGGTAGAAGAATTCAAAAAATCCAACGGCATTGACTTATCTCAAGATAAAATGAGTGCTCAACGTCTTATCGAAGCTGCTGAAAAAGCAAAAATCGAACTTTCCAGCATGACTTCTACAAATATCAACTTACCATTCATCACTGCTGATGCAACAGGTCCAAAACACTTAGATTTAACTCTTACTCGTGCAAAATTTGATGAATTAACAGCAGATCTTGTTGAAGCTACAATCGAACCAACTCGTAAAGCTATGGCTGATGCTGGTTTATCCGTTTCTGAAATCGATAAAATCATCTTAGTTGGTGGTTCTAGCCGTATCCCTGCTGTTCAAGAAGCTATTAGAAAATATCTTGGTAAAGAACCAAATCATGGTGTAAACCCTGATGAATGCGTTGCAGTAGGTGCAGCTATTCAAGCTGGTATCTTAGCTGGTGAAGTTAAAGACGTATTACTTCTTGATGTAACTCCACTTTCCTTAGGTATTGAAACATTAGGTGGTATTTGCACAAAAATCATTGAAAGAAATACTACTATTCCTACTTCTAAGAGCCAAGTATTCTCTACAGCTGCTGATAATCAGCCTGCAGTTAGCATTCATGTTCTTCAAGGTGAACGTGAAATGGCAGCAGACAACAAAACTCTCGGTCGTTTCGATTTAACAGATATTCCACCAGCTCCAAGAGGAGTTCCTCAGATCGAGGTTAAATTCGATATTGATGCTAATGGTATCGTTCATGTATCTGCAAAAGACCTTGGTACTGGTAAAGAACAAAATATCACTATTCAATCTGATAGCGGTATGAGCAAAGAAGATATCGACCGCATGGTTAAAGAAGCTCAAGCTCATGAAGCTGAAGATAAAAAACGTAAAGAAGAAGTAGAAACTAGAAATAATGCTGATTCTTTAGTATTCCAAGCTGAAAAAGTAATCAAAGATTTAGGCGATAAAGCTGATGCTAATACTGTAGCTAAAGTAAAAGATGGCATTGAAGGCGTTAAAAATGCTCTCAAAGGTACAGATATCGAAGCAATCAAAAAAGCTATGGAAGAATTACAAAAACCTCTTTATGAATTAAGCGCAGCTGCATATCAGCAGGCTCAGCAAGCTCAACAACAAGCTGGCGGAGCAGGTGCTAATGCAGAGCAACAGACTCAGACAAAAGATGATGACAATGTTGTTGACGCTGATTTTAAAGATGTAACTGATAAATAATTTAAGTTTAATTAATATAAGAAATTCGATGCACATAACTCCAGTTAATCCTTAGCTGGAGTTATGTCAATTAAGCATAAAATCTTTATTTAGGTTTAGGTGGTGCAAAGTGAGTACAAAACGCGATTATTATGAAGTCTTAGGCGTAAGTAAAAATGCTACAGAAGCAGAAATTAAAAAAGCCTACAAAAAAATGGCTCGAAAATATCACCCTGACCTCAATCGTGATAATCCTAAAGAAGCCGAAGAAAAATTCAAAGAAGTAAATGAAGCTTATGAAGTTTTATCCAATCCACAGAAAAAAGCTCAATATGACCAATTTGGTCACGCAGCTTTTGATGGTACTGGTGGAGCTGGCGGTGGCTTTGGCGGTTTCGGCGGTTTTGGTCAAGGTGGCTTTGGTGGAGAAGGTTTTGGCGATATCTTTGACATGTTCTTTGGTGGCGGTGGTGCTGGCGGTTCTGCTCGCCGTCGTGGCCCAGAACGTGGTTCTGATTTACGCTATAATTTATCTATTTCCTTTGAAGAAGCTGCATTTGGTAAAACAGTAGAACTCAATATTCCTCGTACAGAAAAATGTTCTAGTTGTAATGGTACAGGTGCTGCTGCTGGTACCCATCCTGAAACTTGCCCTGATTGCCATGGTACAGGTCAAGTACAATTTACTCAAAATACACCATTTGGTCGCATGGTAAATCAGCGTACTTGTTCCCGTTGCAGTGGTACAGGTGAAATCGTTAAAACACCATGTAAAGATTGTAATGGTAAAGGTGTTAAATCTGTTCGCTCTAAAGTTGAAGTTAAAATCCCTGCTGGCGTAGATACTGGAAACCGTATCCGCGTAGCTGGCGAAGGTGAAGCAGGTGTTCGTGGCGGATCTACTGGTGATTTATACGTATATATCACAGTAAAAGACCATAAATTCTTCAAACGTGAAGGTACTGAAATCATCTGCGAAGTTCCTATCACTTTTGTACAAGCTTCCTTAGGCGATACTATAGAAGTACCAACTCTTGATGGTAAAGTAGAAATGAAAATACCAACTGGTATCCAGTCTGGTACAATAATGCGTTTAAAAGGAAAAGGTATTCCATTCCTTCGCGGTGCTGGTCGTGGCGATCAACATGTTCGCATTAAAGTTTTAACTCCACAAAAACTTACTGACAGACAAAAAGAACTTCTTCGTGAATTTGCTGGTATTAAAAATGATAAAGCAAATCCAGAACAAGAAAGCTTCTTTAAGACTTTAAAAAATCTCTTTAAATAAAAAAATGACTCCTAGTAATTATAACTAGGAGTCATTTTTTATTATTTATTTTTATCTATAAATTCTAAAGCCATTTCCGCATTTGACCTTGCTAAACTACGCAATTTAGCCATTCGCTTCAAATTCTGATTGCGATATATTTCTTTATTATTCCATTTAGCATTAATTTCTTGCATCAAAGCTTCCACTGTTACATTCTCTAAATCGCCTACAACATCTTCATCAATGGATTTTAAAAATCTGTCAATTTTAGGATCATATGATATACCTATCATTGGCGTGCCCATCACACCTGCGAAAATCAATGCATGAAGGCGAATGCCAATCATTAAATCCATATTTCCTACTAATGACATTAATTCCCTTGTTGTAAAATCTTCTTTCAAGATACATGCCGGCTGTTTCATTTTAGCTACAATTTTTTTAGCAGCCTTTACATCTTCTGGATATTGCATTGGCATAAAAACAATCTGAGCATTTAATTTCGTTACTGCTTCATCAGCCACTTCTGCTAAGACGTCTTTATAATGTTGCCATTCACGCCATTCACGCACAGATATACCAATTATCGGCTTAGTGAGTGAAATATGTGATTTCTTAAAAATCTCTCGCCCACTTTTTTTATCTACTGCATTTATTGCTAATACTGGGTCTGCTGTAGCTTTTATCGGTGGTTTTACAATCTTAAGCATATCTAATTCTTTTAATGAATCTTTATCTCGAACTGTAATCAAAGCACTATGATTGCCAAACCATCTCATCAAGCGTCTTGCGAATTTACCATAAATAGGGCCAATACCTTGAGCATATAACATTATTGGTGTATGAACTAACTTAGCTAGAAATAATACACCCATATAATAATATAAGCTTCGACCGCTAGTTACATTTTGTAATAAGCTACCGCCACCACTTATAAGTAAATCCGCCTTTTTCAACACTTTCAAAATATCTACTACATTTAACCAATTAACTGCATCAACACTATGGCGTTTTCTTGTATATTCTGGGTCTGATGAAATAACTGTAATATGAAGTTTTGGATTAAGCTCTGAGAATACTTCTAACATTGCAGATAGCATAGCTTCATCGCCTGCATTTTTAGAACCATAATACCCAGAAATTACAATATTATTCATTCAAAGACTTACTCCTATCTGTTGAAGATGCAATATATTGCCATAAATACAATGCACCCATGACAACACAGCCTATGACAGCACCCCATAAAGCACCATCAAAACCTCTCATTAATGACATAAATACCGGCGTACGCATATGTGCAAAAGTTTCTACCATAGAACCTTGTCCAATAGTCGCTACTATAGATAAAATAAAGAAGATAGCTGCTGGCCACTTACGATACCATGCCATGATCATTATTATAAACGCTGGATGACCAATAAAAATTTCTTTTGAACGAGGTCTTGCATAAAACGCTTGTTCTAAGAAAGCTCTTATTTTCAATTCTATGCCAGGAACAGGAACGCCAGCTGTATGACCGGAACGACCGATAAAGATAACAGCTACAATCATAGCTATCAAAAATCCTACTAAAGCTTTTACAGATACAGTCATATTCAATATACGTTTAGCCTGTTCTTTAAAAGCTGGTGGTGTTAATAAATTATCACCGAATATATCAAAACGTTGCATAAAGGCTATAGCCACTAAAATAATTGGCAATACAAATGTTAACTTGATACCACGGAAGATACTCATTTCCAAGAAGAATTCTACATCAGATAAAATACCAGATAAGAACATTGCCCCCATCATAGAAACAACACTTGCACAGACAATAGCTTTCACTGCTTTTAATAATAATGGACCAAATTTTAATTTACCAATTAGACGATTTCTACGAATTACATCTAATTGACTTATCATACCAATAGCAGGGAAAACATTTGCCGCAGCTAAAGCAGCCATTATACGAATTGTAGAGCCCTTTCCTATCAATACTGGAACAGCTGTTATTACAAAGCAGATTGCTAATAAAATATACTGTTTTTTATTTGATAAACTTGGGTAAACCAAAGAAATATACAATACACAAGCACTACAAATACCTAAAAGCATTATAACTTGCAAAATTGTATTACCAAAAAATGGCTCAAAATGACTAGCAGGCCCAATAGTGAAACCTTTAGATTCAAGTTTTGCTTTTGTATCTGAAATATATTTCATATTTGTAGCTAATAAGGACATATCACCTTCAGGTTTTTCATAAATACGCATTAAATCTATACGTATATTACGCTCTTCATCAGTGTTTGCCCAACGTTCAACAGCTACATCCATTTTCAATTTTGGCTGTTCATCTTTTGGTATAGTATATAATCTAGCGACTTTATAATCTAAACCTCTAGCAATATCATATAAACCATCTTGTGGATAAAATTGCAATTGTGTAACATGTTCAATCATACCAAGAGTGATATCTCTTTCTTTCATCAACTCAATAGTACGTTCAGTATTATGCAAACCACCTAATGTTTCAGAACCAGAAAATACTATTTCTGATATTTTGAAATCCTTTAAACGGTCAAAAACTGCATTGATATCATCATCTGTTACATTCTTATAGTTACTAGGTCTAGCCAACACATAAAAACCTGCATCATTAACAGCCTTCATTTCATCAGTTGGCATACCTAAATTCATTTTTAATAACTCTGTATAATTAGCTTTTACTGCTAATATTTCTTGATTTCTTAAATCTAGAACATTTACTCTCTCTTTGCCTAAGCGTCTAAATAAATCTTCTTTTACTTCTGTATATGTTTGCTTATCATGTCCTACAACATATACTTCGTCAGCTTTTATAGTACCTTGCTGAACTAAAGTACGCCATGCAAGATCACTTAAAGTTCCACTATAATAATTTTCTAGTACAGAACTACCTGCAATAGCCATAGCTTTGCCATTTTTATTCAATTTTTCAAATGTAGTTTCATATACAGCAAGTGAAGAAATGCCTGCCTGTTTTGCTTGAGATAATACTTCCTCTACTGGTATTCCTTCTAATTGAGCCAATTTAACCATATCTTCATAATCAATGGCTAAATCCACTGTCATATTTGCTTTTTCTACACTATTACGTTGAATATTTACACCAATAGCAGCTATTAGGCCAATTATTATACAAACAATCAACAAACGATTATATTTAAACTTTGTCAATCTCTATTCCACCTTACTTATTACTTATTGATACCTGCCTCAATAAGTACTTGACCATTTTGCTGTTCTACTCTAGTAAATTTTGCACCTTCTAATGGTAATTTATCTGTTGAAACTAAGAATATATCTTTAGTGAAACTTATACCAATTTTACCAAACAATCTGTTTTCTGTATTAGCATCTGTAATGCGGAAAAGTAAATTTTTCCCTTCCACTACAATAATACCTTTTACATTGATAGTTGCTTCTTGCCCTAAGAAAGAAATTTTTCCTGTAGCCTCAACATTATCAGGTGTAATTTTTACTGCTATATCAGAAATTTTATCTACTTCTTTTGCTAATAATTGGGCTAAATTATTTTCATCGATTAGACCTGTTATTGTTAAATTATCAGCTGAGTTTATCACCAATCTACGAGCTAATAATAAATCTTGTACACTAATCTCTATATTTTCGCCCTTTAAAGATAACTCATTTAAATTTACTTTATCTAATTTTATATTTGTAGCTTCAATATCTATATTATCTACTTGACCAAATAGCATCATAAAGCTAGGTGATGTTTCTATATTGGCACTAACAGAATCAGTTTGTAAACTTCTTTCTATACGTCCAGATATTTGATTACTTATATATGTTGGTAATATATAAGTTGCACCTGCTAATGCTATTACAACTACAAGGATTAAACCAATTAATAATTTTCGCAAATTCAAGATACCTCGTATTTTAAATTATATGATTAGCTTTTGCATGTAGATAAGATTCAATAAATTTATTGATATCTCCGTCCATTACGCCTTGTGTATCACTTGTTTCTGTATTTGTTCTATGGTCTTTTACTAAGTTATATGGGTGGAATACATAAGAGCGAATCTGGCTACCCCATTCAATTTTTTGCTGGTCACCTTCAAGTGCTGCAAGTTCTTTCTCTTTCTTTTCCATTTCAAGTTCAAAGAGTCTAGCACGAAGTAAACGCAAACATTGTTCACGGTTTTGTAACTGAGAACGTTCACTTTGACATTGTGCTACAACACCTGTTGGAATATGTGTCATACGTACAGCAGAGTCAGTTTTATTGATATGCTGTCCACCAGCACCACTTGCACGATAAGTATCTACACGTACATCAGCCATATTGATATCCACTTCTACATCATCATCAATTTCTGGCATAACATCACAAGCAGAGAAAGATGTATGTCTACGAGAGTTTGCATCAAATGGAGAAATTCTAACTAAACGATGAACACCTTTTTCTGATTTTAAATAGCCATAAGCATTATGACCTTTAATCAATAAAGTAACAGATTTCACCCCAGCTTCATCACCTGGCAATAAATCTGCTGTTTCTACACTAAAGCCATTGCGTTCTGCCCAACGTCCATACATGCGTAATAACATCTGTGTCCAGTCTTGCGCTTCTGTTCCGCCAGCACCTGCATGTAGAGTCAAAATTGCATTATTAGCATCATATTTTCCTGATAATAATAATTCTAATTCCAACTGTTCTATAGCCTCATTGATTTCTTTAATCTCTGCTTCTACATCATCGCAAACAGTTTCATCTTTATCTTCCATGCCCATTTCCCATAAAATCTGCATTTCTTCAAATTTATGGAGAATATTTTTATATTTGTCTACACCAGCTTTGACACCATTTAATTCTTGAGTGATTTTTTGGGCTTGGTCTGGATCGTCCCAAAAAGTAGGTTCACCCATTTTATATTCTAGCTCAGCAATTTTTTCTTCTTTGCGAGCGATGTCAAAGTGAATCCCCCATTTCAGTGAGCTTTTTTTCTATCGCTACAATCGTAGTGTGTAAATCTTCTAGCATCATTTCACTTCCTTTTTTATTTTTAACTAAAATAAATAAAATTATTTATAGGCAAAAGCTCTATTAAATTGAATAAAAATAGAGCTTTTCCTTATCATTATATATTAATTATTTATTTTTGCCACAACAGTTTTTATATTTTTTACCGCTACCACAAGGACAAAGGTCATTTCTACCTATATTATTACTTTTTGCCTGTGGAGATTTAGAAATACTTTCACCATGATTTACAGTTGCATTTTTCAAACGGTCTTCTGGCTGTGGTTGTTCACGAACAACATTTACACGATACATCAATTTTGCAATATCTTCTTGAATATTATCGATCATTGCTTGGAACATATCATGACCTTCAATTTTATATTCAACTAATGGATTTCTTTGACCATAAGCACGCAAGCTAATACCTTCGCGAAGCATATCCATATGATCTAAATGTTCCATCCATTTATTATCTACAACTTTAAGCATAATGATGCGTTCTAAATCACGCATTACTTCACTGCCGAATAATTTTTCACGATTATCATAATTATCTTTAGCTACTTTATATAAAGTTTCTTTTAATTCATCACGACTCATCGCTTCTAATTGTTCTTTTACTAGAGTTCCTTTTGGTGCATAAATATCTTCTGCTTCTTGGATTAAACCATCTAATGTCCATTCTTCTGGATAAAGTTTTTCATTAGCATATCTATCCATCTGACTGTCAATTATACGTTTAACCATTTCAATGATATTTTCATAGAGATTTTCACCAAGTAAAATCTTACGACGTTGGTCATAAATAACTTCACGCTGTTGATTCATGACATCATCATATTCAATGACATGTTTACGAATATCGAAGTTACGTGCTTCAACTTTTTTCTGTGCCTGTTCAATAGAACGAGTAACTAATTTATGTTCAATTGGATCATCTTCACCCATACCAAGTTTTTCCATGATATTGGCGATATTGTCAGAACCGAATAGACGCATTAAATCATCTTCTAAGGATAAGAAGAAACGTGATGCACCTGGGTCACCTTGACGACCAGCACGACCACGTAACTGATTATCAATACGACGAGATTCATGACGTTCTGTACCAATTACATAAAGACCGCCAACTTCTGCTACGCCTTCACCTAAGCTGATATCTGTACCACGACCAGCCATATTAGTGGCAATAGTTACAGCACCTTTTTGACCTGCGTCTTTAATGATTTCAGCTTCCATTTCATGATATTTAGCATTTAATACTTTATGGTCGATACCTTGTCTTTTCAATTGTGCACTTACTTCTTCAGACTGAACGATAGAAGTTGTACCTACTAAGACTGGCTGACCTTTAGCATGACATTCTTTTATTGTATTGATTACTGCTTTCATTTTAGCTTTTTTAGTTTTATAAATAACATCAGGATAATCAATACGTTTAATAGGTTTATTTGTAGGTACTACAATTACTGGTAATTTATAAATCTTTAAGAATTCATTTTCCTCTGTTTTTGCTGTACCTGTCATACCAGCTAATTTTTCATACATACGGAAATAATTCTGGAAAGTAATTGTTGCTAAAGTTTGAGATTCACGCTGAATTTTTACACCTTCTTTAGCTTCAATAGCTTGATGTAAACCTTCAGAATAACGTCTACCAAACATCAAACGGCCTGTAAATTCATCGACAATGACGATTTCACCATCACGAACAACATAATCGCGGTCGCGTTTCATCATTGCTTTGGCACGAAGTGCTTGTGTAAAACAGTGAGACATTTCTATATTAGCACTATCATATAAGTTTTTAATATTTAATGCTTTTTCTACTTTTGCTACAGCAGAATCATTAGGAGAAACTGTTTTTTCTTTTTCATTTAAAACATAATCTTCTCCTTCTTTTAAATTTGCTACAGCTTTTGCCATGATAGCATACATATCAGTAGATTTTGCACCAGGACCAGAAATAATAAGTGGTGTTCTAGCTTCATCAATTAAAATACTATCTACTTCATCGATGATAGCATAATTTAATTCACGTTGTACCATCTGTTCTTTAGATACAACCATATTATCTCTTAAATAGTCAAAACCAAATTCATTATTTGTACCGAAAGTAATATCGCAATTATAAGCAAACTTACGAGAAGGGAAATCCATATCATGAGTGATTAAACCAACTGTTAATCCTAAAGAACGATATAATCTACCCATCCATTCGCTATCACGTTTTGCCAAGTAATCATTAACTGTAATCATATGCACGCCTTTACCAGTTAACGCATTTAAATATACAGCTAATGTAGCTACTAATGTTTTACCTTCACCTGTACGCATTTCGGCGATTTTACCTTCATGTAGGCAAATACCACCAATCATCTGTACATCAAAATGACGCATACCAAGCACACGTCTAGAAGCTTCACGAACAGTTGCGAAAGCTTCTGGCAAAATACTATCTAAAGATTCACCATTTGCTATACGGTCTTTAAAATCACTTGTTTTTCCATATAATGAGCCATCGCTCAGCTGTTTCATTTGCGGTTCTAAAGCGTTTATTTTTTCTACAATACCGCGCATACGGCGAATTTCACTTTCATTATTATCGCCTAAAAATCTTTTAATAAAGCCGAACAAAAATCTCAACCCCTAACAAAATCATATTTTAATGTAGTATAACTAAAACATCTAAATCTATTTATCCTAAAAAATCTAAGATAATTTACTATCTACAAACTAAAATATTATAGATGTAAAAATTATATACAAATAAAACTACATCAAATTTTATCAAACAATGCTTAATAAGTCAAAGATAGTCATTATTTTATTTACTTATTTATATAAAAAAATCGAGCTAATTAACTTAGCCCGATTTTATCTCAATGTATTATTGTCTACCTAAAATATATTATACACCAGACTCAATTAAACCATATTTACCATCTTTACGTTTGTAAACAACGTTAACATCTTCAGTTTTATCATCACGATATACGAAGAAATCATGGTTTAATAAATTCATCTGCATAATAGCTTCTTGAACATCCATAGGTTTTACCACAAAACGTTTTGTTTTAATAACAACTGCTTCATCTTCTTCAACAGGTTTTGCAGGTGGAGTCATCATTTCAGTTCTGATACTACCTTCACGGAAACGTTTTTCCAATTTAGTTTTATATTTACGAATCTGACGTTCAATTTTTTCGATAACTAAATCAATAGATGTATACATATCCATTGTTGCTTCCTGTCCGCGTAATAAAATTCCCTGAACAGGTACAGTAACTTCTACAATATGACGGTCTTTTGATACTGTAAGAAGGACGGTAATTTCTCCAACATTATCGAAGTATTTTGTTACTTTTCCTACTTTCTTTTCTACATAATCGCGAAGTGCTGGAGTGACTTCAATGTTTTTGCCTCTAATAGTGAATGTTGCCATATGCATTCATCCCCTTTTCTGTATCTTTGATTATATATATTCTACAACTACTATTTCTATTCCTTCTATTTTTTATAAAAATTTTAAAAAATTTTTACAAATTTTATGCATTATTAATTTATACTAATTAATTATCTATATATCTCAATATTTTCGCCTAATAATTTAATAATCTTCCATTATCATTCCATTCTCCATACATAATACCTTTCTTTGTATTTTCAATTAATTTTTCTAATCTTTTTTGAAATAATTGAGGATTTTTCTTTTTTATTTGAATAGTATCTATGCGTACACGTTGATATAATGATGGAAACTTATGGAAATTTGCCCAAACCATCTCATCTTTTTTCAATGCTTCTAATATATCTATATCTATATTAAATCCCTTTTCCGACATATCTGGTAATACTTTTTTACCTGCTTGTGTCATTTTTCCTAACTTTTCCATTCTTCGACAACGTTCTTTATTCAATTCCGACCAGATAGAGCCTTTTTTTCGTGGAGATAATCTTTGTATTGTTATTCCATTATCAAGTTTTTTTACCGTACTATCTATCCAACCAAAGCACAAAGCTTCCTCCACAGCATCTATATACCAAAATGTATCATCATTTTGTGGCTTACCTCGTTTTACTATTACCCAACATTCTTTTTGTGTTTCATAATTATTTTCTAGCCATAGTCTTAATTCTTCTCTATTTTTAGCCTTTAATATATTTATAGGTTTTACTTCTTTCATCTTATAAATACTCCATTTTGATTATTTTCGATAAATTTTATTATACATCACAAGATAATAATTTATACCTAATTTTATTCTGTTCAAATTAACTAAAAAGCTTTATAATATGCTATAGAATAGGAGAGATAAAAATATGTTAGATACTGATTTATGTTGGTGTGGCAGTAATAAAGCATATAAAGACTGCCATAAACAATTTGACGAACACTTAAATTCCATTAAATTAAAGGCATTCAAAGGTCAAAAAAGACCACCTCGCAATATTATAAAAAATGAAAAAGATATTGAAGGTATTCGCAAAAGTGGCATTATAAATAATGGTGCTCTTGATTTAATAGCTTCTAAAATTTGTGCTGGCATGGATACAGAAACTATCAATTTATTAGCACATAATTATATCGTTGAACATGGCGGTATTCCTGCTTGCTTAAATTATGAAGGCTATCCAAAAAGTATCTGCGTATCTATTAATAATGTAGTTTGTCATGGTATTCCTAGTCGTGATATCGTTTTAAAAGATGGCGATATTGTAAATGTAGATGTAACTACTATTCTTGATGGATATTATGCTGATGCTTCTCGTATGTTTATGATAGGTAATGTTTCTGATAAAGCAAGAAAATTAGTAGAAGTTACTAAAGAATGTATGGAAATCGGTATTAAAGCTATTAAACCATGGGGCTTTGTTGGTGATATCGGAGCTGTTGTTGAACATCATGCACATAAACACGGTTATTCTGTAGTTGAAGATTTAGGTGGTCATGGTGTTGGTAAAAAGTTCCATGAAGAACCATTCGTAGCTCATTTTGGTAAAAAAAATACAGGTATGCTTCTCGTTCCTGGTATGGTTTTAACTGTTGAACCAATGATTAATATGGGTGCTCGTCATGTAGTCTTAGACCCAGTAGATGAATGGACAATCTATACAAAAGATGGCTCTTTATCTGCACAATGGGAAAAAACTGTATTAATCACTGAAACTGGTACAGAAATACTTGCTGATTAATACTCAAATTATTAAACTAAAAATGCTTCCTGCTACAAATACAGGAAGCATTTTGTAATATTGCTTAAATTTTATTAAAGGGGTTTTGTAATGACTAATAAACCAATTATTAGTATGGAAAAAGTATTTAAAAAATATGAAAATAATGCTCTAGCTCTAAATGATATAAATGTAGAAATTCATAAAGGGGAATTTGTTTTTATCGTAGGTCCGAGTGGAGCTGGTAAATCCACCTTTATGCGCATGCTTTTACATGAAACCTTGCCTACATCTGGAACAGTTATCATCAATGGATATAATATCACTAAAATGAAACGACAAGATATTCCTTATTTACGTCGTAGTCTAGGTATTGTTTTCCAAGATTATCGCCTTTTACCAGATAAAACGGTTTATGAAAATATTGCCTTTGCTATGCGAGTTATCGAAGCGCCTCGCCGTCTAATACAACATAGTGTAAATAGTGTTTTAGATGTCGTAGGTTTAAAAGATAAATATAATTGTTTTCCTCATCAACTATCCGGTGGTGAACAGCAACGTGTAGCTATAGCTAGAGCTATCGTCAATCAACCGGCTATCGTCATTGCTGACGAGCCGACAGGAAATCTTGACCCAGAAACTACATGGGGCATCATGGAAATATTTTATCGCATTAATAAAGCTGGTACTACAATCGTTATGGCTACTCATAATAAAGAAATCGTAGATACTATGCAACGACGCGTATTAACTATTGAAAACGGTCAAATTATTCGAGATGTTGCTCAAGGAGGTTATAGTGATGAAGCTTAGTACAAGTGAATATTTTATCAAAGAAGTCTATACCTCTTTTAAACGCAACATTTGGATGACTTTAGCTTCCATTTTTACAGTAGTTCTTTCTTTATTTATCTTAGGTTTTTTCTCTATCGTCATTTTAAATTTAAATAAAATGGCAGACACATTAGAATCACAAGTACAAATAAGCGTATATTTGAAAGATGATTTATCCCAAGAAGAAATCGATGAAACTAAAGAAACTTTGAGTAAAATAGAAGGATTACAAGATATTAAATTTACTACTCGTGAAGAAGCTATGGAAAATTTCAAAGAACGTCTAGGCGACCAACAATTTTTATTAGATGCTTTAGATGATACGAATCCTCTACCTGATTCTTTTTCTTTGACTGTTACTTCTCCTCAGCAAGTAAAAACTATAGCTGATACAGCAGCTGCTCTTGATAGCGTAGAATCTGCTTCCTATAGTCAAGATATCATCAATCATTTATTCAATCTGACTCACTTAATTCGCTTAATTGGTGTAGCTTTAATAATCCTATTGACTGGTGCTGCTATTTTTATCATTTCAAATACAATACGCCTCACTGTATTTGCTCGCAGAAAAGAAATAGCCATCATGAAATATGTTGGTGCAACTGACTGGTTTATTCGCTGGCCTTTCCTTCTTGAAGGCATTTGTCTTGGCTTTATTGGTGGGGGTTTAGCTACTATATTTCTTTATATAGTCTACAATCAAGTTACTCAAGAAATCTATGAAGCTATGGCATTTTTCCCACTCATTCCGCAACACCCATTCATTGATTATATCAGCCTTGCTATCTTAGTTGCAGGAATTATCATTGGTGCTTTGGGCAGTACCATTTCTTTAAAAAGATTTCTAAAAGTTTAAGGAGCATATTTTAATGAAAAAATTTCTTATTTTATCTTTATTATTATGCTTTTTTATGACAAATACACCTCTTGTTTTTGCTGAAAGCCTTTCTGAAAAACAAGAACGCATTGAACAACAAGCCCAAGAAGAAAAAAATAAAATACAAGAAGCCACTGATAAATTAAACGAGGTTTCTGAAAAAATGCGTATCTTGCAAGCAGAACTAGATGAAGCAAATACAGCTTATAATGAAATAAAAGCTAAATTAGACAATGCTAATGAACAGATTGCCCAAAAGGAAAAACAATTAGCAGATACTGAACAATCATTGAAAAAGAACCAGAAATATTTACAAAAACGTGTACGTGATATCTATATACATGGACAAATTTCTTATCTAGATATTTTATTTGGTGCAAAAGATTTTTCAGATTTTTTGACTAGAATGGATTTAATCAAAAGAATTTTACGCTATGACTATGATTTAATCACTAAAATTCATCAAGAACGCAATAGCATTATACAAACTAAAGCAGAATTAGAAAAAGAAAAAACTGCTACAGAAAAATTATATGATGAAGCTAAAACTAAAAAATTTGCTCTTGATGATAAAAAATCCGCTCTTGATAAAATGATAGATAGAATAAAATATGACAAAGAAACATCAGAAAAAGCATATAAAGAACTCATGAATGCATCTGAACAAATTGCTTTAATGATACAAAGACGAGGCTCTTCGGCATATGTCGGCACAGGGCAAATGATTTGGCCTTTAGGTGGCCCTATAACTTCTGAATATGGCTGGCGAACTCACCCTATTTATGGCAATGCTCGCTATCATAGCGGTATTGATATTGGTGGTGATTATGGCATGAATATCTATGCTGCTGACTCTGGTACTGTAACATATTCAGGCTGGATTAGCGGTTATGGCAATACTGTCATTATCGACCATGGAAATGGTGTTTCTACACTTTATGGTCATAATCAATCACTCACTGTAAGTGTCGGTCAAAATATCTCTCAAGGCGATGTCATAGCTCATTGTGGCTCTACAGGAAATTCCACAGGCCCTCATTGTCATTTTGAAGTTCGTGTCAATGGTGAACCTACTAATCCATATGACTATTTATAAATACTAAGTGGTGATATTTTATGAATAAAATTTTAAAAACTATAATTGCAGTATTACTCATAGCAATTATCTCCTCAATTTCTACCTTAGGTTTAATTTATTATGCTCTCGGTTTTAATGAGCAAGGATTTAGCAATCTAATGCGTTTTATTACAGCTTATCGCTTCATTGAAACAAAATATGTCAACGATACTGATGATGTAAAACTAATTGATGGTGCGATTGATGGCATGGTAAAATCCTTAAATGACCCTCATTCCAATTACCTATCACCTAAAATGTATAAAACCTTAATGGAACAAACAGAAGGCTCTTTTGCTGGTATCGGTGTTGTCATGGGTATGGATAATGAACAAAAAATTCATATAGTCGGCATCATGGAAAATTCTCCAGGGCAAAAAGCAGGTCTTCAAGAAGGTGATGAAATTTTAGCCGTTGATGGGGTACCAGTAACTCAAATGGCATTTGATGAAGTAGCTGCCCATGTTCGTGGACAAGCTGGTACCGATGTAGTTTTAACCATTATGCGCGATAATGCAAATCAAGATATAACAATTACACGCGACAATATAAAATTAAAAACTGTCGGTCATAAAATGTTAGATAACAATATCGGTTATATACAAATAGTATCTTTCTCTGAAGACACTGCCAATGAATTTAACGAAGCTTACAATGATTTAAAAAATCAAGGTATGAAGGCACTTGTATTAGATTTACGCAACAATCCTGGTGGACTTTTGACAACTTGTGTTGAAATTGCTAAAAAACTTGTACCTAAAGGAGAAATTGTTTCTATTGTTGATAAACAAGGAAATAAAGAAACATATTCTTCATCTTTAGAAGCTCCTGAATATCCTCTTGCTGTATTGATCAATAAAAACAGTGCTAGTGCATCTGAAATACTCTCTGGCGCTATTCAAGATACAAAAGCAGGTACAATAATCGGTAATATTTCTTATGGTAAAGGCTCTGTACAGACAATCTTACCTATGTTTGAAGATGATGCTGTAAAATTAACTATTGCTAAGTACTATACACCAAGTGGACGTTCTATAGATGGCACAGGTATCACACCTGATATTGAAATAAATTTAGATGAAAATGCTACTTCAGATACACAATTAGATAAAGCATTGGAAGTTTTAAAAGCTCAATTAAATAATAATTAAATATTTTATTTAGGCTATCACTAAAAAATAAATAATATTAGTGATAGTCTTTTATTTTTTTCTAAAATTATAAAAGGATTTTAAAAATTTTCAGAGAATATATTAAATATAGATTTTTAAGATTTTACACCCAGGAGGGATTTTAATATGACAGAATTTAATAGTACACAATTAAGAAACTTAGCATTAGTAGGACATGGCAAATCTGGTAAAACATCAATAGCAGAAAACTGCCTTTTCAAATGTGGTGCTACTAATCGTGTAGGCAAAACAGATGATGGCACTTCCATACTTGATTATGAACCAGAAGAAGTAAAACGCAAAATGACTATTGATTCTAGTCTAGCTTCTTGTGAATGGCAAGGTTACAAAATTAATTTCATAGATACTCCAGGGTATCCTGATTTTACAGGAGAAGTAAAATCTGCTCTTACTGCTTGTGAATCAGCAATCGTAGTAGTTTCTGCTACATCTGGTATCGAAGTTGAAACAGATAGAGCATGGAAATATGCTGAAGAATTATCTCTACCACGTGCTATTTTCATCAATAAAATGGACCGTGAACATGCTGATTTTTATAAAGTAGTAGAAGAATTGCGTGCTCATTTTGGTAAAGGAATTGTTCCTATTCAAATTCCTATTGGTAGCGAAGCTAGTTTCCAAGGCGTAGCTGACCTTATCACTATGAATACAAAAGTCTTAATCAAAAATAAAGATTTAATTTATGAAATTCCTGAATATATGAAAGATGAAGTAGATACTGCTCGTCATATGCTCATGGAAACTTGCGCTGAATTCAATGATGAATTATTAGAAAAATATCTTGAAGGCGAAGAAATCACTGAAACAGAAGTAGCAGCTGCTCTCATTGAAGGTATCGTAAACGCTAAAATTTTCCCTGTACTTTGCGGTAGTGCTACTAAAGGTATTGGCTTTAGACAATTAATGAACAGTATCATTGAATATATGCCAACACCTTATTTCCGTGCTTCTATGGGTATTAATCCAAAAAATAATGAACTCATTGAACGCCGTACAGAAGATGCTTTCTCCGGATATGTATTTAAAACAGTTGTTGACCAATTCATCGGTAGAGTTAGTTACTTAAAAATCTTATCTGGCACTTTAATCGAAAACAGTTCTGTATATAATAGCGTTAGCGAAAAAACTGAACGTATTAGCAGTCTTTATAGTGCTTGTGGTAAAAACCAACAAGCTCAAAAAATTGCTCATGCTGGTGATATCGTAATCATCACCAAACTTCAAGCAACAAAAACAGGTGATACTTTATGTAATGAAGAAGAACCTATCAAATATGAACCTGTTACTCATCCAGCTTCTATGTTTACTATGGCAATCAAAGCAGATAAAAAAGCTGACGAAGATAAAATCGGCAATGCATTAACTCGTCTAGTAGATGAAGACCCTACTTTAACAATCTATAAAAATACAGAAACTGGCGATTTAACTATCAGTGGTGTAGGTGAATTACATCTCGATGTAGCTATTGAAAAACTCTTAAATAAATTTGGCGTTACAGCTAAACTTTATCAGCCTGCTATCGCTTATCGTGAAACTATCCGTGGCACTAGCAAAGTTGAAGGAAAACATAAAAAACAAAGTGGTGGACATGGTCAATATGGCGATGTTTGGTTAGAATTTAGCCCTGGTGAATTAGGCAGTGGCGTTACTTTCACTGAAACTATTGTAGGTGGTGCTGTTCCTCGTCAATATATTCCTGCTGTAGAAAAAGGTGTTCGTGAAACACTTCAAACAGGTATTTTAGCTGGTTATCCAATGGTTGATATCAAAGTTAATCTCTTTGATGGTTCTTACCATACTGTTGACTCTTCAGAAATGGCTTTCAAAACAGCAGCAGCTCTTGCTATAAAAAAAGGTATTCCTGAAGCCAAACCTGTACTCTTAGAACCATATTATACTTTAAAAATCACAATTCCAGAATATTATATGGGTGATGTAATCAGTGGTATCAATACAAAACGTGGTCGCATCATCAATACTGAAAGCCCATCTCACGATGTCAGCATCATTGAAGCTCAAGTTCCTTTAGCTGAATTATATAAATATGCTACTGATTTACGTTCAGCAACTCAAGGTCGTGGCAGTTATACTATGGAATTTTCACATTATGAAGAAGTTCCTGCTAAAATCAGTGAACAAATAATTGCTGAAAATAATAAATAAAATCTCAAAATAATAAATGAAATGTGAGATAGCCTACATTTTTTGTAGGTCTATCTTGCATTTTTCAGAAAATATATAAAAAATTAAATTTAAAAATTATACTTGACAATCAACCACAAAAGCTGCATAATATATTACATAAGATATAACTGTGGTATAGGGATTGGGCTTTTTCCCTTTTTTATTTTGCTATTTAAAGAAAACGTTTACCAAAATGGAGGTATAAAAATGTCTAATATTATCGAATTCTTAAAATCTCAAGAAGCTAAAGAAAAACTTATGAGCCTTTACAATCTTGATGAACAAGCTGTAGATACTCAAGTTAAACGTTATCAAAAATTAGCTGATGCTTTTGCTGAAGTTTATCCTGTTGATAATGCATCTTTCTTCAGTTCTTCTGGTCGTATTGAAATCATTGGTAACCATACAGACCATCAACTTGGTCGTATCGTAGCTGCAAGTATCGACATGGATACAATCGCAATTGTTACTCCTAATGCTGACGGCAAAATTCATGTAAAAAGCTTAGAATATGATGAATTCACTATTGATGTTAATGATTTAGCTGTTAAAGAAGATGACTCTCGTACTGTTAAATTAATCAAAGGTATTCTCGAACGTTTCGTTCAAAATGGCAGAAAAATTGGTGGCTTCACTACATTCATGACAACTACAGTATTAAGTGCTGCTGGTGTTAGCTCCTCTGCTTCTTTTGAAATGCTTATCTGCGCAATTTTAAATGACCTCTACAACAATAACGAAATCTCTACTTTAGAATGTGCTAAAGCTGGTCAATGGGCTGAAAATAATAAATGGGATAAAAAATCCGGACTTTTAGACCAATTAGCATGTGCTACTGGTGGTATGATTACTATTGACTTTGCTAACTATGAAAACCCTGAAGTTGTAAAATTAGATAGTAAAGTTATTCAAGATAAATATGACTTTTTCATCACTCCTACAGGCGAAGATCACTCCGCTCTTGATGGCGAATACACTGCTATCACTGTAGAAATGAAAGCTATCTCCCAATTCTTTGGTAAAGAATACTTAAAAGATGCTAGCATGGACGATATCATGGCAAATCTTCCAGCTCTTCGTGAAAAAGCTGGCGACCGTGCAGTTCTTCGTGCTATCCACTTCATTACAGAAACAGAACGTGTTCGCAAATTAGCTGCAGAAGTTAAAGAACATGATTACACTAACTTTGAAAAAGCTGTTACTGATTCTGGTCTTTCTTCTTGGAGATTTTTACAGAACTGTGCAACACCAGACCCTAAACATCAAGGTATTGCACTCTTCCTCGCTATGAATGAAATCTACTTCCAGAATCATAAAGGTGTATGCCGTGTTCATGGTGGCGGTTTTGCTGGTTCTATCCTTTCTGTTATTCCAAAAGAAGAATCTCCTGCATTTAGAGCATTCCTCAAAGATGTTCTTAAAAATGAATATTATGAAATTCATATGCGTGATGCAGGTAGCGTTAAAGTTTTCTAATTTAGCTCTCTCTAATTCTCTTAATATACAATCTCCAAATAGCAGGCAACATATTTTTGTGTTGCCTGCTATTTATTTTATGATTATATTGATATTTAATAGGCAAATCACAGCTTTTTTGATAAAATAAAATACAACTATTTCCTCAAATATATTTCTTATATTTAATAACTAAAAAAGGAGGGATAATTTATGCAAACAGAAAAAACTCCTATAAATTCCAAAGATAAAGATGAGTTAAAAGCTGCACTAGAAGCAATTTTATTTATATCGGGTGAAGCAGTATCTCATTTTCGCTTAGCAAATACTTTAAATATTACAAGCGACGAATTAGATGAACTCATCATGTCCTTACAAGAAGATTTACAAGCTAAACATCGTGGATTAGCATTAGTCAAAATTGCTGGTGGCTATCGATTATGTACAAAAATAAAAATAGCTCCTTACCTTGAAAAATTCACTCAAGTCGTTGATAAAAAGCTCTCTCAACCTATAATGGAAACACTATCTATCATTGCTTTTAAACAACCTGTTACTAAACAAGAAATCGAAGAAATTCGCGGTGTAAATACAGATAAAATCTTACGTCGTTTACTTGAAAGAGATTTAATTCAAGAAGTTGGCCGTAAAAAGGTCATCGGCAGACCTATATTATATGGTACTACTTCTACATTTTTACAATGTTTCGGTTTAAATGATATAAAAGATTTGCCAGAATTGCCAAATATGAGTTATGAAGAACGAGAAAAACTCTATCAAGAAGCAAATTTATTTTCTAATGAAGATTTAAAAACTGATTAAAACAATTAAGGTATTTTATCATGGGACAAAAATTATTCACCAGTGGCGAATTTGCTAAATTTTGCAATACAACAAAAGATACATTATTTCACTATGATGATATTAATTTATTAAAACCTGCCAAAATAGCCCCTAATGGCTATAGATATTATTCAGCTAATCAAGCATTTTTATTTGATATGATTTCACTTTTAAAAGAAGTAGGTCTTAGCTTAGAAGAAATCAAAATATATATGGATAATCGCGACGCTAAAACTTTTTTATCCATGTTAAAAGAAAAAGATAAAAAAATCCATCAAGAAATAGAACGGTTAAAAAGATTGCGTAGTTTATTAAAAAATACAATGAATATCACACTTGATTCTTTCAATGTAGAAATTGATAAAATCACATTCACTCATAAAGAAGAAGAGTATTTTATTGTAACTGAAGGGCCTAAAACCCCTGATGATAAAGCTGTTTTTTCAGCTATTTCTCAACATGTCAATTATTGTAATAAGCATAATTTTTATTATACTTTTTCCTTAGGTGAAATCATTTCTGCTGAACATATTCAAGACAAAACTTTCCAAACTACGTATTTTTGCACGAAAATAAATCGCAAAGTAAACAATAAACAATTATTGATAAAACCTGCTGGATTATATGCCATAAAATATATTCGTAGTTCTTATGATGATTTAATCAAAGCTTATGCTCAATTCGTAGAAGAACTACATAATATGAATTACAATGTCATAGGTGCTTTATATGAAGAAGATATGCTCAATTATCTTTCTGAAACGGATTTCAACTATTATTTAATGAGAATAGAAGCTCGTATCCTTTAACAAAAAAGCTATTAATAGATATTACTATTAATAGCTTTTACTTTCTTTTAACTATTTTCTGCCCTGTAGATAAGATGATACTTATTTTCTTTAAGCTCTACAATTTGTTCGACTTCATCTTGATGAATTTGCTGTTCATCAATCAATTCACCTTCACATAAGACACAAGTTCCACAACTACTGCTCAAATCTCGTGGCACAGGCATAATTTTAGCTTTTATATTCATTTGTTCGCATAATTTTTTAAAGCGAATAGCACCAAAATGTGCATAAAAAGTTACTATATATTTCATTGTATTTTATATTTAGCTTTTACTTTGTAAAAGTCAAAGTATATTCTCCATTTTGTTCAGTAATATTGACATTATATCCTTGCTTTTTACCATAATTGCTCACGTTTTCTTTAGCTGTAGGGCTATCTACTATCATTTGATATTTATTTTCTTTGCTCATCATTGCTTTGCTAAGCATAATCACAGGTTCTGGACAAGAAAGTCCTCTTGCATCTAAAATTTCCATAAATCTAAAACTCCCTCATTATTTTGATTTAATACTAAATGTGTTAAAATATGCTATGAATATCGTTACAACTAGACCGATAACTACTGCAATCTGACCATTTACTGTTGGACCATTGCCACTAGAAGCCAAACCAAAATTATGTGCAAAAGCTGCTCCAATAATTAACCCTAAAACAGTGATAGCACTATCAGAATTACCTTCACCTGCTAATACTAATTGACGCAATGGACAACCGCCAAGTAATACACAACCAAAACCAGCTAATAACATACCTAAGAAATTCCAAATTCCATCTGTATGAGCTATTGGTTGTTTATCAAAACCTAAATTAAAATATGATACATCTGTGATATTTGTAAGTATTAAATTGCAAATAAACGCACTTACTAAAATAGCAATAAAGCCTAATAATAATCTTGATTGACCAAATAAAATTATATCTCTTATGCCACCAACCATACATAAACGCGTACGTTGAGCCAACATACCTACAAGAATACCTGCACCTAAACTAATAACTAAAGCTGCATGTTTACCACCTGGAGCTGAAGCACTTTCCGTAAAATGAATAAATACTGGTGCTGTAAGTAAAAATACTAATAAAACTACAGCAATAATTGGTAAAATACTACCTTCTAATTTAGGCAATTTATATGTTCTTTTTAAACTATATCCTTTATTTAAGAAAAATACTCCTGCCATAATGCCAGCGATAAATCCTACTAAGCCAAAAATAGCATTTAAATCTCCACCTGCTAAACGCAATATCATTCTAAAAGGACAACCTAAGAACATCAAACAGCCAATCATCACGAAAAATGCCAATATAAAACGTGTTAATGGAGAACTGCCACCTTTAGCATTGAACTCATTTTTAGCTACAGCAATTATAAAACTACCTAAAATCAAACCGATAATCTCTGGTCGAATGTATTGAACTGTTGCTGTGGAATGTAAACCTAAACCACCTGCTGTATCACGTAAAAAACAAGCAATACAAAAACCCATATTCATAGGATTACCAAAATAAACTAAACAAGATGCTATTATACCTATAATTCCCCCTGAAAGTATAATCATCATACTTTCATTCTTTTGCATAATATATGCCTCCCTTTCTATGTATATGCACAATGCGTTTATCATAGCATCTAAACTTAAGCTATGTCTAATTTAATTTATTAATATTTTTCATCTATTTATCAAAAATCATAATAAATGAGGTTTTTATCATGCACAAAATTTATCTAGATAATGCTAGTACATCATTTCCGAAACCACCTTCAGTAGCTAAAGAAGTCTATAATTTTCTTGCTCATAATGCAGTGAATATCAATAGAGGTTCTTATAATAACGCTTATTCTGTTGAAGAAATAGTTTTTGAAACAAGAGAATTATTAAAAGATTTATTTCATGCTACAGATAGTAAAAATGTAGTCTTCACCAAAAATATAACAGAAAGTTTAAATATATTATTAAAAGGCTTTTTAAAACCAAATGATCATGTAATAATTTCTTCTATGGAGCATAATGCTATTATGCGTCCTTTAACTCAATTAACTAAACAAAATATCAGTTATACTCAAGTTCCTTGCCATATAGATGGAACATTTCCTTTGGCAAAATTATCTGATTGTCTACAAGAAAACACTAAGCTTATCATTGTAACTCATGCTAGTAATGTATGTGGAACCATCTTACCCATTGAGCAAATTGGTGAATTTTGCATCAAACATAATTTAAAATTCATGGTAGATTGCGCTCAAACTGCTGGTATTTTGCCCATTGATATGCAAAAAATGCATATTGATGCTCTAGCTTTCACAGGTCATAAAGGTTTATTAGGTCCACAAGGAATAGGTGGCTTTATTCTATCCGAAGATATGATTAAACAAATTGAACCTTTAATTAGTGGTGGCACAGGTAGTATCAGCCATACAGAAGAAATACCTCTATTTATGCCCGATAGATTTGAAGCTGGTACTTTAAATCTTCCTGGTATTATTGGACTACATGCGAGCTTACAATGGTTAAAAAAAATTACTATTGCCAAAATCCATGAACATGAAAATATGTTGACAAATTATTTTTTGCAACAGATACAACAATTAGACCCTGATGAAAAATATATTCGTCTTATTGGCAAAAAAGATACTCTTATGCGTACAGGTGTAGTTTCTATTCAAGTTTTAAATCATGAATTATCACAAATTGCCTACGATTTAGATGATAAATTTCAAATTATGACTAGAGTTGGTCTTCACTGCGCCCCACAAGCACATAAAACTTTAGGTACTTTTCCTACAGGCACAATCCGTTTTTCCTTTGGTTATTTCAATACATTAAAAGAAATAGATTTAACTATAGAAGCCTTAACTAAACTCATTTTAAATAAAGATATACAAAATATATAGGATATTAATTATGGAATTTAGACAATTAGAATCTTTTTGTGCTGTTGTTCGCTATCAAAGTTTTACTAAAGCTGCGGAAAAATTATATATTTCTCAACCTACAATCAGCACTCATATTCGTATGCTTGAACAAGAATTTAATTCTCGCTTAATCATTCGCACTACTAAAAATATTGAAATCACACCACATGGGAAAGAATTATTTGCATGTGCTCAAAAAATCTTCACATTAAAAAATGATTTAATTCAAAAATGGTCTGAAGAAAATAAAAAAATCATTCGTATCGGCGCTTCTACCATTCCTGCTGATTATATATTACCTGAAGTGTTACCGTTATTTTGTCAAAAATATCCCGATATCCAATTGCATATTCATCAAAATGACAGTGGTAATATCTTACAATCTATTTTAAATGGCAAATTCACTATTGGCATGGTAGGCATGAAATCTTTTGAAAAAGAGCTTGATTTTGTTCCTTTTTTTCATGATGAAATCGTGATGATTACTTCTAAACAAGAAAAATTTTTACATTTTTCCCAAAAAGCATTTAATCAAGATGATTTAATTTCTTTATTAAAAAAAGAAACTATTATTTTACGTGAACAAGGTAGTGGCAGTAAAAAACGTTTAGAAAGTTATTTTGAACAAATCAATCTATCCGAAAAATCCTTAAATATCATAGCTAGATTAAATGACCAAGAGTCCATAAAAAAATTAGTAGCTAGTGGACTTGGCATCTCGTTTATTTCTGCTAAAGCAATCACTGATGCAGATAATTTGCTCACTATAAAATTACCTGAAAATAGCTTAACTCGCAGTTTATATTTTGCTTATCATAAAGATTATATTTTAAAAGAACATATCTTATCTTTTATAAAATTTGTACAAAATTTCTATGCAAAAAAATAAAATAAACGCTATAATACTATACAAGATTAAATATAGAGAGGGTTAGTATATTGAAAATAAAAATATTGACAAATATGGCAATGCTTGTAGCTTTGTCTTTGATTTTAGTAATGTTGATTAATTTCCCAATTTTGCCTGCCGTTCCATTTATGAAATATGACCCTGCTGATATTCCTATTCTCATTGGCAGTTTTCTCTTTGGCCCTATGGGTGGTGTAATCCTGACAGCAATTGTTTCTATCTTACAAGGTTTATTCATTAGCGGTGATGGTGGTCCAATCGGTATCGTCATGCATTTTTTAGCTACAGGTACTTTTGCTTTTATTGCCGGATTTATTTATCAACGTACAAAGACAAAACGTTCTGCTGTTGTCGGTTTAATCTGCGGAGCTTTAAGTATGACTTGTGTTATGGTCATCTGTAATCTATTATTAACACCTATTTTTTTAGGCGCACCTATGGAAAAAGTTATTGAACTACTTTTACCTGCCATCATACCTTTTAATTTGATTAAAGCAAGTATAAATGCTTTAATAACTTATTTCATTTATAAACCTATATCAAATTTTGTACATCGCAATATTTAAAAGGAGCTTTAATTTTGACTGTAATTACTACTATTCGCAAAGTAACAATTGATTTAGAAAATAAAGCTAAACAAATTGCTAAAGATTTATCCATTCCCTATGTTACAAGAAATAATCTCGGCATTGATAAAATAAAACAACAAGAGAATGTAGATACTGTAATCATTGTAAAAAAAGATAAATTAGTCTTAGATTTACCTACAGGCGAAATGTTTTTTCACCCTAATATGGCTCAAGTTCGCATGAAACGTTTACGCTGTGGTGATATTGATAATATGCTTGAAGCTATGGGAGGACGAGAATTTTTACAAAATAAAACTGTTTTAGATTGCACTTTAGGTTTTGCCTCTGATGCAATTATCAGCTCATATGGTGTAGGCCCTAAAGGCAAAGTCATCGGTCTTGAAGTCAATCCTTTAATCGCTCTAATCGTCAAAGATGGACTAAAGACTTATCTACCTACTAATTATGATTTAAAATCTGCTATGGATAATATCACTGTTATCAATCAAGATTATTTAAGTTTTCTTAAAAAACAAGAAGATAATAGTTTTGATGTTATCTATTTTGATCCTATGTTTCGCCATGCACTCACAGACAGTAAAAGTCTAAATCCACTTCGCCAATTAGCGGATATGAGAGCTGTTAGCCACGAAGCATTAAATGAAGCTAAACGCGTTGCTAAATATCGCATAGTCTTCAAAGAAAATAGTCGTAGTCTTGAATTTTCTCGCCTTGGTTTTACTAAAATCTGTGGTGGTAAATACGCTCCTATTCACTATGGAGTTATTGATTTAAACTAAAAATATAAAAGACCTAAGCTTATATGGATTTTCCCATATATCTTAGGTCTTTTTTCTATTCTTTAAACAGTTCTAATTGTTTTATCTCTTTAAAATGATATTGACGATATTTTCGTTCTGATAAAGCCCTGCTCAATCTTTTACTATCATAAATTCTAATATATTTCTGAGCAAAAATATTTGGCAATGCCACACCTACAGCTATTGCTAAAATTATCAAAGTAGCATTTACACCACTTTGAAACGCTTGTAAAAAATTGCTCACATCTAAAGTATCAATATCAATTATATTAAATAACAAACGATACATCAAAATACCTGGCATCAAAGGAATAACTGACGGTATCGTAAGCACATGGCTAGGCACATGAAACCAATGCACAGCCCTCAAAGCAATAATACTTACTACCATTGCTCCTAGCAATGTTCCAATCGGCAAACCAACACCTAAAAAATCCATAGATAATGTACGTACACAGACAGAAATCACTCCACCTAGACCGACTACCCATAATAAACGTGGCGGAACATTAAACATGGTAGAAAAACCAGCAGCTGCTATAAAAGCTGATATTACATAAACAATATATGCTTGATGATTTACTGTCGATAAATGCGTAAAATCTTCTACACTGAATAATTTTATGGCAAAAATTATACCAAAAGTCATACTACCGACCATCAGCAGAGTATTCATAGCCCTTGTTATGCCAGCTGTAATATAACAATCAAGCATATCTTCTAAAGCATTGACCATAGGCACACCCGGAACGATAAAAATAGCACATGCCAACATAGTGTACCATGAAGTATCTGTAAACGGCAAAAAATGCGTAAAATATGCTATTACTGTAGCTGTAAATGAAGATAATACAATTGCCATATAAGGATTTATACCAATTTTTAAACATTGACTGCGCACAAAAAAGCCAATAAATGCTGCTAGTGCAGTATATAATGATGCCATGATATCACAGCCAAACATTTTACCTACACCACCGCAAGCCAGCGCTGCTCCAAGATTAATAATAAAAGTCGCATATTTGCTTTTTTTACTTTCTACTTTTTTTAATTCAGCTTCAAATTGCTCAATAGTATAATCTCTTTCGATTGCCTCCCATGTCATTTTACTAACTTCTAAAATCACATTCATATCAACATTATGCTGATAACATTTTTGCAATTTCGTCATATGATAATTGCCAACGCTCACACTGACCATCAAAGTAGTATACGTAACATGAATATGCAATTGGTCGCCAAAAATCCCTGCATAAGCAGCTGTTCGTTGCATAGTTCGCACAATCCTGCTCGTATCTGCTGAATTTTCCATCATCAAACGACCTACATGCAAAATCAAATGAACTTTTCTTGTCAGTTCTAAATAATTTTCATCTATATTATATGGTATGCTTTTAGAAATTGGTACGTTCTTCATCAGTATAAATGCCCTTCTTAATCATAAAATAAATATCCTATTCTATTATAATATCAATCTAAGATAATAGTACATACAAAATTATATTTATTTCAAATATCACTCAAATCAACATAAGACCTCAAGAAATTGCAAGGATTTTATTTAAATTCAGCGAATTATATACTAAACGATATTGTTTATTTTAAATTTAGAAAAGAGGGATTATATGCAAATCTACATTCAAGTAAAACAACTCGGCAAACGCAAAGCTAGTATTGAAGCACAAAAATTTATAATTGAAGACCCCCTTTTTACTGTACATGATTTACTTTATGACATTGTAACTAAACAAGTAGACAAATTCAATCATCGTGCTATTGGCAATATAGATGGTGAACCTACTTTATTAAATTATTTATCGTTAACTCAAATAGAAAATCAATCGCCTTCTGGAAAAATATCCTTTAATCTAGATTACCGCCAACAAAAACAAGACATTCAATCGGCTTTTGATAATGTTATTATGGCTTTTAATGATGGATTATTTCGTATATTTTTAAACGGTAACGAACTATCTTCCCTAGAAGAAAAAATCAATTTACAAGAAAATGACAAATTAACTTTTATCCGCTTAACCATGTTATCAGGAAGAATTTGGTAAACTTTTTCGTAAAATTAGAAAGGATTTTTATTATGTGTTTAGATAGATGGTTCAATAATAATAAAGAATTTAAAAATAAAATAATAGCTGAACTTGCAAAGTTAAAAAATAAACTTTCTACAACGCAACAAAAAATTTATGATATTTACTTAACTGAATTACAAGTAAAAACTAGATATAATTATTATTACGCTTCTTTTTCCTTAGAAGAAAGACTCTCTAATCACCCTTTATATCTACATTGGCAAAAAATTTTACCTGAAGTATTAACAAAGCCTATATCTTCTTATTTTTCTGATGATGAAAAAATTGTATTGCAAACCATCTTAGGCAAAGATAAAGCAAATTTATTTTTCTTAGCCCTAGATAATTTAATGGATTACCCTTATCAAACTAACTGGTATAGACGCACACTACGTTCTCATCAATCACATCTATATTTAAGTCGCATGTTCGATGTATTAAATGAATTTTTAATCTATCGCAATACTCAATTAACACCTCTAGAAAAATTAAAACTATCTCGTAAACCTATCGATGAAAATAATTTACCACTACAAGATTATATTTATTTACAAAGTTTTGGTATTTATGTTCTAGCTGCTGAAATTGACAACAACAATACACAAACAATTAAATTAATTGAAGATATCATCTTAGGTGATAATCAAGTTGCTTTTCTTTCTTATGGTTTAATCAATTCCATAGTAAAAAGTCATAATCAGCATCTGCATAAATTATTAGGTGATTTACTCTTAGCTGGACGATTGCAAGAAGGATTGCGCCAATCTATCACTGAAAATCTGGATAATGGCACAGTAAAAGCTTTTTTAACCCTATTAAAAGTAATCGAAGAAAATAATTTAATTCGCTATGCATCTGTAAAAAGAGCTATAGCCACATGGACAAGTCTAATTGATATTGATAATGCTGATAAAATCACTAAAAAAGAAATATCTTCTTTCTCTAAATTTCTAACGAACGAACAGCTTCGCCATCAATCACTCAATAGCCAAAATCCTGTGGAAATCTATTTAGCTCTATGGTCATATGCTTTTTATAACGTAGAAACAACTATACCATTTATCCTTGATTTATTTAAAAATGGTCAAAAACATCAAAAACTAGTCGCTGGTTATTTCTTAAATGTAATCAATGATAATCAAATAATTTTTAAATTGCGTTATGAATTAGTTACCCAATACAATTTAACAGAAGATAATCTCTCCTTAATAGCTATATTATTCCGTCTAAAATTAAAAGATACAGCTTATAAAAATTTCCTTGATCATAATTTCAGCTCCACACAGCTAACAGATTATTATTATAAATTAAAAGCTTTATCGCAAAATTTACCTAAAGAAAAAATTTTCTCGCCTTGCGTTTTCCCATGGCATACTGAAATTCTAAACTTAAGTGATGTTTTGATTGAAATGGCAGATATTAGTTATTATCTAGCTTCTGATGAATTATTAGATGATTTTTGCAGTGAAATTTCTCGACTTGATACTTTTTGGCGCGATAATTATTTGAAAAAATTATATACTACTCCTAAAACTCTAACTCAACGTCAATTAGTATTTTGCCTATTAGCTGATAGAAGTGAAGCCACACGCAAAGAAAGCTATAATATCATCAATAAACTCGCCATTTCTAAAGATGAATATGACCTTCTCATATCCATGCTCAAATATAAATACAGTGATTTACGTCAAAATATCATTCGACTCTTATTAAAACAGCCTGAAAAACAATTACTTGATACCTTAAAAATTTTATTGAGCGATAAAAAAGTCTCTATTCGCCTTGCTGGTTTAGATATATTATTGCAATTGCAAAAAAATCCTCATAATCAAACCCTATTTAATACTGCCAAATCATATCTTTGTACACTTACTAATCCTACAACTAATGAACAAATCTTAATTTCGCAAATAAATGATAGCTATGATAATGACCCTACTATTAAAGAATTATCGTATGATACTACATTAAAAACTCAACTTGCACTATCTGAAGTAAACAATTCTTTAAAAATAACAGATATTTATCCGCTTTCACTTCAAGAATTATTTCAAATACTAGAAGATTTATCTAATTTTTACGAAAAACATAAAATGCTTTCGTATAATCCTTTATATGGCAGTGAAATCCTTTTAGACAATGACTTTAGGCGCATTTCTTTGGAAGAAAAATTTAATTTATATAAATATCCTTATCCTAATCTTTGGCAAGATTTTTATGCTCAATATATCAAAACACCCGCTAAACTTTATCAATTATATCTATTTATATCATTGAATTATTTCGATATAAATTCACCATTTAAAGATGTAATATCTAATACATTCAATGACAATTCAATTTGTCTAAAATCCAAATATATACAAACTAAATTAAATAATTATCCTCGTATAGAAAGTTTAGCCACTATTATTGAAAATCTCTATGAATATTATGTTCCACAAAAATACTGTTTTGAAGTTGCTAAATTCTGGGCTTTACGTCATTTAGAAAAATTTAATTTTAATAAAGTCATAGCAAAACAAAATAAAATGACTATTTCTTTTTTAACACAATATCATTATGGTAGTAAATCTGTTGGTTGTACTTTCATTCTTATGCCACTTTTAAATAACTATAATGACGATATTCGTTTTAAAGAAAGCTTCATTTTACTGTATAATCTCTACACTAAATACAAATATGAAATTTATTTGCCTATATATAATTTCCTTCGTGCTAAGCAAATGAATTTAACCGCTGAAGATGAACTTTATATCGATATTTTCCAACGCTCATCAGAACAATTGTCTTCAAAACTCAATCAATTATCTTCTTTATTTGAAGACAATTTTTCGACTTTAGCTTTTAGTGATTTTTCTGCTGAAAAACCAACAATAAAACAAGATTTATTACTTTATAGCCAAAATTTTGCCGATATCATCATATCTCAAATTTTATCCATTGAATTAAAACGCGGTGATTTACCTACTAAATACACTAAATTAATAAATAATATCAAACAAATAAAAGGCATTCATTATTTTGTTGATATTTTAACAGCATTAGGCAAAAGTAAATTAAAAAATATCTCTTATCTTTGGTCTGAAGTAACTAATAAAGATAGCATCTTTTCTTATCTATTAAGTATTTGCAAACCTAAAAAAGATGAAACAGCTAAAGATTTAAAAGCGTATCTAAAAGATAAATCTATCTCTAATATTCGCTTAATTGAAGCTTGTATGTTCTCACCTTCATGGATACCATTAGTGGATAAAATTTTGAAATGGAAAGGATTTGTCAGCGGTTGCTATTATTTCTTAGCACATATGCGTTATGCTGATAAAAAATTAGCTGCTACCTTCGCTAAATACACGCCTATTTCTATTGAAGATTTACGTGATGGAGCTTTTGATTTGGATTGGTTTAAATCATGCTATAAACAATTAGGTAAAGAACGTTTTGCTATTTTATATGATGCTGCTAAATATATCTCCGAAGGTAATGCTCATACACGTGCTAGAAAATACGCTGACGCTACTAATGGTTTATTCTCCGCTGATGAAGTCAAAGCACAAATAATTGAAAAACGCAATAAAGATTTATTGATGGCTTACGGATTAATACCACTTTCTAAGAGCGGTAAAATCACTAAAACTGCACAAAAAGAAATGCTCAAGCGTTATATATTCATTCAGCAATTCCACAAAGAAAGTAAAAAATTTGGCTCACAAAGACAATCTAGTGAAAACTTAGCTTGTAAAATTGCTCTAAATAATTTAGCAAGAAATGCTCATTTTTCTGATACTTTCCGCTTTATTTTAAATATGGAAACACAATTAATCAAAAATCAACAACAATATTTTGAGCCTAAAGAGCTAGAAAATGTTTCTATTTATTTACAAGTAGATGAATATGGTAAAACTTCTATTATTTGTCAAAAACAAAATAAACAATTAAAATCTGTACCTAGTAAAATCAAAAAAGAACCATATTATCTTGCTTTAAAACAAGCCAAAAATGAATTTATTGACCAATATCGCCGTTCAAAAATTATGTTTGAACAAGCTATGGAAAACTCCACTTTATTTTTGGCAGATGAAATCACTTTGCTCAATCAAAATCCTATATTAAAACCATTGCTTCAAAATCTAGTATTTATTCATGATGATGACATAGGCTATTTCCAAAATAATAGCTTAATCTCACCTACAAAAGACATCATCAATTTAAATGCTGATGATAAAATTCGTATCGCTCACCCTATAGATTTATATAAAAGCAATCTATGGCATATATATCAGCAAGATTTATTTACACGTCAAATTAAACAGCCATTCAAACAAATTTTCCGTGAATTATATTTAAAAATAAATGACGAGTTAAATTCTGCTCAATCTCACCGTTATGATGGTTATCAAATCCAACCACAAAAAACGCAAGCTGTTTTAAAAACTCGCAATTGGATTGCTAGCTATTATGAAGGGCTACAGAAAGTATATTATCAAGAAAATATCATTGCTACTATTTACGCTGCTGTTGATTGGTTTACTCCTGCCGATATTGAAGCTCCTATACTTGAATATGTATCGTTTTATGATCGCAAAACTTTCAAAGATATTTTAATTAAAGATATTCCTGATATTATTTTCTCTGAAGTTATGCGTGATGTAGATTTAGCTATCAGCATTGCTCATGTAGGTGGCGTAGACCCTGAAACAAGCCATTCTACAATACAGATGCGCAAAGCTATCTTAGAATTTACGTTACCACTCTTTAAATTAAATAATGTTTCCTTAAATGATAATTTTGCTATCATCAAAGGAAATTTAGCAGATTATTCCATTCATTTAGGTAGCGGTCTTGTTCATCAAATGGCAGGAGCTGAAATCGCTATTTCTGTTGTTCCTTCCCAACATCGTGGTCGCTTATTTTTACCTTTTGTTGATGATGACCCTAAAACAGCCGAAATCATTACCAAAGTATTGCTCTTTGCCAAAGACAATGACATCAAAGACCCATTTATTTTAAATCAAATAAAAGTAGTTAAATAAAACGAAAAAACTGTACTAAACAATTTATGATTTTAGTACAGTTTTTTCTATTTTATCTATGCTCTTTTTGATTTAGTTCTTACCAAAAACATCAATTTATCTTCTTTTAACTTATTAATATAATTGCGGAAAAAGATATTAGGAATTGCCACACCAACAGCTATTGCTAATAATATCAAGGTTGTATTAACGCCATTGTTCAAAACATGATGATAATTCATATTATCCACATTTTCTAAATTAATAATGCTAAATAATAAACGATACATAAAAACACCTGGAATTAAAGGAATTACAGACGGAATAGTCAATACATGACTAGGTGCATGTACTATATGTACAGCTTTCAAAGATAATAAACTAACTATGACAGCACCTGCAAGCGAAGCTGTTGCTTGTGAACAATCATATTCTAACATTAAAAAGTTACGTACTCCTACTGAAATTATCGCTCCACAGGCAACTACAATTAACAATCTAGGTGGCATATTAAAAATAGTTGCAAAACCTATAGCAGCTACTGAAGCTGCAACAGCACAGACTAAAAAGGAGTTAGAAGAAATGCTCAAGCTTGTAAAATCTTGAACTACACATAATTTTATGGCAAAAGCTATGCCAAAAGTCATACTTCCTATCATCAATAAAGTATTTATCGCCCTTGTCATTCCTGCTGTAATATAATTATCCACTAAATCATCTATCGCATTAATCAAAGGAATTCCCGGCACGATAAATAAACTACAAGCAATGAGTGGATGCCATGGCGTATTAGTTGGCATAAAATGTATAAAGTATGCACAAATAGTGGCTATAAAAGCAGAAATAGCTATTGAAGCATATGGATTGAATTTTAATAAATTACATTTCATTCTCGTCCAATAACCTATCATTGCACAAATAGAAGTGTAAATAAATGCAAAAAAATCACCACCAAATAATAGGCTAAAGCCACCACAAGCCAGCCCTGCACTAATCATCACTAAAGGCTTTTTATAATATCTTTTACGCAAGCAAATAAATCTCAGTTCTTTTTCAAATTCATATAAAGAATAATCTTGCTCAATAGCTCGCCAGGATAATTTACTAATTCCAGAAATTGCTGTCATATCTACTCCATGTCTATAACATTTTTGGAAATTAGTAATAGATTTGTCCCCTGTATTGATATTTACCATTATTGTCGTAAAAGTAATATGAATTTGTAATCTTCGCTCTGGTATTTTCATAAATACGCCCACGCGTTTCATATTGCGTACAATACGATTTGTATCAGCTCCACTTTCCATTAAAACTTTGCCCACACGCAAAATCAATTGTATTTTTCGTTCAATCTCCTTATCTTCTTTCAAATTTTTTAAATTATTATGTTCTAAATAATCATTCATCTTCCCTAACCTCTATAACTCTATTATTCAATTTTCTATTACCAAATAGCATAAATATAATGATTTTATAATTATATCTCCTTCATCATCTGCTATATTTATATTATTATGCAAAGTAATATTAAATTCAAATACAGCTTTGTTATTCAATCTATAATTAAAATGCATTAATAAAATTAAATAAAGAGCTATTGACTATGGTGTTATACCATAGTTTATACTTGAAATAAGAAGTAATATTTTTCTATTTTAAGAAAGGATTTGTTATTATGGTTACGAAAAAATATTGCTGGTTAATGTTATTGCTAGCAATTATTTTGGAAATAACAGGTACAGCTTTAATGAAATTTTTTGCCATAAAAGGTGGTATGGAAGGTTATATCTTAATGCTTTTATTTATATTTTGTTCCTATTTTGCATTAAGTAAAGCCATTGTAAAAATTCCCATCAGTACTGCTTATGCTATTTGGGAAGGTATAGGCTTAATCGGCACAGCTACTGTGGCTTATTTTATTTTTAATGAAGACTTGTCTTTATTAAAAGTTTTAGCTTTTATGGTAATTTTAAGTGGTTTAATCATGATAAAAAAAGGAACTTATACTGTTTCAAATAAATAATGGAGTTGAATATTATGTCAGACGGTACGATTGGTACTTTATTGATTATTGGTTCTGTATTTTTTGATGTATTCGCTAATATTTGTCTAAAAAAAGCTCAAGGATTTAAATATAAATTATATGGATTTTTGGCAATCAGTTTAGTTGGATTTGCCTTTTTATGTTTAGCTTACGCTATTAGCATCATGGATTTAAGCATTGCTTATGCCTTATTTGGTGCTTGTGGTTTACTTTTAACTACAATTATTGATAAATTATTTTTCGGTCTACGCCTCAAGCCTTTGGGAATTATTGGCTTAATGACGATGATTACTGGTATTGTTTTAATAAAAATGATTTAAAATAAGGCTCTGTCACAACAAATGGTTGATTTTGACGAGAAATAGCGTATAATAATAGTAAGAAACAGTACCACCGAAGGAGGT
>OKSB01000055.1_pt1 | contig 106433 bp, 94 predicted proteins | sample 1601171 | NCBI WGS metagenome assembly OKSB01 (sample SAMEA3541496, study PRJEB24748) | human gut metagenome | biome: human gut; feature: human-associated habitat; material: faeces | place: China | collected 2012 | reverse complement strand
TAAACCTCCTGACATTTAGTGATCATGTCAGGTCCAACTTTTTGTCCGCACCTCCGTGTGTAAGAGCTTATTGCAGGCTTTCGTAAATGCGCTGCAGGTTTTCCTTCATACGGTCGAGATAGGTAGCGCCGCCTTCACTGCTTTCCATGGTGTGAATGGGCTGTACCTTGGCACCGACTTCGCGGGCCAGGGTTTCCGATGTCTTCGGGCTTACGAGCTCTTCCGAGAAGATGGTCTTTACGTGATTGTCACGGCAATAGTCGACGAGTTCCTTCATTTGGTTGGTCGTCGGTTCGCCTGCAGCAAAGACCGATTCGACGCTCTTTTGTTCTAAGCCGAAGTCGCGGCACAGGTAGGCAAAGGCTGCGTGGCCCGTAACGAAATCCTTATGCGGCAAGGCACTGAATTTTTGAGTGTATTCGTTTTGCAGGGCTTGCAGCTGTTCTTTATAGGCCTTGGCATTGGCCTGGTAGTAGCCGGCATTTTTCGGATCGGCTTTAGCCAGGCCGTCGGCTATATTTTGTACTTCAATCTGGGCGCACGACGGGCTGAGCCAGGCGTGGGGGTCGTATTGGCCGTGTTCCTTGATTTCATCTTCGTCCGTATTGGTAATGGCCGAAACGCCTGTACCGGCTTCTACGACGACGAGCTTCGGATTGTCCGCTGCCTTGATCATAGCTTCAGCCCACGGTTCCATGCCGAGGCCTTGCATGACGAAGACATTGGCATCGTGGAGCAATTTCATCCGTTTCGCCGTAGGCTGGAATTCGTGAGGTTCCGTACCGTCCGGGATAATTTCTATGATCGATACCTTGTCGCCGCCAACAGCTTGGACGAATTCGCGCATGGCGTCGAAGGAAACGGCTACCTTAAGCTTGCCGTCCGTATTGGCTGCCTTTTCACTCGTGCCGCCGCAACCGGCCAGACCGGCTATGAGGCAGAGGGAAAGGAGAAATATAAAGCATTTTTTCACGAGAGTCACCTCCATTATTTCAAATGCAAACTACTCGCATTTGCATTTGCAGTATAGCATAGAGAAAGAATCCCGTCAATTAGTGAAAATGATATAATTCGTATTTGTCTCACACGGGGACCGGGGCTGCGCGGAGGCGCAAAAAAGCACCGTCCTGACACAGTGCGTGACTGCGCGAGAACGGTGCAAGGAGCGGACAGAGAGATTATTCGCCGTAGAGGTTCTTCCATTTCATGCCATAATTTTCTTCCCAAATGTGGACGCCCAGGACGACCAGGTCCTGCAGATTGGACAAGTGCCATACCGTCGTATCGATGGGGCCGGTATAGGTCGAGCCGTTGTAGGATACCCAGATCTGATTTTCAGCATAGTTGTATTTGAAATAATACCGTTGCCACTTGAGCATCCGGTCTGCCTCGTACGAGTACATAATGACCGAGGCCGAAAGCGCGTAGTTAGGCGCGTCATAGCTTTGGCAGGTGATCGTCGCCGGGTCGAAGTAGTTGGCTACGCCTGTGCTGGATGAGCCGAGCTTGTACGCCGGATACTTGGCAAAATGGTCAGGGTAGTCTGGCGTCGCCGCTAAGGCAGCACAGGGAAGCAGAAAAATTGCCAGGGCGACCAGGGCCAGTGCTTTCTTGCAACGTGTAAGCATGGACAGACCTCCTTTGCAGAAATAAACGTCCATAACATTCCTATATATTTAGTATACGGAACTGACGGAAGAATGCAAGCTACCAGGCGGCAGGCGGGGCCGGCCATGGCAGGGTGCCTGCCTTTTGTCTAGTCAATGGCTGGCATTTATGGTATTATAGACTGTAAAATTAATAATGACGTAAGATAAGGAAGCATCCCTATTTTACGCCATTATTAATTACACCTGCTTGTGTCTTTTTCCTATATAAGCACTTGATAAGCACTAATTATCTAAGGCTACACTTGCTTCTTCATCCATACTCGGTAAATAATTGAAGTATAAATTGAGTGTCGTTGAAATAGAAGCATGACCTAGCCGCCTACTTACTACTTTAGGATTGATACCCCTTTGTAATAGCTGGGTTGCGTGGTAGTGCCGTATATCATGAAAGGTAAACCCTTTAGGCATCCCCGCTATTTTAAAGACCTCACGATTATATAGCTCTAAGGTAGCCCGTGATATCGCCCTTGTTGGGTGTCGGGTACTACTAAAAACATAGGCACGCGTTCTTGATAGTGTGTCTAACTTCTCGAATGCCCTTGGGGTTACATAGATAGTCCTATAAGAGCTGGGTGTCTTTAAAGGTGCATCCATCCCCTTAATGTCTATCTGATTGTTGATGGTTATTGTCTTGGTGTCTTCATGAACACATGTCCATTTAAGACCTAGCAATTCCCCTCTGCGCATCCCCGTAACAGATGCTAGGAATAATAAGACACCATACCACCTAGCCTTCTCCATGGCTACCTTAAGAAGCTTATCAAACTCTTTAGTTGACGGTAATGTCATGATGTTGGCTTTCGGTACTACACGAGGGAAGGGGACAGAAGCACCTTTTACAGGGTTTGTGTCTATATATCCTTGTTGGATGCTATATTTCATGAGGACAGACCACACAGCCTTTGTGCGCTTTAAAGAACTCGCTTTTGCTTGATTGTCTTTTAATCGTGTCTTGAAATAATCTTCGATCATGTTCTTGGTGATGCTCCGCATCAAGATAGAAGACCCAAACGCCAATAATAGGCTTCTTATATGGCTCTTATAGCTCTTTAAGGACGACGCAGATAATTGGGTACTCTTTGTGTCTATAAATTCCTCACAAACTTCTTTGAGTGTCTTTTTAGCTATTCTTCCTTTGGTGTCTTTTCCGTAAGAAGCTTTTAGCAACGCCACAGCTTCTATTACTTCACGCTTGGTGTCCCTTGTGATTGACTTTCTTTTTTGCTTTCCATCAAGACCGACACCAATTGTAATGGTGGCCTTATATCTTCCGTTAGGTGTTCTGGTTATCGAACCTTCACCCTTATTCCGTCTTTGTCGTGTTCTTGACATTGTGTGTCTTCTCCTTTCGGGTACGCTTAGAATCGCTTAGATACGCTTCGGACTTTAAAAATTCTAAAAAATCTTTGAGGCCTTACGTGTCGGGCTTCGAGTTCCGTTTTCCCCCGTATGGCCTTCGTTTTGGCCGCTTCACATCTTTACAGTACCCCAGTACATTTTCATTCATTTTCGCTCTTATTGCACACCATGGCAACCTAGCCAGTCCTTATTGTATCAGCCATTACAATTTATAATACCCTACATCGCTTACTATCAAGCTCTATGCATATCCTACGTGCTTATTCAGTGCTTGTCAACACTCGGTTACATATATTATTTATATGGTACACACGGGTACGTGTAAGAATGTAGGGTATTTTTTAGATAGTTGACTGAATCAACTATATCTGTTTTGTTTTATATATGAATGATTGTTCATATGTTATTTTGCATGTGTTCTGTCATCTGTTGGTATCTTAAAAGTATCCCTTATACTCTCTTAGATTCTCTTAGTACCTCTTAGTATCTTTGTAGCAGCCAATACAATGACACTGTATAGTATCTAATAGATACGATGAGAAGACACAAAGACACACGGAGACATGTTATAATAAGTAAAAGACAACAAAGAAAGGGGATGAGATATTGACAACAATCATTATAATAAGCATTATAACAGCTGCAACGGGTTTTATATGGTATTTAACAACTAATGTACCTCTTTATATGCACATGCGTATATTTTTTGGAATAATGACTATTACAACTGTTTGTTCACTTTTTTCAGATCTACGCAATGGTTTACAAAACACGAATAAAATACTTAAAATACTTCTCTTGTGTGTTTTTATTGTGTGTCTATCATTATCATTCATCAATCATTAATTAAGGCCCTACATGAGCATTTACGCTTATGTGGGGCCTTTTTGTGTCTTTATTTATTATCTTGTATGTATCTTTCTATTAACTGTCTAATTACTTTAGCTTGTGTCTGTGCTTTTTTATCCACTAACTGCCTAAATTCGTCTCGTACTTCTTTTGGTACGCGCACTTGTATCATGACATCTTTGTGCTTGTCTTCTTTTACTGTCATTCTTTCCACTCCCTTCTTATTTCTATATATGTGTGTCTTTTGATATACATATCATACCATGAATTTAAAAATATGCCTATGATAAATGACTTAATAATGTGATCTTGTGTGTCTTTCTGAAATTTATTTAGAAAAATGCTTGACAAAGTGTATACCCACTGATATACTGTACACAACGAAAAGGGGAACACAAGAAACACAAACCCCTAAAAAATTTTAACTAGTGTGTATATCCATTGATATACAGAAAGAGAGGAAACCATGAAATTTACAAAATATGGAGCAGACTCCGAATATGCAATAAGTAAAGCATTGAAGAATTATGACATGTATTTGTTCAAAGATCCTACGGGATATGTAGGAAAAATTAGCAAGTTTGAAGGGGGTAACTTAGTAGAAACATATTTTGTAGCAGAACGACATTTTTTCAACCGTCGTTTAGGCGGATGGAATTTCATCCCTAACTATAACGACAATTTAGTAGCACCTCAGAAAACACTTGAAAAAGTATGGAATACCTTCATGAGACAAGCAAGCAAACAGGGCTATAACACACTTTGTCTAGGTCAACCAGACGCCCATTAATGTCGAAACACGGGGTTTAATCCTCGTGTCTAGGTAAGGCTGGCAACCTGCCTACCGATGAGACAAGCCATTTTAGGAAAAGAGGTAATTTACTATGAAAAGAACGGAAATGTATAAAATCCTAGAGGGAAAAAAGGTTGTCTGCGCGAGAAATAACTATGTTTATGACGTGGGCGTTTTTCATAAGGGGAGAATGTCGTTTTCAATCACCCATTTTAAACCCATCAATCGCACAGAACCCTCTTGTACTACATATTTCTTGCGAAAAGAGGACTATATAGAGGATGCCGGCAAGTACATATGTATCAGCCGAAATCATAAGTTCTATATGTTTATTTTTCGTGCATAGTGTCGAAACACGGGGGATTGACCCTCGTGTCTAGGAACGGCTGGCTACCGTCCTACCGATGAGACAAGCCATTTTAGGAAAAGAGGTAATTTATTATGACAACAACTATGACAAGAGAAGAAGCAATCCGTAACTATGTGGAACAGTTAAACGGGAAGGAAATCGTAGAGTTGCTTCGGAACATGAACGCATATGACGGCTGCTTTGAAAATTGTACCTATTATTACATGGATGAGTTTGATGAACTTCTTTCGGATTATACGCCTAGGGATCTTTCTCAAAGGATTTTCTATGGCGGCAAATTTAATCCGAATGACGAATATTTCCGCTTTGATGACTATGGTAACCTAGAAACCGCTAATGGGAGCGACATAGTTGCGGATACAAGAGGCGCGGTAGACGACATGATCTATAATCTTGTCAACTACTATCATGGTGACACTCCCTGGTATGCATTAAATGCCCTTGTACACGCCAACGAGGGCACAATCTTCTATGTAGAAGTTGATATCGACGAATAATCACTAACCACTGTGTCTTTATCTGGGGCCATAAGTCCATCTTGTGACCCCGAATAAGGGTATTAGTACCTTAGTAAGTATTAGAAGGGAGAATATTATGGAACCTAAAAAACCGACAGAAAAACAGTACGCAGCATTACAAGCCGCATTTGATTATTTCAAGGGAGCGCTGTTTAAAGACAGTCTGCCGCAAGTCATGCTAACCCTTAACCGAGAACGGAACACGTTTGGCTACTACGTTCCGTCGATTTGGACGGATAACAAAGGCGTCGAACAATGGGGCGAAATTGCCCTAAATCCTGATTATATCCTCAAGGATGGTACAAGAACCGACAAGGAAGTGTATAGCACCCTTGTTCATGAAATGTGTCACTTGTGGCAGGAATATGATGGTTCAGCACCACGTCGGTGCTACCACAATAAAGACTTTGCGGAAAAAATGGAAACCGTTGGGTTAATTACGTCATCCGATGGGACACCCAATGGAAAGCGGACAGGTCAGCACGTGACTCATTACATCGTAGAAGGCGGGCCGTTTGATCTGGCTTTTCAGGACATTCCCAAAGAACTTCTTATTCCTTGTCACGCCCTCTTTGCTCTCAAGGGAGAAGCAAAGAAGAAAATCAAAAAAGCAAGGCCCAAAACAGTTACATACTTATGCCCTAAATGTGGTGCAACTGTAAAAGGCAAGGAAGGTACTAACGTCATTTGCGGCGACTGCATGGAACCTATGTCAGTCAAAACAGGACGTGACAGATAATTGTAACGGCCAGTACAAAAAAGCAAGGGGCCGTAAAAAGTCCCTTGCGACACTGGCACAAAGTAGACGGACTGGTCTACATCGCCTGCATGGATGGGGAAAGAGTTAGATTCTACCTCTTGTGACTAGCAAGGCAAACGAGTGTTTGATACAATAATAGAATATCGAACAACTGTTCTAACTCAAGGCGTGTCTTTACCAACACGGCAGGGACACACCATTTTTATACCCTAGGTGTCGAACAAGTGTTCGTAGATAGATGAGTGTTGTCTATCTTTATTATTTTTTAATCAAGCACCAAACGTATGTTTAAAATACTAACAAATATTTTGTCAACCTAAAGTTTAATTGTGCCACTCAGAGAATAAACACCTGTAATTGGTGCACATATTAGAAAGGATGGTAAACCATGGAAAAAATCAAAGGTACTTTAGAAATGCAATTAGAGCTTGAAAAAGAAGACAAGCACTTAGCAGAAACACTTATGAAAGCTACCTACGAAAAGGCTATCAAGGAAAGCAAGGGAAGTGAAACCAATGTAGGGATACGCATGCTGGAACATGTCTTTACAACATGCTCAGAAAACGTAGAAAAGGTGTTATTTCCCACTAAAAAATGTGGGGTAGTCCCTTCGTATCAAGGCGTTGTAAACGCTCTTACAGAAGCGTACAGGGGGCAAAAAGAAGACCTCATTCACATGAGCACCCTTGCAGTCCTGAACACTCTACTTAGCGGTGTCTTACAGAATGAAGACCATGACATTATCCTGTCGAATGCGATGACAAATGTGGCCGCCGCCCTTTATGAAGAAGCGAAAGCACATGCCTTTTCTGTCTTCTTGACGAAGCAAGACGCCGCCTTCTTTGATGATGGTATCAACAAACGAGTACGCAAAGACTATAAAATCCAATATGCCAATAATGCTTATAAGGATAAGGACTTTACATGGCCTGTACCCGAAAGAGAAGAATGGCACAAGTTAGCACTCAAGCTTATTGAAATGGTCTTTAGAGGAAGCGGCTATTTTGAAGAAGGACAGACAGAAGGGAATAAGGGGAAAAGTGGTTCAAAAACAATTCAAGCGTCCGCATGGCTCATTGAAACATGGACAAAAAATGTAGACATGTTGACCTTAAACGCATATCATTTTAGCCCTTGCGTTATTCCGCCTAGTTCGTGGACTAGTGTATGGGATGGGGCTTATTATGGAGAAAGTCGTCGCTTTAGCACCTTTATCCGTGTAAACTTTAAACAACGTAATACCTTTATCAAGCAATACATTCAAAAACTCCATCAGCTTGACCTATCATGGTTGTTTGATTGTGTCAATGCTTTGCAGTCTATACCCTTTGTAGTCAATGAGCGAATACTTGAAACCATGGTGTCTATCATGGAAAATCATGGTTCATTAGGGGGCCTTCCTAGCACGGACGAAACGCCAAAATTTCCAAAATTGAACAATCCAACTCCAGAAGAATTAGAAATGCACAAACGGAAACTTGTAAAATTCTATAAACACGAACGTTCCAGAATATCCAAGGTTCTCCGTACAAACATCACGTTAGGTTGTGCAAAGAAGTACAGTGTCTATAAAAAAATCTATTTCCCCTGGAACTTAGATTACAGGGGACGTATTTATCCTATGTGCCCTGCTTTGAATCCTCAGGGGGATGATGCACAAAAGTCTTTATTGCTCTTTGCTGAACCTTCACCATTGACAAGTGAAGAATCCTTGAAATGGTTCTACATTGCAGGTGCAGGCTTTGCAGGTCTTGACAAGATACCCTTCGATGATCGTATTAAATGGGTACTTGATAATGAAGACAACATTTTACAGAGTGCCGCTTCACCCTTAACGTACACATGGTGGGACGAAGTGGCCGGTGATGAAAGCCCGATGTGCTTCTTGTCTTTCTGCTTTGAATTTGAAAGACTCCGTGTCTATCAAGCAGAGCATGCTGGTTCTGCTGTTGGATTCAAGTCGGGATTGCCTGTCAGTTTTGACGGAACCTGCTCAGGTCTACAGCACTTCTCCATGCTACTTGCAGACGAAACTGGGGGATACAGTGTAAATCTTGTACCAAATGAAGAAGTACAAGACATTTATCAAGTTGTGGCGGATAAGGTAAATGTTATCTTACATCGTGATGTCATGGAAGGGACAGCAGATGACTATAAAAAAGACAAAAAAGGCCAATATGTGCTTGACAAGAAAGGTGAAAAGTGCATTGTCTACGGCACAAAAGAATTAGCTACTGAATGGTTGTCTTACGGTCGAGCAAAATTTGGAACGGATGGTATCAAACGCAAAGTATGCAAACGTTCCGTCATGACCCTTGCTTACGGTTCGCAGAAATATGGCTTTTCTGAAAATCTCAAAGAGGACATTATTAAACCATGGATGGCAGAGCATGAAGACACCCCAATTTTCCTTAGTCGCTCACAGGCCGCAAACTACATGGCAGGGCTGATTTGGGATGCCGTGTCTACTACAGTTATTAAGGCAGTAGAAGGCATGGAATGGCTCAAAAAGATTGCCAGTATCATTGGCAAGAGTGGAGAGGCCGTCGCATGGACAAGTCCTAACGGTCTTCCTATTCAGCAGAACAAGTTCATTAGCAACATTGAAACTTATAAAGCTCGCTTCAATGGCTTGCAAATCAGAACATACATCCCGAAAGACCCCACAGATATTGATGCAAGACAACAGGCTCAGAGTATCGCCCCTAATTTCATTCACAGCATGGATGCTTGCCACATGCAACGAGTGATTATGAATCAGCATAAAAAAGGAAACAACAATTTCTTTATGATTCATGATAGCTTTGGCACAGACATAGAACATGCAGGGGATTTGTTTAAAAGTATTCGTGAAGAAATGGTGATGATGTACAAAGACAAAAACTACTTAAAAGATTGGTTGGATGATGTGGAATATCTGATTCCAGAAGGGACTAAATTACCCGAAATTCCACAAAAAGGTACTTTAGACCTTGACAAAGTAAAAGATAGTAAATATTGCTTTGCTTAATTGAATAAAAATAATAATAAATAATTAAATACGTAAATGATAATAACTTGATAATTAATTGGTGCACAATAAGGAGAAAAGAGAACTATAAGATACTTAAAGATACAATAAGATACTTATAGTTCTCTTTATTATTATTTATTAATTATTATTAATAATAACTAATAAGTAAGTATTTCTCTTTTTGTGTGTCTTTTTCTCTTTTGATAAGATACCAAATTAATTGGTGCACAATAAGGAAAGAAACCCTCTACATGGTGTGTCTTTTTAATTGGTGCACAATAAGGAGAGAAGATTCCATTATTTTTGAAAGGAGCATGAAACATGGAACAAACAGTACGTAAACGAAGAAAGACAAACACAGTTAACATGGTGTCTTTAAAATTCGCACGCATCACGCTCGATGCAAAAGCGCCTTATCGGGCTACAGCGTCCGCCGCTTGCTATGATGTCTTTGCAAATGACACAGTAACATTATATCCGCAACGTGGGCAGGACAAGGCTTATAAAGTCCCTACAGGCGTAGCGTTTGAGATTCCCGAAGGATATCATTTAGAGGTCTATGTACGGTCTTCTACAGGTCTTAAAACAAAACTGAGATTAGCCAACGGCACAGGGATTGTTGATAGTGACTATGTTGATGAATTGTTTTTGCTTGTTGAAAATATCGGAAGTAGCGTCACAAGAATTAATAAAGGGGAACGTATTGCGCAGGTTATGCTGGTAGAGAACGTTCCGAACGAATTAGTAGAAGTGGATTCTCTTACAAAAGAAGGGACACACGAAGGATTTGGAAGCACAGGAAAGGACTAGAGGAACCATGAGAGAAATTAATATTGATGATACCGTGTGGGTTGATATGTCTAACTGTTCGACTACACCACCACATGATAGTGGTTATGCAGTAGTTGTTGACATACGCGGTATCCCTAAAATTGACACAGTAATGTATTATGTACAGTTTCGTGGAAGTAATAAAGTATTCGCAGTTGATGAACGGTGTATTACTCCTGTCTACGAAGAAAAAGACACACAGGAAGACACCATGCATGCTAAACATTATCGCGAGACTGTTGTTGAACCTATTCTTGTCATGCAGGCTCTTTTTAGTCATGATGAGTTTATCGGCTTCCTCAAGGGAAATATCCTTAAATATCGGCTCCGTATGGGTCATAAAGGCACTGAGGAAGATATGAAAGCTGATTATGATAAACTTTGTGTCTATGAAATGTGGTTAGATACAATCAAGAACGGGGATCGTATCGTATTGTAATGACCACTACAAAAAAAGGAGAAATAACTATGATGGAAACCATGAACAAACCGTATGTTGCCTATGCAAACAAGCTCATCCACTTTTTATATGGCGGAACTTATGATAATGATACCTTGTGTCTTTTGGGCGTCATCGCCGCTAAGTCCCGCAGGAAGCATGTAAAGCTTGAAGATGGCATTAAGACAGCCATAGCGGATTTACTACTCGAAAATTCCGACGGCATAATTTTAGTTACTCGTGCAAGTTTATTATAAAAGAGGAGAAATGAAACATGAACATGAATGATGGTGTAATCACAGGGAAAGCTATGTGGTGTCATCTGGCAGACACAGAAACCTTTAATGGAACAGACACAAACAAATATAGCATTACGCTTGTCCCATCTGTGGAAGATATGAATAACTTGATGCAGGAAGCCCAGACAATTTGGGAAGAATTTAAAGAAACCCTCAAGAACAAAAAGTTCGCCGCAGAGCCTAACATGGGTTCGTTCCGTGAAGATGACAAGGGTGACGCAAGTGTTAAATTCGTTACCAATGCTCATATTGTCACGAAGGCAGGTAAAGAAATTGACAAGGTTGTTCCCGTCTTTGATGGCGCGGAACGACCTGTTACTCACAAAATCAAGAGTTCTATTGGGAACGGTAGTGTCGTTACTGTCGCCTATCAGCTCTTTCCGTATTACAATACATCGAAAAACTTTGGTGTGTCTTTCCGCGTGCAGGCGGTGCAGTTATTGAAGTACGTTCCATATGGTAACGGACAGGATGCAAGTTCTTTCGGCTTCAAGAAGCATGAAGGGGCCTTTGATTCTACGTCTGTCATTGATGACGATGAAGAAGACACCCGTTCGGACGTAGATGTTCCGTTCACGGACGGTTCGGATGATGAAGATTTTTAAAGTGTGGTGATAAGACCTGAAACGGAGTTTTTGTAATGGGGGTGCGTATACATACAGACCACCTAAAAAGAGAAGCCATTTTGAAGACACCATTAGCGCACAGATACGGGAGTTGAAGAAGCAGGAAAAGTATGAGATGTACTACATCAACTATGAAAAACCTGTCACACAGCATAAATATACTCCAGACTTTGTGTTGCCAAATGGAATCATTATAGAAGCAAAGGGGATTTTTGAAAGAGAAGACAGACAGAAGCACTTGCTCATCAAGATGCAGTATCCCAATTTGGATATTCGGTTTGTCTTCCAGAATCCTAAATTGAAGTTGTATAAAGGCAGTAAGACAACCTATGAAGATTGGGCGGAGAAAAATGGATTTAAATACTCCGTTAGACAGATTCCCGACGCATGGTTTAGAGAGCCTAAGAAGCCTATGAAAGGTCTTATCCCTAAAAAGAAAAATAAGGGGTGAGAATATGAATTTGAAGTACAAAGAAAGAGAGGAAACTAACATGGTGCGTGTCTTATTTGAACCGAAGGTGAAGACCGTTCGGGAAATTTATGTAGAACAGAGACGAGAAGGGCTGTTCAATATCGGGTATCATTTAATCGTGCTACCGAATGGCGAAGTGAAAGAAGGGATTCCCTTCCTTGCTTATGGTGACTATAGACGCGCTCATGTGAAAGATTCCGTCTATGTGCTGTTGGTTGGGTGTGCCAGTGAAAAGGATATGTCCGATGCACAGCGCAAAACCACGAGGGACATTAAGAACAAATACGCCCTTGATGTACACTATGGGGATGACTAGTCATGTCAGAAATTGTACAGGCACATATTCCATGCCCTTATTGCGGAAGCCACGATGCCGCTACGTTGTATGATGATGGACACACATACTGTTTCAGTTGTCATCATACAGAATTTCCGAAAGAAGGTGAAGAGGTGGCTAAACATGCCATTATTCCTCATGAGGACATGGAGTTTAAGACACTCCGTGCACGGGGCTTGTCTGCTGAAACGTGTGAGCGTTACGGCTATTATGTTACAAAGACACAAGTGGGAACCGTTCAAGTCGCAGAGTATTGTAATGAGGACGGTTCTGTTCTTTTTCAGAAGTTACGGACAAAGGACAAGAAGTTCTATCTGAACGGCACTTCTGCTTATAGGTTTTTTGGACAGAATCTTTTCCACAGTGGCAAGAAGCTTGTCATTACAGAGGGAGAGATTGATTGTCTGACCGTCTCCCAGATGGGCGGCAACAAATGGCCTGTTGTGTCTTTACCTCATGGTTGTACGTCGGCTAAACGTACCTTTAAAGAAAACCTTGAATGGCTAGAGTCTTTTGAGGAAGTCATTGTCATGTTTGACATGGACGCTCAAGGACGAAAGGCTGTTGAGGATGTGCAGGGGATGTTGTCTCCACACAAACTAAAGATTGCAGCTTTACCAGGGAAGGATGCTAATGCGTGTCTTGTAGCAGGTAAGGGAGATGCAATCATACAGGCCATCTTTACCGCAAAGGAATATAGGCCAGATGGAATTATTAATGCTGCTGACATTGAAGATGAATTTTTCAGTGATGATACAGAAGCTCAGTGTTACGACTACCCTTGGTGCAAGGGGCTGAAAAGTATCACGAAGGGACTCCGTAAAGGGGAATTGGTGATGCTGACAGCAGGCACAGGCATTGGGAAGTCTACAGCGGCTCGTGAGATTGCCTACAAACTCAAGGTGAAGGATGGACTGAAAATAGGGCTTGTCTTTCTCGAAGAAAACCCGAAGAAGACACTCCGTGAATTGTTGTCTATCCATGTTGAAAAGCCTCTGTCTATTATGTGGGGCAGTGTAGACAAGGAAAAGCTAAAGACAGCCTATGAAGAGCTATTCAGTGATAAACGGTTTGTCCTCTATGATCATTTTGGTTCTATTGAGAGTGGGAACCTGTTGTCACGTATCCGCTATTTAGCCGTGGCGGAACAGTGTGATTTTATCATCTTTGACCATATCTCTATTGCCGTATCGGGCATGACTGAGGGGGGAGATGAGCGAAAGACCATTGATAAATTGATGACGCAATTAAGGTCACTTGTTGAAGAAACAGATGTTGGAATGATTGTTATTTCCCACTTGAAAAAGACAAGCGGTGAAAAATCCTTTGAAGAAGGTGGAATCATCTCGCTTGATGACTTGCGGGGGAGTGGCACATTGAAGCAGTTACCTGATGAAGTATTGGCCCTTGAACGTAATCAGCAGGCAGAAGATGAGTCCGAAAGAAACTTGATTAAAATTCGTGTCTTAAAGAATCGCTTTGCAGGTTCAACAGGGCTTGCAGGGTATCTCCATTGGGATAAGGACAGACACAGATTACTTGGAGAGGAAGATGAATCATGTCAAGAGTTTTAACGTACCCTGTTGTTAATACAGATATTACATTCAACGAATTGCCTGATAAAATGGCCTATGCGATTGAATTAGGGGCTTGCAAGCAGCACTGTGTTGGTTGCCATAGTCCAGAATTACAGAACGAAGATGTGGACTTAACGGCACTTCTTGATATTTTAGAAGAAGCACAGGATGCCATTGATGCAGGGGCAAACGCTATTGTTGTAATGGGTGGTACAAACAATAAGCATATCACATATGAATCTTTGATTGCTCTCCTACGTGATTTGGCCCTCATTGCTCCCACAGGTTTGTACAGTGGGAGTGATGATGAAGAACAGGACAAGCTGCTTGCAGTTGAAGGACAATGTACTTGGTTGAAGACGGGGCCTTATGTAGAGTCTTTGGGAGGTCTTGAGAGTCCTCGGACAAATCAACGCTTTTACTACATCTCGCAGTCTTACCGTTTAGATAAGAATGACAATGTGGTGTTTGTTCAGCCTTGCTTTTTGGATGAGACACACAAATTTTGGAAGAAGGTGAAGAATGTTACCTAATGTTGATTTAAAAGAAAAGATTAAATACATCCATGATTATATGGTGTCTCCCAATGCCGCTACGGCATCTAAGGTAGATGCGAACAGTAATGTTACTCAGAAGACGATTGCAGGCTTGGAAGCAGAATTATTTAAACCAGACACCATCCAGATTAACCGTAAGTTGATTAAAGACAAGCTGACACAGATGTTTGGTGAAGACATGGCAAAGGCGTATGAAGATGACCTTTCCAATCATTATATCTATACACATGATGAAACATCTTTAAAGCCTTATTGTGCCAGTATCACTTTGTATCCCTTCTTGTTGGAAGGTACGAAGTGTTTAGGTGGGGTGTCTAAAGCACCAAAAAACTTGCAGAGCTTTTGTGGCTCATTTGTTAATCTGGTTTACCAGATTGCGAGCAATTTCAGCGGTGCTGTTGCTACTGTTGAGTTCCTTCACATGTTTGACTACTTTGCACGGAAACAGTGGGGCAAAGATTATCTTGACGAACACTTTGAAGATGTAAAGCAGGAATTTCAGGGTGTTGTCTATGCACTGAATCAGCCGGCCAGCGCACGAGGTGACCAGTCTGTATTTTGGAATGTTAGTGTGTTTGATCATGATTATCTGAAAGAAATGTTTGGTGGTTTCTACTATCCAGATGGTACACAGGTAGACATTGAAAGCACCTATCGATTGCAGTTGTATTTCTTGCAATGGTTCAGACAGGAACGAGAAAAAGAATTGTTGACGTTCCCTGTTGTCACCGCCGCACTCTTGACCGATGGCAAAGGTGGTTTCAAAGACAATGCTTTTATGCATAAACTGGCGGATGCACAGGCACAGGGGCTTTCCTTCTTTGTCTATATGTCTGACAAGGTGGATAGTCTTGCGTCTTGCTGTCGCTTGCGTAATGAGTTGGCAGACAACACATTCAGCTACACATTGGGTGCAGGGGGTGTTGTTACGGGTTCTGCTCGTGTCATTAGCTTGAACATCAACCGTATTGGTCAATGTGGTGTTAAGCTTGACGAAGTAGTGGACAGAGTGCATAAGTACCTGTTGGCTCATCGTGAAGTGTTGAAAGGCTATATTGATGCAGGTTTGCTCCCTGCTTACACACAGGGATTCATGGACATTGACAAACAGTTCTTGACCCTTGGTGTGAATGGTGTCTTGGAATACTTTGAGTACCTGAGAGACAAGAAATGTGTTGTGACAGACAAGGAATATCCTGATTATTTACAGTCCTTGTTGTCTTTCCTTACGATGTCTAATAAGGCCGCTCTGTCTGAGTACGGCGTCCGCTTTAATACTGAGTTTGTTCCTGCCGAAAATCTCGGTGTTAAAAATGCTAAATGGGACAAGGAAGCAGGTCTTTATGTACCTCGTGAGTGTTACAACAGTTATTTCTACCCCGTAGAAGACACGAAGGTGAATGTACTTGATAAGATCAAATTGTATTCAAAGGACATTGTTCAGTACCTTGATGGTGGCTCGGCGCTCCATCTGAATCTTGAACAGATGTTGAGTGCAGAACAGTTTGTCCATTTGTATAAGCTTTGCTCTAAGTATGGTGTACAGTATTGGACAACCAATGTCTTGTGTACGATTTGTAATGAGTGTGGCTACATCAATACAGACACAGAAACCCATTGTGTGAAATGTGGGAGCACGGATGTTGATTATGGCACTCGTGTTATTGGGTATCTGAAACGTATTAGCAACTTCTCCGAAGCAAGGCAGAAGGAAGCAGGAAAACGATTCTATCACCATTTGAAGAAGTAAGGGGGTGTCTTAATGTGGCTCATTAAATTCTATGATGCCTTGTGGCGAAAGCTGTATCAGTGGAGCCTTAAGGTACAGGCACAGCGACAGAAGAAAATTAGTTTGCTTGCTGATAAAAAGCGAGAGCTTGCAAATAAACTCCGTAATGAAGCTTTCAATCTTGATACAGAGGCAGAAGATTTAGAAAAGTCACGATAGAAAGGATGGTTCTATGTTAGTCTTTGATATTGAAACGAACGGCTTATATGCCGACGTTACAAAGCTGTTCTGCCTGAGTGTCTATGATACAGACACACAGGAAATGAAGCAGTATGATGATGTACACGCAGAGCAGGGTGTTCATGAGTTATATGATGCATGGAAGAGAGGTGTGTGTCTTTGTGGACACAATGTTATTAATTATGACCTTCCCACCTTGGCAAAACTTTTTCCGTGGTTTGAGATTACGCATGATATGCATAAGGATGTAGTAGACACCCTTGTTTTGTCACGACTCATCTATTCTCATATCGAAGACATGGATGCAGGACTTATTCGAAAGAAACAGTTACCCTCGAAGCTGTATAAATCTCATAGCCTAAAGGCTTGGGGGTATCGTTTAGGGGAACTAAAGGGTGCATATGGAGAGGAAGAAGATGCATGGGCCTGTTACAATCCTGAAATGCTTGCTTATAATAAGCAGGACGTAGTTGTGACGGTAAAGCTTTATGAAAAGCTGGCTTCATACGATTATGCACCAAAGGCCATAAAGCTTGAGCATGAAGTAGCATGGTTGATGTCTAAACAAGAAAAGAATGGCTTTCCCTTTGACATTGAGAAGGCAAAAGAATTGGAAGCTACCTTGCGCGCCAGAGCAGGTGTCTTGACAGCGAAGCTAATTCAGATTGTACCTCGTGTACCTGATAAGATTTTCGTACCGAAAAGAGACAACAAGCGCCTAGGCTATAAAGAAGGTGTTCCTGTTCAGAAGTATAAAGACTTTAATCCGAATAGCAGACAACAGATTGAATGGCTGTTACGAACACATTACGGTTATTCTCCCTCAAACATTGATTGCTATGATGTGGAAGACACGGATGCAGATGATGTTGACTTGTCACAATGTAGATTGAAGATTGATGATGAAAGCATGAAATTCATGAAGGAAGACCCCCAAGCTCCCAATGAAGTGAAAGTTGTGGTGTCTGTCCTTGAGGAGTCCTTGCTGCTCAAAAAGCGTTTAGGACAGCTTGCAGATGGTAAGAATGCTTGGTTGTCTATGATTGGAAAGGATGGTAATATCCATGGTTCTGTTATCCCTAATGGGGCTGTTAGCGGCCGTGCTACTCATTCCAGACCGAACGTCGCACAAGTACCGCATGTTGGCAGTCCGTATGGCAAGGAATGTCGGGAACTCTTTAGAGTACCTGATGGATGGTGGCAAGCAGGGATAGACGCTTGTGGTCTTGAACTCCGTTGTCTCGCCCACTTCATGTATAAGTATGATGGGGGTCAATATGCTCATACGATTTTAAACGGCGATATACATACCATGAATCAGAAAGCCGCAGGATTGCCAACACGCAATCAAGCGAAGACGTTTATTTATTCATTCCTTATGTAACATTGAGGAATTAAAATCCATTGAAAACGGTGAAACTCTCCTTGTTGAGACAATACCGTGCTAAGATTTTGAACAGATAAAAGCATATATTCTTCAAAATAAAGTGTAACGACTATTCCGAAAGGAAGTACACCATAAGCTAATGATGGTGGAAGCGGTGGACATTGATGAGATAGTCTATTCTTTATGGTGACATAAAGCAGTTCATAAGAGAACGCTTAGGGGCTTGCGCCCCCTAGGGAATGCAAAGTATGGTGCGGGTGACGCAAAGATTGGAAAAATCATAGGGGGCACAGCAGGACAGGGAAAGCAGATTAAGAAGAAATTCAATAAGGCCATCCCTGCTATTGCGAAGCTCAGACAGGATGTAGAAAATGCGCTTGTCTATCCTATTGATTATAGACAGTGCCATGGGAAACCTAAAGTCACATGGAAACGCCATTTTCTCTATGGTCTTGACAGACGCAAACTACATGTAAGAAGCCCTCACAGTGCCTTAAATTTACTCTTGCAATCAGCCGGCGCTTTGATATGTAAGAAGTGGATTGTCACCACAGAGGAGCGATTATTGGTGAGAGGATTAAGACATGGATGGGATGGAGATTTTGCTTTGATGGCATGGATCCATGATGAACAGCAGGTTGCATGTCGTACCGAAGAGATAGCAAAGATTGTGTGTGAAGAAGCCCAACAGGCAATGAGAGACACACAGGAGTATTTCAATTTTCATGTCCAGTTAGATACAGATGGCATCATTGGTCATAATTGGTTTGATTGTCATTAGGGGGTATTTTATGTACGCTAAAAGAATTCGTTGTAAGAAGTGTGGCCGTACCTTGGTTACGGGTTGTGCAAAGAATGTAGAAGAAATTACATGTTCGTGTGGTTATGTTACCTATCCACATTCCACAGAGATGAAAAAGGAACTGTCTAAGAATGAAAGGAGACACAATAAATATGAAAAAGCATGATTATAACGTCATTGATAACACGTTTGTCTATGGACTTGATGAATCTATTGTAGCATCTGGCTACCCTATGTCTGATAAAATCAATCCATGTAATTTAGAAACACGTGGCGCTACTAGTGGGGATGTGAAGCGTGCTATGCGTCTTGGAAACTCTCCTGCGGGCAGTGGTCATGATTGTTACCTTAAAGGTATCGTTGTCCAGTTTGATTTGACGCTTACTAAACAGGCATGGCCCGAAGCACAGCGCTATCATTTCTTAGACTTTGTGTCCTCTATGTCCACTATGCACATGTTGGCAAAGATGGATGTTCGCTTCATCTCTTATACAGACCGTAAAATCATTGATTTGTTCCTCGATATTGTTCGGGACTACAATCAGAATCCTAGTGAAGAAAATTGGCGGCGTATGATATACAGCTATCCTAGCGGCCTGTTGCTGACAGCTCGGATGACAACGAACTACTTACAGCTCAAAAATATCTATGCACAGCGAAAGACACACCGACTCCCTGAATGGAAAGCTGTCTGTGATTGGATCAAAGATCTCCCGAAAGTAAAAGAATTGGGGGTAATTAAATGACAGCAGTGTATACCATTTATGGAGACAACAGTAAATTCCTCAAGGAACGTCACATGCAGGTGACAAGAAATCATACTGTCTATGATACTATCAGTGGCCGTTTGGCGCTGAATGATGGTTTTTGCCCCTGTCAGCCTAGCAAGACGCAAGACACCCTTTGTCCTTGTAAGTACATGCGTAAATACAGTACATGCCGGTGTGGTCTTTATGTCCCTGCGACGAATGAGGAGGAAGACGATGATGTATGAGGCGCAGAAGAACCTACTCACAATCCTTGTGGACGCTGATATGGTTGTGTATCGTGCATGTTCCTCTTGTGAATGTGATACTAATTGGGGTAATGATATTTGGACACTTCATGTGGATTTCAATGAAGCTCTTGCGTACTTGCAAGACCATATGGATGATTGGATTCAGAGGGCCTTGGAACTTGACCAGTATTCAGGAAATGTAAATGTTGTCTATGCTTTTTCGGATGATGACAATAACTTTAGAAAGAAACTCTTGTCTACCTATAAGCTGAATCGTGTTGGTAAAAGAAAGCCTGTTGCCTATCATGCACTCAAACAATGGGTGCGTGATAATTGGGTGTCTGAACAATTAGACACACTAGAAGCAGACGATGTTATTGGTCTGTTGGCTACAGGAAAGTACAAAGGAAACAACATCATTATCTCTGCTGATAAAGACATGAAGACGATACCAACAAAGATTTATAACTTCCTGACAGACACCTTGGTAGAGGTGACACAGGAAGAAGCAAACTATAACCTGCTCTATCAGACTCTTGTAGGGGACACAGCGGATAACTACATAGGTTGTCCGAAAATTGGCAAGGTGAGAGCAGAACGTATTTTAGATGATAGTTCTACATGGGAAGCGGTAGTTGAGTGTTTCAAGAAAGCTAATCTTACAGAAGATGACGCACTCTTACAGGCCCGTGTGGCACACATCTTACAGGATGGAGATTATGAGAAAGGAAAGGTAAAATTATGGACACCCCAAAATTTACACTCGTAAATGATGTAACACTTGACGATATGGAAATTATTGTAATGGCCGTTGCACATCAAGCAGATAAAAACCCGACGCCTTTGTTTAGGCACAGAAAGTCAATTCAGGATTTAGCACAGCAGTTATGGAAGATGCAGAAGCTAGGTACACTGGCTGTCTTTGCAGATGAACAAGGGAAATATGCAGGTCTTTTAGCTTGCAATGTGGTTGAGCTTTGGTGGATTGATGGCCCTGTATTGGTGGAAGATTTGGTGGCTTCCATAGACACAAAACCTAATGGCTTTGGACGATTTGCAGTTCAGGTCTTGGAAGACATTGCACGAGACAATGAATGTGTCATGATCTGCTCAGGTAGTAGCATGGTTCAAGACACACCGATTGTTCGTAACATGTATAAGAAACATGGATTTGTTGTCTATGGTGAATCCTATTTGAAGGAGATGGATTAGATGATTATGCATGATGAATTACCATTTGTACCTCGTGATGTCGTGAATTATCTAAAGGCTATCTACACTCCTGATTTCTTCATCAATGCAGATGTAGACAACAATGATATCCGTATGGGGTACATGCAGGGGTGTACAGAAATTATTTCCGTTCTACATAATCTCGCAGAAAGGAAGGACTGATTATGTCTAGTGGCGGTTGGTTAGGTAGTATTTTGAGCGTACCTATGAAGATTATCTCCAGTATCACAGGGGCAGGAAGCCATACATATAGTGCATCGGATAACTATAGTCCGACAGTAAAGGCATCTGACTTGGTGTCTAGTACAACAGCTCAGACACCCGATGCCCCTGTCATGGGGGATGATACAACATACTCTCAGAAGAAAAGGAATAAACGTGGCCTGTCTAGCTTGTATGTAAATAACGGTACGAGTGGTACAGGTTCCACAGGTGATTACACAGGAAGGGGTGATCTTTAATGTCGAGTGGCGGTTGGTTAGGACACACTGTGTCCAAAGCATGGCACGGTGTTACAGGAGCCGTAGAGCATACAGTTAATGCTGTAACAGGTGGTATATTTGGTGGCTACAGGAACAGTGTAGCAGGGAGTGACCAGCAGGTTGTAGTTACTCCTAGTGCCGCACCTGCTCCCACAGCAACTGAACAGGCTGAATATGATGCTGCAGTGCAGAACCAGAAAAAGAAGCGGGGTAAAAACTCGCTCTATGTTTCCTCGTCCGCAGGTTCCAGCGGGAGTGGTTCAGGTATTAACTTATGAGGAGTGGCGTAGACACCAATGCATTTTATCGGACAGATACCGCGAAATCTCGTTATGATAAACTGGTTTCCGATAGAAAGGTGTACGTAGACAGAGCGGTAAAGAACGCAAAGATTACGATTCCTATGCTATTCCCCGATGAAAATGCTACATCCACCACAGAGTATGAGACACCCTATCAGAGTATAGGCGCTCGTGGTGTCAATAACCTTGCGGCTAAAATCATGCTTGCTTTGTTCCCTCCAAATGAGCCTTTCTTCAAATTGGAACTTGGTGACATGGCAAAACAGCAGGTAGCACAGCAGGGGGACACCTCAGCAATGACGAAGATTGACAAGCTCATGGGTGCTATTGAAAGACAGCTTATGGACTGCATGGAAACAAACCGTTGTCGTATCACTATCAGCGAGGGTGTCTTACAACTCATCGTGGCGGGTAATTGCTTATTATATTTGCCGCCCCAGACAGGTGGTATCAAATTATATCGTCTGAATAACTATGTGGTTGTTCGGGATGGTACAGGTAATTGGATTGAACTGATTGCGAAAGACAGCATTAGTTATGCCGCCTTGCCACCCGAAGCACAGGCGTGTGTAGAAGGTACAGACGTTTCACCAGACAAGAATGTGGAGCTTTACACTCATGTATATCTTGCTGAGGGCGAAACCTTTGAAATGTATCAAGAGATTGAAGGACAGATTATTAAAGGTAGCGAACAGGAATTTCCTAGGGATAAGGTTCCTTGGATTCCCTTGCGACTCCGTAAGATGGATGGAGAATCCTATGGGCGTTCTTATGTGGATGAATACTATGGTGATTTGAAGTCCCTGAACTCTATCAGTAAATCTATTGCAGAAATGGCTACATTATCTGCCTTTGCTTTATTCCTTGTCAATCCTTCTTCTCAGCTCCGTGTCGATAAACTGAAAGACGCACAGAGTGGGGATTTCTTCAAAGGGAAGGAAGGGGACATTACTGCTTTCCAGCTGAATAAGGTAAGTGATTTGCAGGTAGCCTATCAGCACAAGCAGGAATTACAGAGCAATTTGTCGTTCGCTTTCCTACTGAATAGCTCCGTACAGCGTAATGCTGAACGTGTCACAGCCGAAGAAATTCGTTATGTGGCTAATGAGCTCGAGGATAGTGTAGGCAATATTTATTCTTTGTTATCTTTGGAATTACAGTTACCCCTTGTCCAGTGTCTTATGGCACAGCTTATGGCACAAGGCGCACTCCCAGACATTCCACAGGGCAATGACGGTGTCCAGACACACATTGTAACAGGTATGGAAGCGTTAGGCCGTGGACATGATCTGACAAAGATTGAACAGTTCTTGCAGACATGTTCGGTACTTCCTGACTTCCAACAGCGTTTGAAGACAGGAAATGTTCTTTCTCAGATTGGCACGGCTCTTGGTCTTGATGCTGATTCCCTTGTCATGAGTGACGAAGAATATCGGGCCATGCAAGCCCAGATGATGCAAGCGCAGATGGCTCAGCAGATGGCGTCACCTATTGCACAAGGGATGATAAATAATAATAATCAACAATAAGGAGATTGATAAATAATGGATGAAACCGAAAACAAAGTAGTTGACACTCAGCAGACAGACACACAATCTGAACAGACAGTTGATAATGTAACTGTAACAACATCTTCTAATACACAGCTTTCTGTGAAAGACACAGCAGAGAATGTGGATAATGTGTTAGATGATGTTGTTAATGAAGATAATCAGCAGGCAACAGAAACACAGCCTACAGAGGAGCAGACAGACACAAAGGAAGAAGCTCCAAAAGGTGAACAGCCTTCCGAACAGCAGTTGACTACAGCCCACAAGGCCCTTGATAGTGCTGAAAAAGATTTAGTAAGCAAGGGCGTAGACTTTACAGGTCTTGAAAATGAATACATGAACAATGGTGGACTCAGTCAACAGTCTTATGAAACTCTTGAGAAAGCAGGGTATCCGAAAGCCGTTGTTAATGGTATGTTGGCTGGTTGGGAAGCCGCTTCCACTCGCTTTGTCAATGATGTATATTCATTGGCAGGGGGTCAGGAAGAATTTGCACGTATTCAGCAGTTTGTGTCTTCCCAGAATCAGGATGTCATTAATGCCTTTAATGCTACCCTGGACAGCGAAAACCTCATGCAGATTCGCATGACCCTTGAAGGTATTAAAGGTCAGATGGTGAAACAGTATGGTACTCAGCGTCCTTCCATCGTTGGCAATGCCGCTCCGTCAATAGACCGTAGTGGCTATGAATCTACGGATGAGATGATTAAGGACATGTCTGACCCTCGGTATCAGAAAGACACTAAGTTTACACGAGAAGTATATCGAAAAGTAAAATATTCTAAATTGTTCTAGTAAATTGTAATAGCCAATACAATTTTGCTGATTAAGACACTCCATAGTTTGGGGTGTCTTTTTCTATATAATTTTCTATTTTGAAAGGTGGATGATATTAATTATGGCAGATATTAAAATTGCAACTCCTATGGCGGTTGGTACCCAGGTAACCACAGATGCCGACAAACTTGCCCTCGCCTTAAAAGTCTTTAGTGGTGAAACTCTCACGGCATTTGCACGTGCCTCTGTAACGAATGGTAAATTTATCAAACGTACAATTCAGAGTGGTGAAATCTAAATGCGGAATTGCCTCTCTTTAAACACTCCTTTAACTGCTGGAATATCTTGCGAACAGACAGAGACAACTAGCAACGAAGCCTTGCTGACAAGTAAGGAACGTTCAACGACTATCCCGCTAGGGAGTAGGACGAAGCCGTCCGAAATGGGGAGTGAGAATACAAAGATATGTCGCTTGTGTGATAAAGAAAAACCACTATCAGAATTTTATTTCAGAAAAGATAGTGGCAAATACCGTTCTGAATGTAAGGAATGTCTCAGTCGCTTATCAACGGTACGAGACACAGGGTGGACACAAGAAGCATATGATGGAGCCTTTAAAGAACAGCACGGCAGATGTGCCATATGTGGGAAGAAACTTAGTAGTACGAGATACACTCGGCTAACAGGAGATCATGACCATAAGACTGGAAAACTTAGAGGCCTACTCTGTACGAAATGCAACACAGCTCTTGGTCTGGTGGAAGAAAATATAGACACCATAGAGAATATGATTGCATATATCAAAAAGTACCAGTAGTATTCTTGAAGATATAGTCTCAGCTCATAGGTGACTATGAGGTGTAAATGCACACACAAGGGATAGCGTCCTTGTGTAAAGATAACTGAAATCCGCACAGTTCCCTGTATTCGGTCGTACTAAAGCCCATTACCTGAAAAGTGGTAAGAGCCTTGATGACCTTCGGGAAAACATTCAGCAGGGGGAACGTACCATCGTTATTGATGGTCTGTTGACTACTGACTGTTTGGTATTTGACCTTGATGAATTTATCGCACATTATGATTTCCGTTCTCCGTATGCTACACAGCTTGGCGAAGCACTGGCAATCTCCATGGATGCGTCTATTCTCGCAGAGGTTGCTAAGGAAGCGCTGAACACTTCTGAAAACGTTGCGGGCCTTGGTAAAGGCGGCGTCGTTACAAAGACACTCGCAACAGGTTCCACTCTTGGTATCAACAAAGAAACGGGTATCGCAGTCCGTGACATTCTGTTGGAAGTCAAGGCTAAAATGGCCGCTAACTACGTTCCGCAGGGTGATCGTTATTGCTTTGTTACACCTGAAATTCACGCCGCACTGGCAACGAACCTTGATTTCTTGAACAGTAATTATGGTGCCGCCGCTACGCTGACTAATTCCAATATTATCAGCATGGATGGTTTCCAGATTATCGAATGTCCTCATCTGGCACAGGGTGGTGATGACCCGACAAATACCATTCAGGGTGATGGTCATGCGTTCCCGTCTACTTATGCAAGCAAGTCTCCACTTTTGATTTGCCACAAATCTTCGGTTGGTGTCTTGTCCCTGAAAGATATTAGCTTTGAAACGGCACGTCGCGCTGAATATCAGGCAGACCAGCTTATTGCTAAATATGCTATTGGTATTGGTGGTCTTCGTCCTGAATCTACCTTTATGGGTGTTATTAATAATCCTGCTTAATAGATTGTTGCGAGGTGTAGGGGAGTGTAATGCTCCCCTTTTTATTCTTTTAAAGGGAGTGAAAAGATGCTATTTGTATCCACAGAGTTAGACGCAATCAATCTGATTCTTTCCGGCATTGGGGAAGCTCCTGTCAATAGCTTAACAGAGAGTGAATCTATTGATGTTGATAATGCACGTAGTCTGCTTGCTACGGTGTCTCGAAATATCCAGCGTCAAGGCTGGCAGTTCAACACCTTGACCAATGTAACTATTCTACCAGACACCAACAGCAAAAAGATTCGATACAATCCATCATGGATAAAGATTACAGCAACGAATGGTGAGGTCTATGTAAAACGTGGGGATTTTCTGTACAACCTTACAGAGAAGACAGATACCTTCAATGAAGAGGTGCAACTTACCATCATTGAAGTCGTTGACTTTGAGGACTTGCCTGATGAGTTCAAAACATTCATTACAGCAGAAGCGGCTATTTTCTTTCAGGAACGTTACCTTGGTGACGAAAATGTATCTCAGGAGTTACGGATTGAAGAAGCAAGAGCTTATGCCGATATTGTCCAGTATTGTATAGACACAGGTTCCAACATGTTTCAGACCACAGGGATGCAGAGTGCATTGGAAAGGAGATAAGACACCATGTTATACTCACAGAGCATTAAGAACTTTGTACAGGGTGTGTCTCAACAGCCACCACTCTTACGATTCCCTGAACAGCTTGAGGAGCAGATTAATGGTTTCTCGACAGAGGTTTCAGGGCTCCAGAAGCGTGTCCCTACAGTCCATCTAAAGACACTCACAGACTTGAACCTTACCAAAGGCAGTAAACCTCTTGTTCATTTCATTGATAGGGATAAGCAACAGAAATACATGGTTGTCTTTGCAAATAACACTGTCAAGATTTACGACATGAAAGGCAACGAAAAGACTGTCAAGATTGAAGACGGAGCTTATTTAGCTACGAATACTCCTCGTGATAACTTACGAGTTATGACGGTAGCTGACTACACTTTTGTACTGAACAATACAAAAACAGTGCAGTTGTCCAGCAAGAAGTCACCAGACTACTTTAGTAATCAGGGTAGTATGTTGTATGTGCGACAGGGGCAGTATGGGCGTACCTATCAGGTTTGGATTGATGGTGTGTCTAAATGCACCTGGACAAGCCCAAATGGGGATGCCGCTGACCAGACAAAGCAGATAGACACCAACTATATTGCAGACCGTATCAATGAAGAGCTGAATAAGAATGGGGTGTCTACAGAACATCACGATAATTGGATTCGTATTTGGAGTAGTGGTCTTGTACAGACAGCAGATGGGTTTAACCATCAGGCTCTTATTAACTTCAAAAAGTCGATTCAGCGTTTCAGCTTGCTTCCTGCTACGGCTCCTGATAACTATTGTGTCAAAGTCAAAGGAGACCCGAACGGAGCAAGTGAAGGTAGTTATTACGTAAAGTATTCAAAAGACAGTAATGTGTGGGAAGAATGTGCTTGTCCAAATATCAACATTGAGTTTGATAAGACAACCATGCCCCATGCCATCATCCATAATGCAGATGACACTTTCACATTTAAGGCTCTTGATTGGGATGAACGAAAAGTTGGTGATGATGATAGTAACCCTGCTCCATCTTTTGTAAATTATACCTTGTCCAGTATCTTCTTTTATCGCAATCGTTTAGGTGTTGCTTCCCGCGAGAACATCATCATGTCTGAATCAGGGGGATACTTTAATTGGTGGATGACAACAGCCAACGACCTGTTAGACACAGATGGGATTGATGTCCCTATTACATCCACAAAAGCAAACCTGATTAATTATTGTGTTGTCTTTTCAGAAGACCTTTACGCTTTCTCGAATGACACACAGTTTATTATTCGTGCTGATTCCACCTTGACACCGAAAACAGCGTCACCTACAGAAATTACGCAGTTCAATAGTTCTCCTGACTGTCAACCAAAGGTAGCAGGGAAGAACTTATATTTCCCTTCTGAACATGGTGATTTCTCTACGATTCGGGAGTATTATACGGTTCAGGATATTTCACAGATGAAAAATGCACAGGATATTACTTCTCACATACCGAATTACATTGAATCGGGTGTCTATGACATTATTACATCGACGGCTGAAAATGTACTGTTCTGTCTGACAAACAAGGCGACAGACACCATTTACCTTTATAAGTATTTGTTTGCGAATGAAGAACGTATTCAGTCCTCGTGGTCCAAATGGGAATTTGATGGTGAGATTTATGGTGCAGGTTTCATTGGCAGTTATTTGTATCTTCTCATGCGTAGAGGGACACAGATTACCATGGAGCAAATGGACTTCTCTGTAAATATCAAAGAGTTCGATGATACGGAAGTTTATCGTGTCTACCTAGACCAGAAGAAAGCGATGGATAATGGTGTCTATGATGATGTAGCTGAAAGAACAAAGTTTGACCTCAAGGCTCTTTATGCCTACACGGACACCACACCTTTGCAGAGCATTTGTGTAGTCACTCATGATGGTGTCTTGCATGAAAATCTGAAAGCAGATGATGCCGGCTGTATATATCTCGATGGAAACTTTGCAGGAAAGAAATTGGTAGTTGGGGAACCTTATTTGTTTAAGGCTGTATTCACAACCTTCTACCTTAAAAAGAACGACAATGGAAACATTAGCTCCTATGCAGAAGGAAGGACACAAATCAAGAACATCCATATCAATTATGATCATACAGGTTTCTTGGCTTGCAGGGTGTCTTACCTTGGGGGCAAAGAATATGTGTATTGGATGACAAGTAAGATTCTTGGCACTTCTTCTGCTCGTTTGGGTAAGAAGCAGAATGAAACAGGGAAGTTTGATGTACCCATTCATGCTAAGAATGAATCCGTTACGATTGCAGTTGAATCAGACATACCAGTTCCCCTCTCTATTGTAGGGCTGAATTGGGATTGTCTATATACGACACGAACAAGGGGGGTATAGCGAATGTGTACCGTAGCACTTAGTTATGGTATTTCAGCTCTTAGCTCTTTGTCTAAGCAGAAAGCAAGTAGGGCTGAAATTCAGAATCAGATTGATGCCAACAATCAGACCGCAAGGGGATTGCTCCAGTCTATGAACTATACCTTTCAAAATTATGAAACACAGCGTAGGGCCGCTTTCGCAGCTCAGATTGATGCAATGACGAAAGACAGGATGAACGCTCATAGACAGGAAGCGTCTGTTAAGGCCGCTGTCAACGAAGAGTTGGCAGGAGGTGGCAGAACAGCTAACTTGATTAATCGAAGTGTTCGTGCAGATGAATCCCGTGTTGCTTCGCAGGCGCAGGCTAATTATCAAAATAAAATGAATGAAATTGACCTTAATAAGGAAGCGGCACTTATCTCTACACGTAATGCTATCAATAGTATACCGTCCGTTGAGACACCATCTTATCTTACACAGGGTATGGAAATGTTTTCTGATTTCATGCAGACCTATAATACCTTACAGGGTATTAAGAGCATGAGAAAGAAAGCAGGTGTTGAAGGCGGACATGGAAAGACACTTGATAGACATACAGGGGACATTAAACCTGTAAATCTTGACCCCTATATCCACAGTGAAGACATTCACAATACAGGGATTGGGGCACGAATTGTAGACCTCGACGAAGCGTCTGCAAAGTATGACAGTATGAATCTATTCAATCCTCATGGTCTATTTGCAAGCAATGCTATCAATGGGTACTTTAGTGGTGACATGAGTAGTGGCTTGTCTTATGATTGGTCTAATGGGGGTATTTCGAGGAGAGGTGCTACATGGCGAAACGGATTGCTAGTGCTGTAGGCACAGAAATGCAATTTATGCCGCAACCCGATGCAACATATCAAGAGCGTTTGACAGAGGTACAGGGTGTTAGAGGTACTAACCCCTCGTCCTCGTCCGCTTCCATGTTTGCAAGTGCGGCTAATAATCTCAATAGTAGTTGGTTGTCTTTCATTACAGACCGTGAAAAGCGCATGAATGAAGAAGGCCTTACAGAAGCCAACAGACTCATCGCGTCAACCACAGAGGAAGACAGACAGAAACTTAATACACTTGACATGGCCTTGACATATGGCTATGGGAATAACTTAGATAATCCTTATTTTATCGCATACAGCGACAAGTTGCGTGGACAGGCGTTAGGTGACTCCGCAAAACTTGCATACACAGAAGAATTTGGTGATAGTCCTGCACGTACTCCCGATGAGGAAGTGAAGCGGTATGACGACTTTGTACAGAAGTATCGACAGCGCTTCATTGATAAGGGCATCATTGATAATAATGTGTCTTTTGAGCAGGGATTCAATGACAAGAATATTGAAAGTCAGCAAGCATTGATGAGCAATCATGTTCAGCGCGATATTGAGGACAGGATCTCTGAAACCTTCAATAACATTAATTCTGAATTGGGGCAGTTTGTTTATGATATGCCCTCAATGGATAGAGCAACACAGGTACAAAAATTACAAGAGATTTTCAACCAGAGCCGCTTGATGGGGCTGAATCCTACACAGCGGCAGACACTTGTAGATAACACTGTAAAGCAAATCATTACCACAGGGACAGTCAAGGATTTTAAGGACTTTAAAGCTAACATTCTTGACCGTATTTCTGTACAGACACGTTTAGATGGTACGACACAGACGATGGGGGATTTGGTGGATCCCATGGAATTAGACACGCTGAATGTTGCATATCGTAAAACCCATGTGGATCAATCAAAGACGACTTTCCTCAAAAAGTATGGAAAAGACAAAGACATGAATCGTGTCTATACCGATGTTATCAAACTGGGACAGTCTGGCAATCGTTCAGATCGTGATGAAGCCGAAATTCTCACAGGGATGTTACCTCAAATTGAGTCTCTTCAAAATCAGCATAAGGCTGATCGGGCGCGTATGACTACGGCAGGGGCTAAAGGTGTTCAGACAGCCGCTAAATCACAGGCCAGTGCTACTTCTGCTAGGGAAAACATCCGGGCCTTTATGGAAGATGATAACCCTGTAAAAGATGGCTATGGTAGTTCTATTGGGAAACCTTTAGTAGGGGGAAAGGTTGTTGATTCCGGTACAATTCTTAGTGTTTTTCAAGACTACGAAAATCAGATTATCAAGAGTGATGATGACGAAGACACAAAGGCGCAGAAGCTTATGAAGCTCTATACCTATTCAGGGGTAAGCAACGTAAAAGAACAGTTAGCGAATAGTGTCTTACAGACCATTAACAGTGCCACAGCAGATAGTGTCGAAACGAATGGTGTTCCTAACTCCATCATCTATCTTGTAAAGGCGCGCAATATTAATCATGGCCAGTTTGCGGGTGCTTTCGGTAGCAAGGTTGATGCTGCTATTGGGGCAATTGTGAACTTCTCTCATGCATCTGGTGAAGAAGATGCAGACAATGCACTCGTTCGAGGATACGCCAACTATTGCCGTATCAAAGGCGCAAGCGAACAGGACAAACAGAATTACATGGCACAGATTAAGGGGATTGCTGCAGGCGGCTGGTCTATCGGCGGTATGGATAGTTGGAATAGTGAAGGGAGTACAGCACCTAACATTTCTTGGGATAACCCGGAGATTTCAGAAACCGTAAAGGATAGAGCGTTGATGTATAACTTAGCTTATCATGATCCGCAAGCTGCCTTAAATTCCGCATGTAATGATGTTCGGGATGCTTATGCTTACTATCATGGGGCTGTATTCCCGAAGAACTGCTTCAATAGCGGTTTTTCCCCAGAATCAGAGCGTGCCTTTGCAAAACAATCTCTTGTTGCTCTTTGCTATCAATATGCAAGTAATTGGGGAGTGTCCCCTGAGGATATTAACGTATCCTATGATGAAGCATCTAATACGTGGTCTTTCTCAGAGAGTGCAAACGGAAACTATACACAGCTTTCTGGCTCTGATATGAATAATGAAATTCGGTATGTAGCCACCTATGTTCCGCCTTCTACTTCTAGTAGCAGTGACTCTTCTTCTAATACAACGGACTACACAGCTACCTATGTTGGCAATAGTGGTGCAACAGAGGAACAGGCTAGGGATGTTGCTGAACATTCTGACTCCGTAGCAGATGTTATATCTGAACAGGTAAGCAGCGCGGTTTCTCGTGTAAAGAAATGGGCGTATGGGGAGTAAATAGAAAGGAGATAAGACACAATGGCAGTTTCAAATAACATGTCCCTTGTCTATAATTGGTTTATCCAACATGGGTATTCACCAACATTGGCCGCAGGGTTCGCCGCTAACTTTGCAGTTGAAACGGGCGGCGGTGAGGACATCAATCCTGACAGTACGTCCCCTAACGGTGCGTATGGGATTGCACAATGGCTTGATGAAAGCAGACAGACGAGTTTCAGAAACTTCATGGATGAGCATGGATATGATTCCAATGATATTTATGCACAGTTAGAGTTCGTTGATTGGGAGCTTCATAATACAGAATCACAAGCCTTGGAAGAGATTTCTAACTCGGACTTGTCGAGTGCTGAAAGTGCCGCCGCCGCTATTGCGAATTACTATGAACGTTGTCAAGGACAGACACTCGGCCTAAGACAACAGGTAGCAGGTGAGGTATATTCAAACCTTTACGGGGGAGAAAGCTATGATGCGTCTGCTACAGGCTCTAGTGATTCCAGCAGTGGTGGAATAGACACAGAAGACTACACTTCCTATTTACCCGATGACATGAGGGGTATTGATGGTAGTATGTATCAGCGCTTAGGGATGCTATTCAAGAAAGCACAGGAATTAGGGGTTACTCCTCTTTTGACAGCAGGTGCAAATGATGATTCGCATACAGAAAACAGTTGGCATTACAAGGGCCTTGGTGCTGATATTGCATGGGATGGTTTGCAGTGGGGTGATGACACCTTATCTGCTCTTGCGGACTATGCAAGGTCGTTAGGATTTCAGGAAGTCATCAGTGACCCTCACGGAACAGGCCCTCACCTTCATGTGGCTAATCCTGATTTATCAAAAGAAGTCAATGCTCTCTTGGGGCCTAAGCAGGCAACAACCACCTTTGGTGAGGGTGTCTTTACTCCTAAGATGCAGAACATGGTGAGTCCTGAAATACAGGCACTTGCGGATGCAAAACTACAGATGCAGAAAGCCTATGAAGAATCCCTGAAAGAAAAGCCTTCTATCCTTGATGGTATTTGGCATGACTTCAAGCACAGTGGCAACTTTGCGTATGAGTTTGTTGATGCCCTGTATACTGACCTCTTCCACAGTGACCTTGATGCTTTTGGTCGTAATAAGATTACCGATGCAGACCGTAACTACATCAAGGCCGCCATGGGGAGTGGTAATGAAGCAGAGGCACAATGGATTATTGATAATGCGAAAGACCCCACACAGTTGTATTACCTATTACAAAAGAAGTCCGATGAGATGGCCGAAGACACAAAGTACGCCGCTTACTATAATTCGGTAGGCGCACATACTCTTGGCACTATCTTAGGGGCTGTCTTAGACCCATTGAACGCACTTCCTGAATTGAAGGTCTTCCAGGCCGGGAAGATTATGAAGGCACTCGGTGGTGTGGTAAAAGACACACGTATCCTTGATAGTGCCGCTAAGTCCTCTGCTGAAAAGATTCTCAGCGCAGGGGGCGCTAAAAGAATTGGGGACACAGCATTAAATATGGCCGCTATGGGGGCTTTACAGCAACATGCCGCCAACATGGGTAATGGTACAGACGACAGTATCGCAGGGGCCGCTATGATTGCAGGGATTTCAGGGGGTGTATTACGTACCCTTGGCATGGCAGGAAAGAACTTGTTCCATAAAGACCCTGCTATAGCTAATTTGGCCCGAACAGCTGATAGGATTGAAGAAAGTGCCGCGCGTGATGCGGTGGGCTTAAAGACACCCTACACCATTATGGATACAAAGGAAGCCGCTTCCAAACTCCATGATGTGGAATACTTCACGAAGCAGGAAGGGAAGATTGCAAGTTCCGTAGCAGAGCGTGATGATGTATTTGCATTGTCGCTGAAAGACGCAAAGAAACTTGGAGCTTCCATGGGTATTAAAGTGTCTGATAACACGAAAGGGTTCTTTGTTCCTCATGGTGATTATACCGTAGTAGTCAAAGACAACATCAATGGCTCTAAAGAATTAGAGGGTGTCTTAGCACATGAAATTGGTGTTCATCAATCTTTGAAAGACACTATGGGTGCTGAACGCTATCAGTCCTTGATGAATTTTGTGTCTACACAAGCAAAGGACACAACATCTAAATTTGCACAAGCCGCAAGACTTGCCAATAGTACAGACCCCGAAGAAATCCTCGGTTATGCCATTCAGCATGATATGTTGAGTCGTAAATCGAGTCATTCCTTGGTGTCTAGCTTTAGAGAAGGTCTAAAGGAAATGGGTTTTGGTGATAAATCAAGATTCACCAACAACGAGATTCTAGACATGGTCAATACAGCGGTTCGCTATCAGAGCTTGAAAAAGCAGGGTATTATTGTCAATCCCGATGGGAGCATTGTTCAGAATGGTGTTCATTTCTCGAAAGACAACATGCTTGCTCCTGAAAGTCTTCTTGACTATGAAAAGAGTGCAGATGAATTGGCACAGGAACGAAAAGGAAAGACAGCCTTTGAAAAGACAGTCAATACCTTATCGGGATGGATGGATAATACAGCGCTGACTCGTACGCCGTATGGAGCCGCTTATCATTCTCCGTCTGTGACGCTTGCTAAAAAAGCCTCTGAATTGTGGGAAGATGCACAGCGTCGTGGTACATCTCGTAATGGCTCCAACATGCCGTCTGCTGAACGTATGAAGGACTATCTCATGGGACAGCTTGATAAGTACAAAGGTGAGATTCTTGATGCTCGTAAAGAGTGGATTCGTGACCACTATGGTACAATGGGTGTCATTAATCCTTTCCGCGAGGGGGATGCCCATAGACAAGAATTTGATAAGCTTGTCATTGATAAGTTTAATAGCTTGTCTAAACAGCAGACACACATTAACATTGATGATAAAATGGTAGACCAGAATGTCATGAAGGCCGTCAAGTCTTTGCAGAATCTTTATGACACTCGCGTTTACCTTGGTAAAAATTCATCCTCTATTTTTGGTGGTTCTATGGAACGTAACTTGATTGAGAATGGATGGTATTCAGTCGATGATGAATTTCATCGCTTAGTTGACCCTGATGCTTACAGAGAGTTTGTGTCTAACTTCACCACCACAGGTGATAAGGGAGCGAGATCTTTTATGGAGCAATATGCATTAGCCGCTTCCAATACACCGACTTCTCGTAAGCTCATAGGGGATATGATTAAACGAGAAAAGGAATTGAAGTTACAGCGTGAAATACATGATGCTGAAACCTATCTGAACACAGAAGGACGTAAAAGTTCTGAAAAGGTGAAACGAGTCAAAGAAGACCTCGAACAGAAACGTTCTCATACCGTGAAAGACACCACAGATGCAGAAATTGATGAGTTCCGCAAAACAAAGTGCAAAGAGTGGGCAGACAATATCATGCAACCTCTTGAGGATAAGTTAGATGGTTTAGACACCGATGGTGCTACCTCGAAACTTGGTGACTTGAACTTCTTCCGTGGGCGTCTTCCAATGGACACAGGGATTGTCATGGATATTAAAGATGCAGAGGGTAATGTTGTTAAAGCCTTCTCCTTTGATAATGACCTTAGATACTATGACCTCGAACACACACTGAACAGAACGAATAGACGCTTTGCAGGTGAAGTAGCAGTCCGTAATGTCCTTGGTTCTGCCAATGAATATGGTGCTTTCGTGAAGAAGGTACTGCATGAATTGCGCCTTGCTTCCATGGGGAATGATGGTCGTATCAACAGTTCCACAGCCGAAAAAAATAAGCGGTGGTTCTTAGACAACATTGCACGACTCCGTGGGATGCGTGACCACTACGAACGAAACATCTATGATGAAGGGTCAGCAGTCACAAAGATTCTCAACAACTTTGCATACTTCAAGCGTGGTGGCTCGATGGGATGGAACCAGTTAGGCGACTTAGGGGGTGCTATTGCCTATGGCGGTCTAAAACAGGTATTTGGTGTATTCAATCCCTTACGGAAATTCGTACAGGATGTTCGTCTTGGGAAAGCCAATTCTGACATGGTTGAAGACCTCTCATGGCATGTCTTTGGGGAACCTGTAGAACGTTACATTTTCCGTGGGAATTGGGGAGACACACAGACCCGTAATGCCTTGTCTAAACGTGGTTTTGGGGTGGACAACCTATTGATTAGTGCGGCTGATATGACACACAATCTGGGTAAGTTCACCTCAAAGATTAACATGCTTGGCCATATGACAGACTCAATGATTCGCTCTGCTCGTAGTGCGGCCGTTACAGACTCAATTCGGTGGGCGCATGGAAAAACCTTCAATGCTTTACGTAATCCATTCAGCGAGGCGAATATCAAGGCACTTGGTAGACATGTTGACATTGCACAGCTGAAGGAAGACTTGTGTACTTATGTGAAATGGAGTGGCAAGAAAGGGACTGTTGCAGATGGTTTTGATGTAGATGCATGGAGAAAAGAAAGACCTGATACCTTTTGGGCTTGGTATGATCTGATACAGAATCAGGTAGAAAAGAGTGTCTTATTGAGTTCGTCCGAAGGCAACCGAAACATGCTGAAAGACACCAACTCTTTAATGCGGCTTGTCATGATGTTTAAAGAATTCAATATGCGCTCAAACAATGCTCAGTTCATGCGGATGATGCAACAGCATGAAGCTCAGGATGCCATGGCCTTTGCGTTGTCTCTTATGACCAATACAGCCGCTTTTGCCGCTCGTAACGGATCTAAGATGGCCGCTCTGTATGCGATGGGACAAACAGACGCCGCTAACTACATCAAGGAAAATTATCTGAATGACAAGGCACTTGCAAAGGCCGCCTTTTTCCGAACAGGTTTCTTGTCGCCTATGGGTGTTGCAAATGACTTCATGGAAGCTGGCACAGGCGCTCCCACAATCAGAACGACAGTATCTCAGTATCGAAATAATCCCCCTAAAGACTTTGGGGACTTTGTAGGCAATAGTGTCCAACAGTTGCCTGCTGTGGATACCTTGTCGGATATGACATGGAAACCAATTCGCAGCGCCTATCGACTAGCTACCAGCAAGGGGACACAAAAGGATTTGAGGACGCTATTAAATCTGGCTCCTGTTCCTGATTTCATCCCCTACACGCAGGCTATAGACACACTGGCAAAATTAAATAGTTTGAAAGCTAAATAAAAAGGAGAGTGATAGATAGTGGCGAACACAACAGGCTTTAAAGCTCGTGTGGAATATGAAGTTACCAATGGGACACAAACGACTTATACGTTCCCCTTTTCCTATCTCCGCAAGAAGTTTGTCATGGTGTCTATCCTTCACTCCGATGCCTCGGAAACAGCATTGGAGTATGGGGTAGACTACACAGTAAATGATTTATCCGTGTCTTTGACCACACCTGCACAGGTTGGAGAACATATCATTATTTATCGACAGACAAGCACCGATAAGATTGTTACGTGGAATGATGGCTCTATCTTGTTGGCACGGGACATGAACACAGAAGATGCACAGATGCTCCACTTGCAGGAAGAACAGCAAGACTATATTATGGCTCATGCTATTTCTACGAAAGTAACGAGTGATAAAGAGGTTCTTTGGGATGCATTGAATCATCGTGTCATTAACGTAAGTGACCCCAAAGACCCTCAAGATGCCGTAACTAAACACTACATGGAAACTGTTCAGGGTGGTTTTGTAACGGCCAATACAATTTTGGTACAGGAAGCAACGAAGCAAGCGTCCGCCGCAAAGTCTTCTCAGGAAGCCGCTAAGACCTCGGAGACAAATGTGCATACTTCGGAAACCAATTCCGAAATCTCTCATCAAAAGGCGAAGAAGTGGGCAGAAGCTACAGATTCTCCAGATGGTGAAGCAGATACGGATAGTACCACAGGGAAGACACAGAGTTCTAAAGAGTGGGCTTTGTATAGCAAAACGAAGGCACAGGAAGCGGCAACGTCCGCAACGAACGCTAGGAGTTCTGAGACAAACGCAAAGACCTCGGAGACAAAAGCGGCTGTGTCGGAAGTTAATGCAAAGACTTCTGAAACCAATGCTAAGTCCTCGGAAACAAAATCTAAGGATTCTGAAAATGCCGCTCGTGTGTCTGAACAAAACGCCGCTGAAAGTGCTAAGATAGCTATAGAGTACGGCGGGGATTTTAATATGTTGAAGCGCAATAAAACATATTCTGCAGGCGATATAGCATACAGCCCTTCACTGCCTTCATGGGCATATCTGGAATGTACTACGGCTGGCACTACAGGTGCATCTGAGCCAGACTTTAGCTCTGTGTCCACTTCGGGGGGCTATCGCGGATGGTAGTGCACAGTGGATTTTGCGCGCTATATGTGCAAAAGATTATGTTGATACCTTGAATAATAGTCTATCTAACAAAATAAACAATTTGTTTAGAATAGAATATACATATATTCCGTGGAATACAAATGAGCCTAACATGAATATTAGCGCACCTGATAAAGATGGTTATACCTTTTTTCTGTTAGTTGTCTATAACTAGTAATGGGAGGATAAACTTAGTATACACTAATAACATAATTATTAAAAATATAGTGGTGTATGTTTCTGATGGGCCAGCAATGAATGGATATGGTCTTGATTGTTATGCATTATATATTAAGAAATAAGGGAGTGGATATAAATGACAGAAATTACAGATGGCAGTGCAAAGTTTGCAGTCGAGTATCGAAAAGCTACATTTCACGGCATGATAATGTCATTTTCTGGTAGCTTTAGCAGTGAGGGCTACCCGATTGATAGCGCCACAGGTGTAGTACGAAAAGACTGGCATATATGTGATGGGACAAATGGAACGCCAGATTTACGTGAGAGATTCATTCGAGGGGCATCTACTACGTATCCTGAAGGAAGCACAGGGGGTGCTGAATACACAGAACATCATCACCAACTTCCTTTTGGGTTCGATGACTTAAAAAATTTTTATACAATGACTGACTCAGCCTATTACCCGGTATTCGGTTCAACTCTAGGTGAAACTAATAATTATAACTCCGGGAGTAATGTATATAACAATATTAACATACAAAACAATATTGCTCGTTTTGCCTCTTCTTCCAGTACAAAACTGCCTACTATACCTCCTTTCTATGCACTATCTTATATCATGAAACTATGAGATATTTTATCTATGCTCCTCTACAACTTTTCTGCATGTGTGTTTGCTATCTAACTAATATGCTTGTTGTGCTATTTGCTAATGAAGAAGGAGAGTTGCGTGGTATCCTTCACTTATGGCAAACATGGGATGATACTTTAGATAATCCATCTTTTATTAGAGACACACTACCTATATGGTTAGATTATGCTTGGTATAGCCACTATGAACAGTATTGGGTGACAGATGCATATAACAGGAAAGTGTACAAGGAAAGATTAATAAAGAAGTTTAGTATCATAGACAGATTTAAGAGGTATATATGTCGTGTGTTGTGGTTGTATCGTAATTGTGGTTATGGCTTTGCCTACTATGTCTTTGGTAGAACTGTACAGCCACCTATACAGATAACACAGTACAATAAGGAGTGCTATTACGCTACAGATACAAAAGGAGTCTGGTCGTACAAATGTGATAGTAAAATATTTGATAAATGGTTTTGGAAAATATATTTAGGATGGAAGATAGACAAACAAAATAAAGAAGCACACAGAGCTATGATAGCTACACGAATTTTTATTAAAAGGAAGAAGGCGAATTAATAATGAAAGACTACATATACGATATGATTGATTTACGAAATTCCCTAGACAAAGAATGGGATAAATTAACGGATATTGTAAAAAATGAATTTGGAAGTATTGATGACACAGAAGTATTCTTAATGAAGAAGCAGATAGAGTTGACAGAAAAGTATATGGACGTTATTGGCGCTCGCATTTCCCATGCCATCTTAAAGGAACAAAAGGAAGATGAAAAATGAAACGAGGTACACTACACAAAATGATTAACACATTATGGAACTTATGGACAGCCGCAGAGGTAAAGATTGGCTGTCTTTTTTCTATTGCTTGGTTGTGTTTCAATCAGCTTGTGGGGGGTGTGGATGCGCAGATTAATGCTTTGGTTGTCCTTGTGACTTGTGACATTATCACAGGCATTTGGGCTTCCTTCAAGCTCCATGCCTTTGCAAGTTCGATTGCGACACATGGCCTATATAAGAAGGCCGCTATGTTCCTTATCATTGGTCTGGGTGTCTTGCTTGATTCAGCGATGAACACTCACATGGTACGGACGTTATTCATTGGGGCCTTTGCAATCGTAGAAGCCCTTAGTATTGTTGAAAATATTGATCGTATTGGTTACGGTCAGTACATCCCTAGCTTTATCAGGGGTGCGCTTGCTCAGATTGCAAAAGAAAAGAAGGTGGACAGATTAGATGACCAGTAAAGTGATTGATGTTTCCTATTATCAGCGCAATATTGATTATGATGCAGTAGAAGCAGCTGGGGTTCGAGGGGTTATCATCAAAATTTCCGAAGGTTGTTCCAAAGAAGACACATGGGTAAGACACGCAGAAGAATGTAAGGCTAGGGGTATCCCTTGGGGTGTCTACTGCTTCTCTCGCGCACAAACACCCGAAAGAGCACGAGAAGAAGCACAGACGGTCTTAGGACTCCTTGGTGATGATGTACCCCCTATGGGCATTTGGTACGATTGTGAAGCTGATGAATGTTTTGGAGAAGGGGTAGACACCACAGCCCTTTGTTCTGCCTTTATTGTGATTTGTAATGCAGAAGGATACAGAGCAGGGATTTATACATCTACTTTGAAGTGTACCAACTACATGACAAACTCTATTCAGCCCACACTGCTCGCTGACTATGTACCCTATTGGATTGCAGATTACCATGGATACAATGGGTTTGCATATGACTACCCTGATAAGCATGTATCAGGATGGCAGTGGAGTGATAAGGAATACATAGGAGATACTAATGTTGATATGAATGAATGGTATGAGGAGCTGTAAATGAATGATGACAAAATCAAATATGCTGAAAAGATTGTTGCTGTCTGCATTATTAGTTGTCTCGCTATCTTCTGTCTCTTTTGCGTCTACAACTACCTATCCACAGACAAATCAGCAAACAATTACAATGACACTGTCACAATACAACGAATTGAAGATGAACATAGACAGCTTGGAGATGAACTTGCAGATATTAGAACAGAACTCCAGTACGGACAAGAAGCAGTTGGTAGAGCTGAGGAACGAGTTGGAGACCTGCAAGAGTCAAATACTGTTAGCGCAGAAAAGCTCAGAGAAAGCAGAGAACTTATTGAAAGAAGTAGAAACATCTTTAAAGACGTTGACAGAGCAAATGGACTCCCTAAAGCACAAACTGGCAGTGAAGGAACGACAAAATAAACTGGCTTGGTCTGTTGCAGGTGGTCTTCTAATTGGTTTAGCTATGAAATAAGAAAAGTTATTTTTGTCCATGAGTAATTTATCCTAAGGACAATGATATGTGTCTAAAAACGCTCTGGGAGCGTGATAGAGGAGAAAAAACATGAAAGTACGTATGAAAAATATAGAGAAACCGTCAATGGCTAAGGCAATCCGTGAGAAATGTATAGATTGTTGTTGTGGAGACACAGCAGAAGTACGTAAATGTATAATGGATAAATGTCCTCTGTTTCCGTATCGATTTGGGTGCAATCCCAAAAGCTATATAAACAGGAACAGGGATATCGTTAAAATTATTCCCTAGACCGACTGGGAAGGGGATAGAGACACATAAGGCTCCCTCTAGGTGTAATTCCTATGGAGCCTTTTATTATTTTTAAAAGGTGATTCTAATGGCAATAAATAATATTTTATATAGCAGTGAAAGTGAAGTATGGGAGACACCACAGGCTTTATTTAATAAATTGAATGATGAATTTCATTTTGATATAGATGTGTGCGCCACCCCTGAAAATGCGAAATGCTGTAAGTTCTTTTCACCCCTTGATGACGGCTTATCACAAGACTGGCAGGGTGTCTGTTGGATGAATCCACCCTACGGAAAAAAAATAGGAGCATGGATGAAGAAAGCGCTGGAAGCAGAGACAACAGTTGTCTGTCTTGTACCTTCACGAACAGATACAAAGTGGTGGCATGAGTACGCCATGAAAGCCTCGGAGATTCGTTTCATCAAAGGACGTTTGAAATTTGGAGATAGTAAAAATAGTGCACCTTTCCCTAGTGCAATTATTGTATTTGGGAAGACACACAAAGATTTAAAAGTATGTAGTATGGAGAGAGGATGATGATATATGGCTAATTTTAACATTCCACAGGAATTGATTGACCGTTTAGCCACAGAAGAAGTACAGGCACTGCTGGAAGGACTGGAAGATGAAGAACAGCGCAAGAATCCGGCATTCCTTGCAAAGGTTAGACAATTCTTGAAAGACAATGACTTCAATACGACCGTTGAGATAGAGGGTGTCAAAGAGGTAACACAGGAAGCCTCCAGGATACCTGAATTTATGGAACTTGTGAAAGAAGGTTGATAGATTGAAGTGGAGTGAAGTGGATGTCCAGAAGGCACGCGAGCATTTCTGGGCATTTGTCTATATTGTATGGCGGTCTATTGACCTTCCACAACCGACACCCATTCAGATTGACATTGCAAACTATCTACAGAATCCCCCTAAAGACCGTATCATTCTCGAGGGGTTCCGTGGTGTCGCTAAGTCCTTCTTGACATGTGCTTATGTGGTGTGGAGATTGTGGAAGGAAAGACAACTAAAGATTTTGATTGTGTCTGCTTCGGGGGATAGAGCGGATGCGAACGCTCGCTTTATCAAACGTATTATTCAGACACTCCCTTTCCTGTCTGACATGATAGCGGACAAGGGGCAGTTAGACACACAGAATATATTTGATGTTGGGGGTGTCGTTCCTGATATTTCCCCATCTGTAAAGTCCATTGGTATCACTGGGCAGATTACAGGGACGCGTGCAGACATTCTAATTGCAGACGATAAACTTTTATGTCGTCTTTAAACCATGTGAAAACGGTGGAACTCCAGAAAAGGACAATACCGTGCGAAGCTCTAAAAAGAGAACGTGTAACGACTATTCCGAAAGGAAGTACCATCAAGTGGTGGGAAGCGCATGGAACTACATTTGTAGTTAAGATATAGTCTAATCTTTATAGTAATATAAAGCATCTTGATTTAAGAAGCATAGTTTAAATCGAAGATGGCATAAGCCTAACGAACTTATGTTAATACAAAATGGTAGAAGTCCCGAAAAACTCAGCAACACAGCAACAGCGTGATAAGCTATCAGAAGCCGTAAAGGAATTTGATGCTATCTTGAAACCGAACGGCCAGATCATATATCTCGGTACACCACAGACTGAATCAAGTCTATACAACACCTTGCAAGACCGTGGATACCTTGCACGTATCTGGCCTGTCTTGTATCCTCAATTATCAAGGGTAGAAGATAATTATGGTGATTCCCTCGCCCCCTCTATTTGGAACAAACTGAAAGCTGACCCTAGTCTTGAAGGGAAGCCTACAGACCCCTTGCGATTCAATGAGGAAGAAATTGCGAAGCGTTCCTTGTCTTATGGGAAAGCAGGGTTTGCTCTCCAGTATATGCTCAATACTCGGTTGTCTGATGCGGAAAAGTATCCGTTGAAAGTGTCTGATTTGATTATCACTAACCTTGATATGAAGGAAAGTAGCCTTAAATGGGCGTGGGCAAAAGGCAGGGAACAGCTCTTGTCTGATATTCCCTGTACAGCCATGGCAGGGGACTATTACTACAGTGAGCTGTCCCGTAGTCCCGAAACGATGCCCTATCAGACAACAGTGATGGCTATAGACCCATCGGGGCGTGGGAGGGACGAAACAGTCTATGCAATCTTAAAGTATCTGAATGGCTATTTGTTCCTTATGGACGTAGGGGGTTTTAAAGAGGGCTATTCGGACTTGACGCTGACTCAGATGGCGAACCGTGCTAAGTTCTGGAATGTGGATGTTATAGTCCCCGAAGATAACTTTGGGGATGGGATGTTCACAAAACTTATGACACCTATATTCAACAAAATACATCCTTGTGGCATTGAGCCTGTCACCAATAGAGGGCAAAAAGAACTACGTATGATAGACACCCTAGAGCCTGTTATGATGCGGCATAAGCTCATTGTGAATCGTCCTGTAGTCGAACAGGACTTTAAGGTTTTCCAACAGGACTATCATTATTCCCTGATTTATCAAATGACGCGCTTGTGTCGAGATAAGAACGCTCTGAGTCATGATGATAGATTGGACGCCCTGACTATTGGGGTGTCTTATTTCATGGAGCGCATGGACGTGGATGAAGATAGCCAACTTACAGAGCTGACAGCCGAACAGCTTGAGGATTGGCTGAATGAATCTGTATTGCCTAATTATACAAATAGTTCGCATAATAATAGATGTATAAAAGCCATTAGAGAGCTACGTAATAATTAGACAGAAATTAATTGGTGCACTAATAAACAAACTCTTAATTGGTGCACTTATCGAAGATAAGAGGACGAAAAGTATATATAATATCTAATAGAATCTATGGGGTTCTAGCCGATTATGGCTAGTACCTCATATTTATTATTATGACAGATATGGGACTAGAGATTCTTTAATGATGATTGTTGATGATGATTAATAATCAAAAGAAAGAGATTACTAAAGATTCTTTACTATTCTTTTATATCTCTAGTCTACTAAGATTTCCTTTAGTCTACGAAAGGAGCCTTATGGACTATCTTAATATTGATGTTGATGATTTCACCTGCACTCCCTCTCATAAATGGGACAACAGATTGACATTTTCCCCAAAAGAAGTATCTGAAATGCTGGGTGTCCCTCTATCAACCATTTACGCTTTATGTTATAATGAATCGTTAAAAGCCTTTAAGATAGGCACACACTGGCGGATTCATCGCAAGGGGCTTTATGAGTTTCTTCAAACTCAAATAGACAACAGTATTACCTTATAAGCACCTATAAGCGCTATGAACCCTTATAAATGGCTTTATTATGCCACTTGGTGTCTTATAGACTGAAAACTCTAATAGTATTTTTTTGGAATTGGAGAGATAAACTACATGGATATTACGGGAAATCGTTTTTATTTTATACTGTCCTATGGCTGCCAGATGAACCAGAGCGATTCTGAGCATTATGCCGGCCAGCTTGAAGAATTGGGCTACGGTCCGACGGAAGACATGGAACAGGCCGATGTCATTTTGATCAATACGTGCTGTGTCCGCGAAACGGCGGAAGACAAGACGCTTGGCAAGATTGGCGAACTGAAGCACTTAAAGGCGAATAATCCGGATCTGATCATCGCTGTTACGGGCTGTATGGCCCAGGAATGGCAGGATCGTCTCTTTGAACGGGCACCGCATATCGACCTGGTCATTGGGACGCATAATATACATAAACTCATCGACATGATTACGGAACGGCAGGCCCAGGGCCGTCACCTCTTGTCGGCTGATATGGGCGCACCGGCCTTTCACGATTTACCGACGAAGCGCTTCCACAAGTTTTTTGCCTGGATTCCCATCATGAACGGCTGCAATAATTTCTGTACGTACTGCATCGTGCCGTACGTACGGGGCCGCGAAGTAAGCCGTCCCATGGACGCCGTCTTAGAAGAAGTGAAACAGGCAGCAGCCGGCGGCTATAAGGAAATCACCCTCCTCGGCCAGAACGTCAACTCCTACGGCAAGGATCTGGACGGGAAAATCGATTTTGCCGAACTCCTGCGCCAGGTTGACAAGATTGACGGTATCGAACGGGTGCGTTACATGACGAGCCATCCAAAGGATATGAATTTTGACGCCATCGACGCCATTGCTGAATGCAAGAAGGTCGTCAACCACATGCACTTGCCCATTCAGTGTGGCAACGACGAGCTCCTGCGACGCATGAACCGGGGCTATACAGTAGAACATTATATGGAACTCGTCGACTATGCCCGTAAGCGCATTCCCGACCTGGTCCTGACGACGGATATCATCGTCGGTTTCCCCGGCGAAACGGAAGGCATGTATTTGGATACGCTGGAATTCCTCAAGCGCTGCCAGTACGACATGGCCTATACGTTCATGTTCTCGCCGCGCACTGGCACGCCGGCAGCCCGCATGGATGGCCAGATCGACCAGGCAGAAAAGAGCCGCCGCCTGCAGGGCCTCATGGATGTACAGAATGTCTACAGCCTGGAAAAGAACAAGGCTATGGAAAACAAGGTCTACGACGTCATCGTCGAAGGGCCGACGAAAAACGATGCACACAACTGGTTTGGCCGTACGACAGGCAACAAGATGATCATCTGGGAAAACGACGGTACGACGGCTATTGGCGATACGGTTCCGGTTGTCGTCGATAAAGGCCAGACGTGGGTCCTCAAGGGCCATTTACAGAAGTAGGAAAGCTGGGAAAGGAGTGGGACTTTGCCGGAAACAAAAGCAAAAATGACTCCCATGATGAGGCAGTATCTGGAAGTCAAAGAACAATGCAAGGATAAAATTTTATTTTTCCGTCTCGGTGACTTTTATGAAATGTTTTTTGACGATGCTCTGACGGCGTCGCGGGAACTGGACCTGACGTTGACGGGCCGGGGCGGTGAAGGGAAGGACCGGGCACCTATGTGCGGCGTGCCCTTCCATTCGGCCGATACGTATATTGAACGGCTCGTGCACAAGGGCTATAAGGTCGCTATTTGCGAGCAAATGGAAGACCCGAAGCTGGCCAAGGGCATCGTCAAGCGGGAGATCATCAAGGTCATTACACCGGGGACGATTACCCTGGAAAATGCCGTGGCGTCGAAGCAAAACAACTACATTGCCTGCGTCACAGAAAAGGACGACCTCTTGTCCCTGGCACTGATGGACGTGACGACCGGCGAATGCCTGTGGGCCCTGTGCGCCGCGTCGGTCCTGGAGGATACGCTCTTTGATATCCTCTCGGTCTACGTGCCAAGCGAGCTCATTTATGCCGATCTCGGTAAGGACGAAGGAACGGTCCTGGCGTACGTCAAGGGCCATATGTCCCAATGTGCCGTCACCAAGCTCGAGCCGTCAGCGGAAAAGGACTACGACGAACTGGCCCGGGCGCACTTTGCAGCTGACGCCTTAGGCGCTGCCGCCTCGGCTACGCGCTGCATTGGCCTGCTCCTCGATTACGTGCAGGACGTCATGAAATCGGATATTTCCCATATCAACCGTCTGGAACGCATCGATAACGACCGGCGTCTGGTCATCGACGCAGCCAGCCTGCGCCATTTAGAAATTACGCAAAACGTCCGCGATGGCGGCCGCAAGGGGACACTTCTCGACGTCCTCGACCAGACGCGGACCGCCATGGGCGGCCGTCTCCTGCGCAAATGGCTGGAAGCGCCTCTCGTGCGCATTGCCGACATTACGCGTAGGCAGGACGCCGTAGAAGAACTGGTCCAAGGGGAAATCATGCGCCAGGACCTGAACGCGTCCCTCGACAGGATTTATGATTTCGAACGCATTTTGACGCGCATCGAAACGGGTACAGCCAGCCCGAAGGACATGGTGGCCCTGCGCGAATCCCTGAGCGTCATCCCGGCTGTAAAGAGCGTTCTCGCCGGCGCCCACAGCGACCTCCTGCAGCGCCTCAATAGTTCCCTGTCGGAGCATCCTGAAGTCTATGACCTCCTCAGCCGTGGCATCAAGGACGATCCGGGCCTGGTCATCCGCAATGGCGGCGTTATCCGCGACGGCTTTAACGCCGATCTCGATGAAATCCGTGCCATTGCTGCCAACAGCCACGCCTTCCTCCAGGAAATGGAAGAACGGGAAAAGGAAAAGACGGGCATTAAGATGAAAATCGGCTATACGAAGGTCTTCGGTTACTATTTCGAAATTTCCCACGCCAATACGAAACCGGTGCCGGACTATTACGTGCGCAAACAGACTTTGGTCAATGCCGAACGCTATATTACGCCGGAGCTGAAGGAATTTGAAGTCAAGATTCTCACCAGCCAGGAACGGATGCTCTCCCTGGAATACCAGCTCTTTGGGGAAATCCGTAAAGCCGTACAGCAATATATTCCGGCCATGCAGGCTACGGCCCGGGCCATTGCCCAGGTAGACTGCCTGTGCAGCCTCGCCGCGACGGCTCACGATAACCGCTACGTGCGGCCCAGCCTGAACGGTGACGACCGCATCACTATCCACGACGGCCGCCACCCGATTATCGAACAATTCCTGCGTGATGAGCTTTTTGTGCCAAACGACGTAACCCTCAATCACCAGGACCACGAGGTACTGGTCATTACGGGTCCTAATATGGCCGGCAAATCGACGTACATGCGCCAGGTCGCAGTCTTGGTCCTCATGGCCCAGGCAGGCTCCTTCATTCCGGCGCGGGACGCGTCCATTTGCCCGGTAGACCGCATCTTTACGCGTATTGGGGCCAGCGACGATATCCTCACGGGACAGAGTACGTTTATGGTAGAAATGAAGGAAGTGTCGTATATCCTCAAGCACGCTACGCCGCACAGCCTGCTCATCCTCGATGAAATCGGCCGCGGCACGAGCACCTTTGACGGCATGTCCATTGCCAGGGCGGTCATCGAATACTGCCTGCAGCATGTCCATGCGCTGACACTTTTTGCTACGCACTATCATGAACTGATCGCCATGGCCGACGATTCGGAAAAGATCAAGAACTATACCGTCGCCGTAAAGGAACGGGGCAAGAGCATCAAGTTCCTGCGCCGCATTGTCCCCGGCGGGGCGGACCGCAGCTATGGCCTGCACGTAGCCCGGCTGGCTGGTTTGCCGGAAAAACTCCTGCAGCGGGCCGAGGTAATCCTGGAAGAGCTTGAATCCCAAGGCGGGCCTGCAGTAACGCCTATGGCCCCGTCAGGGAAGGCCAGCACCGGACCGCTCGAGGGCAGCCTCTTTGCCAATCCTGTCCTGGACCGGCTGATCAATGTAGATGTCACGGCTATGACGCCCATTGAAGCAATTTCCTTTTTGTATTCCCTGCAAAAAGAAGCGAAGGAAGGAAGTGGCAGCGTATGAGTTCCGTTATTAATCTGCTCGATGAAGCAACGCGCAATAAAATTGCCGCCGGCGAGGTGGTCGAACGGCCTGCGTCGTGCGTCAAAGAATTGGTAGAAAACGCCATCGACGCCGGGGCGACGTCCATTGAGGTCGAAATTGCCTCCGGTGGCGCTGCCTATATCCGCGTTACCGATAACGGCTCGGGCATGAGCGCCGAAGATGCGCGTAAGTGCATTATCCGCCACGCTACGAGCAAAATCAGTAAGGTAGAGGATATCTTTGCCATTACGTCCTTAGGCTTTCGCGGCGAAGCCGTGCCGAGTATTGCCGCTGTATCCCATTTTCAAATTACGACGCGCCGGCCGGACGATGACTTTGCGACGCACTTGGTCCTCGAAGGCGGCGAAGTCAAGGAAGATGAACAAATCGGCGCTGCCGCCGGTACGACCATGGAAGTGCGCGACCTCTTTTACAATACGCCGGCACGGCGCAAATTCTTAAAGAGCGAACGGACGGAAAGCTCCCGCATTAGCGAAATGCTCACCAAGCTGGCCTTGGCTGAACCGGCCATTGCCTTTACGTTCATCAATAACGGCCGTACGACCATGCGCAGCGGCGGCAGTGGCAAGCTCAAGGAAACCATTGCCGATCTGTACGGTGCCCAGCTGACGCGAGAAATTTTCCCGGTGACCTACGATCACGACGACATTGTCATCGAAGGCTACGCCGGCAAGCCGTCGGTTCTCAAAAGCTCCCGGGCCTGGCAGACGTGCCTCGTAAACCAGCGTATTATTCATAATCCGCTCCTTTTCAAGGCCATCGACAACGCCTACCACGCCATGCTGCCGAAGTCGGGCTATCCCTTTGCGGTCCTGCACCTGCACGTCGATCCGGCGAGTATTGACGTCAACGTGCATCCGTCTAAAACGGAAATCAAGTTTGCCGATGAGCAGGAAATTTACCGCGCCGTCTACCACAGCATCGTCACAGCCCTTTTGGAACAGGAAAAGCCTGAGCAGATCGCCGCGCCGGTTACGCATTACCAGGCGCCGAAGGCCGTCGTCAACGAAACGCCTGTGGCGCCGGCTGCCGCTGAGCAGCACGCGCCTTTGCCAGGTGTAACAGATACAGTAAGGCCGGCTGGGCAGGCCGTTATTCGGGAAACGGCAGGGACAGGCTGGCCGGATACGCCGGCAGCTTCCCCAGCAGCAACGGTGGAACGTCCAGCTGCAGTGGAACCCATCTTGACCAGCGAAGCAAAACCTGTCCATCAGGAAACGACACTTTTTCCGGCTTCCCGGGGCAGCGCGTCCCAGCGTCCGGCCGTACCGCCCTTACCGGATTTACACCGGCCACCGGCAGCCGAAGAGAAGGAACGCTTCAGCCAGGCTTTGTACCAAAACGGAGCTGCTGCCCAGACACCGATCGGTACGGAACCCAAGGCAGAGGGAGAAACAGAGCAGCCTTTGCCGCAGATCGTCTTTGACGGCGATGCCGACGTCTTCATTCCCTTAGGGGAAGTAGCCGATTGCTTCATCGTTGCCAAGAAGGGGCAGGATCTCTATCTCATCGACCAGCATGCAGCACACGAACGGATTCGTTACGATACGTTTTGCCGCCGCACAGAGGATATGCCGAGCCAGCAGCTCCTGACGCCGGAATTCGTCGACGTCGACGAAGACGATATGACCTTCCTGCAGGAACGGGAAGAGGTCTTTCAGGATTTAGGCTATGGCTATTCCGTAGCCGGCCCGAAAACGCTGCGCGTCGATGAAGTGCCGTGCGATTTAGAGACTAGTGATATTGCCGATTCCCTCCAGGATATTTGCCGTCTCCTGCGGGAAAATAACGTAGCCGATAAGGCTACACTGCGCCATCGTTCCCTGGCCTACTTATCGTGCCACGGTGCCGTCAAAGCCGGTGATACCCTCAATATCCGGCAGATGAAGCAGCTATTAGATGACCTGTTCCATACGGAAACGCCTTACGTGTGCCCCCATGGCCGGCCGATTATCGTGCGCTTTACACCAGCTGATTTGGCACGGCTCTTCAAGCGGACGTGAGGCAGCCTATGCTCTACGTTACGCCTTCATTAAAAGCGAAAGGACCCTTGCAGGCAGAAGCTGCGGCCTGGGCCGCATCCCTGGGCGCTACCTTCGTGACGCGGCAAAAACGGACGGTGCCCGAGCTCTGGCAGGCCTACGGCGAAGATAACCTCCTCGTCTATACGACGCAGGGACCGGTCATCGAACGGCCGGAAGGACGCCATTTCTTCAGCCTCAATATGGCCGAGCTGCGCATTCAAAACCTGCGCCGTGGCGAACCGGACCACCTCCTCGAGGCCTTTGGTGCGACCGGGCCGGTACGGCTCCTGGACTGCACGTGCGGCTTTGGCGCCGACTCGATCGTAGCCTCCTTCGGCCTGCCTGCGGGCTCAACGGTAGAGGCCTTAGAGGCGATTCCCCAGATGGCCGCCGTGACGGGCTGGGGCTTTAGACACTTCGTCCACGAAAAAGACGACGTTACGGCAGCGCTGCGGCGTATTTCCCTGACGTGCGGCACCTATGGCGATTACCTGGCTCAGGCCGGACGGGATTACGACATTATTTATTTCGATCCCATGTTTCAAAAGCCCGTGGCCGGCAGCTGCCAGTTTACGCCTGTACGGGACCTTCTCGATCACGACGCGCTTACGGCGGAAACGATCCGCCTGGCCCTGATGCGGGCCGCGAAGGTCGTCGTCAAGGGCCGCTTCCTAAAGAAACTGGTAGCAGCCTTTCCCCAGGCTGCACTGCACGGCGGCCGCTACAGCCGCGTACGTTACGCCGTTATAGAAAGGTAAGATAAGCTATGGAACAGATTATTGCCATCGTCGGGCCTACGGCTGTAGGTAAAACGGCCTTGAGTTTTCACTTGGCAGACCACTATGGGACGGAACTCATTTCCGGTGACGCCTATCAGATTTACCGCCATATGGATATCGGTACGGCAAAACCGACGGCGGCAGAGCTTTTGCGTTTCCGGCACCACCTCATCGATATTGCCGAGCCCGGTGAAGCCTATTCGGCGGCCCGTTTTTGCGCTATGGCCGGCGACGTCGCCCACGCCTTGCAGCGCCAAGGCAAGGTGCCTGTTCTCGTCGGCGGTACGGGCCTTTACGTCCAGTCCTTTCTCGAAGGCTTTACCTTCGACGGCAGCGCTGTTGATGAGGCAGCCCGCACGGCAGCGCGGGAGCGCATTGCCGCTATGGGCGAGGCAGAGCTTATTGCCTATATCCGTCAGCAGACGGAGTGGGAAGCGCCGGACTGGCACGAGCTGGTCTCGAACGAACACCGCCTCGTGCGCCTCATGGTGGCTATTGAAAAGGGCGAAGGCCGTACCTTTGTCCGGTCTGGTAAGGACCGCACCCTGGCCTGGCCGGCGTACGTCATCGGTCTCAGCCTGCCGCGGCCCGTTCTCTATGAACGCATTGAAACGCGCATTGACGTCATGCTTGAAGAGGGCTGGGTAGAAGAGGTAGAACGCCTTCTCGCCGCCGGTGTCGATCCGGCTTGCCAGGCCATGAAGGCCATTGGCTACGCCGAGCTTACGGCGTATGTACACGGCGAGCTGACCTTAGACGAAGCAGCGGCTACGATCAAGACGCGGACCCGGCATTTTGCCAAGCGGCAGCTGACGTGGTTTAAGCGCATGCCCTACATTCACTGGTTTGCCAAAGAGGAATACGACAGCGAAGACGCCCTGGCCCGGGCCGTTCTCACCGAAACAGACGCCTGGCTGGCCCGGACAGAAAGACCATAAAACGACGTGCCAATTGGCACTTTTCTATATAAAATAATGACTGCGTGGGCAGGAAACCCACAGGAAAGGAATAGAAACTCATGGATTCAGTTGCTTTGGAAAGAATCCGCCAAGAAGCACTGCTTGCTTGTACGGAACAATTTGCTCATATCGATACGATCAGCTTGCACAATACACAGAAGGTGCTCGCCGCCTATCGCGACGCCCAGCTTTCGTCGTACCAGTTTGCCGGTACGTCAGGCTACGGCTACAGCGATTTGGGCCGGGAAAAGCTCGACGAAGTGTACGCCCGCGTATTCCGCGCCGAAAAGGCCCTCGTACGGCCTCATTTCGTGTCCGGTACGCATACGCTGGCGACGGTGCTCTGCGCCCTCTTAGACCGGGATGACCTGCTCATTTCCCTCATTGGCGCACCGTACGATACGATGCAAGGCGTCATTGGCTATGCCCGGGAAACGCCGCGTTCCCTCAAGGAAAAGGGCGTCCGTTATGAAGAAGTGGCCCTCAAGGCTAACGCCTACGATCTGGACGGCATCCGCACGGTGTGCCAGGAAAAGCAGCCGAAGCTGGTTCTGATCCAGCGCTCGCGCGGCTATAGCTCCCGTGCGTCCCTCACGATTGACGATATCCGCCAGATTACGGCGGCCGTAAAGAGCGTGAGCCCCCAGACTATTTGCTTCGTCGACAATTGCTACGGCGAATTTGCTGCCGAAGAAGAACCGCTCGAAGCCGGTGCCGATATCATTGCCGGTTCCCTCATCAAAAACCCGGGCGGCGGCATTGCCCCGACAGGCGGCTACATTGCCGGCAAGGCTAATCTGGTCGACGCAGCGGCTGATTACCTGACCGCACCGGGGCTCGGCGGCGAACTCGGTTCCTATGCCTATGGCTACCGCCTCTTTTTCCAGGGCCTCTTCATGGCACCGCACGTGACGGCGCAGGCCATTAAGGGTGCGGTCTTTGCCGCCGCCGTCTTCGACCGCCTGGGCTTTAAGGTGTCGCCGTCGTACGAAACGCCCCGTTCCGATCTGATCCAGACGATTTTCCTGGAAAACGAAAAGAACATGTGCCTCTTTGCCCAGGGCATTCAGACCTTTTCGCCTGTAGACGCTCACGTCACGCCGATTCCGGACGACATGCCGGGCTATGCCGATAAGATCATTATGGCGGCCGGCGATTTCGTCCAAGGCTCGTCTATCGAATTGTCTGCCGACGGCCCGATCCGCCCGCCGTACGTCATGTATCTTCAAGGGGGCATCGTCTTTGAACATAATGTCCTGGCCGTCATGAGCGCTGCCCAGTATATTATGGAAAATAGTGAAGGAGAAGGCCATGATTAAGGAAGTACTCGTCGTCGAAGGCCGCAGTGACGTCGCCCGCATCCGGGCCAGCCATATCGAAGCCGATATGATCACGACAGATGGCTTTAATTTGCGGCCGGACACGCTGAAGCAGATTGCTATTGCCTACGAAAAACGGGGCATTATCATCCTTACGGACCCGGACAGCGCCGGCGAACGGATCCGCAAATTCCTGACCGAACGGTTCCCCAAGGCCCGCCAGGCCTTTATTCCCCGCAAGGATGCCATTGCCAATAACGACCTGGGCGTAGAACAGGCGTCACCTGAAGCAATCCGCCTGGCCCTGGAAAAAACGCGCTGTGCCGTCTTTGAACCGGCAGAAACCTTTACGGCCAGTGATTTGCAGGCAGCCGGCCTGAGCGGGAGTGCCGACGCAGCTGACCGCCGTGCTGCCGTAGGCGCGATTTTAGGTATTGGCTACGGCAATGCCAAACAGTTTTTACGCCGCCTTAACCATTACGGCATTAGCCGGGAAGAATGGGACCAGGCCCTTGAGGAGGTAAACCATGAAGGATGCTAATCTTGCCACACTGGAAGTCGTCAAATACGTAGTCAAGCGCTTTGGCCTGCACATGAACAAGCGCCTGGGCCAAAATTTCCTCATCCGTCCGGACGTGGTTGCCCAGATTGCCGACACGGCAGACCTGAAGCCTGGTGATCCGGTCCTGGAAATCGGCCCCGGCATCGGCACGCTGACCCAGGCCTTGGCCGAAACGGGTGCCGCCGTGACGGCTGTGGAAATCGACAGCCACCTCTTGCCGGTTCTCGATAAGACTCTCGAACATTATGACAACGTGCGCATTATTCACGGCGATATTTTGAAGACGGATATTGCCGAACTCATGGGCCATAAACCCTTTAAGGTCTGCGCCAATTTGCCCTATTACATTACGACGCCGATTATCATGACGCTGCTCGAAGAACGGCTGCCTATGGAACGGCTCGTCGTCATGGTGCAAAAGGAAGTGGCCGAACGCATGACGGCAAGCCCTGGCAGCCGCATTTATGGCGCCCTGTCCGTAGCCGTCCAGTATTACACGCAGCCGGAAATCATCTTTGAAATTCCGCCCAAGGCCTTTATGCCGGCACCGGAAGTCACGTCGGCTGTGGTTTGCCTGGACGTGCGCAAGGAACCGCCCGTTTCCGTCATGGAAGAAAAACGCTTTTTCCAGGTCGTCAAAGCGGCCTTTTCCCAGCGCCGCAAGACCTTTGCCAATACTCTCAAGGCTGCCGGCGTCAGCAAGGATGGCGTTGCCGCTATTCTGGCCGATTGCGGCATTGAAGGCTCGCGGCGGGGCGAAACGTTCTCCTTAGACGAATTCGCTGCCATTGCCGATGCGTGGACGCGCTACAACAAAAAGCAGTAAGCCTCATAAGAGAAACAAAGGGCATTCTTTTTCACGTATGGTGACAAAAGTCGGCGTATGGACTAGAAAAAGAGCGCTATTTGCCGTATAATAAAGCATTGAGTAAGAACACGAACAAAAGGAGGTCATAAATTGTGCGAAGTATGACCGGTTTTGGCGCTGGCACGGCGAGCAATGGTACCTTATCGGTGACCATTGAAATGCGTTCCGTTAATCAGCGCTTTTTAGAATTGAATATCCGTATGCCCCACGCTTATTTGGCGCTCGAAGACGTCATCCGCAAGGGCATCAAGGACGTACTGCTTCGCGGCAAAGTCGATGTCTTTGTCACGGTTCAGGAACTGGAAACCCAGGCTCCGCAAGTGCGTATTGATTATGCGGCTCTCGCTGCCTGCCGTCAGGCAGTGGCCGAAGCGAAGGATAAACTCTTTGATCACGAACCGCCGCGCTTATCGGAAATCATTTCCCTGAATTCCGATTGGTTCATTCAGGAACAGCCTGTTGTCGATATCGACGCCTGTCGTCCCATTTTTGAAGAAAGTCTGCACAAGGCATTGGAAGGTATGACGGCCATGCGCGAAGCCGAAGGGAAGCAGATCAGTATCGATCTCTTGCGCCGTGCGGCTAAGATGTCGGAACTCATCGAATCCATTGCCAGCCGCCGCGATATCATTTTACGGCAGTATGAAGAACGGCTGCGCCGTCGCATTGTTTCTCTCTTTGAAAAGGCGTCCAGCGTACCGGATCAGGACCGTCTCCTCGAAGAAGTGGCTATTTATGCTGATAAAGTCGATTTTACGGAAGAAATCGTCCGTTTCCGCAGTCACGTCGTCCAGCTAAAGGGCTTTTTGGAAGAACACGACGCTGTAGGGCGGAAGCTCGATTTCCTCATTCAGGAAATGAACCGTGAAACGAATACCATCGGTTCCAAGGCGCAGGATTTGGCCGTAACGGAAGCGGTCCTGCAGCTGAAAAACGAAATTGAAAAGATCCGTGAACAGGTACAAAACATAGAGTAGGTGAGCTATATGAATTTCAACCTGCTAAATATCGGCTTTGGCAATATGGTCATGGGTGAAAAGGTCGTAGCGATTATCAGTCCCGAATCGGCGCCAATCAAGCGCCTTATGCAGGAAGCGCGGGAACGGAATACGCTCATCGACGCTACCTTTGGCCGCAAGACCCGGTCTGTCCTCATTATGGACAACAGCCAGGTCATACTCTCGGCCCTGCAGCCGGAAACCATTGCCCATCGCATCGTGCCTGTCGGCGAGGATGCAGTGGCAGACACTGAAATAGAAATAGAGGAACTGCAGGATGAAGAAGAAAGGAAGTAATAGTATGCAAGATCCCGGATTGCTCATCGTCGTATCGGGCCCGTCAGGTGCCGGTAAAGGAACGGTCTGTGACGCCCTGCGCCAGAGCTTTCCCCAAATAGAGTACTCCATTTCCATGACTACCCGTGCTCCCCGGCCGGGTGAAACGGACGGCGTGAATTATTTCTTTACAGATAATCCCCATTTCGAAGAATTGCTCGCAGAAGATGCCTTTCTCGAACACGCCAAGGTCTATGACCACTACTACGGTACACCGAAGAAATACGTCTTTGACCAGCTCGAAAAGGGGCACCACGTGATGCTGGAAATCGACATCCAAGGGGCTATGCAGGTACGCCAGCGCTATTCCCAGGCCTTATTGATTTACATCGTGCCGCCGAGCATGGACGTACTGGCCAACCGTCTGCGCAGCCGTCATACGGATGCGGAAGAAACCATTTGTGGCCGTTTGGCCAAAGCCAGTGACGAACTGGCGTGGATTGAAAAATACGATTACCTCATCGTCAATGACGACCTGCAGGTTGCCATTGACCAGGCCGCGGCTATTTTGACAGCCGAAGCGCTGAAGACGTCGCGTAATGCACAAAAGATTGCGGCCGTCCGAGATTTATACAAAAAATAGGAGAGATGCCATTATGTTGATTAAACCGACCCTCGAATCGCTCATGAAACACGTAGATAGCAAATATACCCTCGTTACCCTGGCTGCTAAACGGGCACGCCAGCTCGTAGATGGTGACGAACCCCTCGTAGACGTAGAAACGACGAAAGTCGTCTCCATTGCGATGGAAGAAATCGACCAGGGCAAGATTACCTACGAAGCGACGAAATCGGGCATCAAATAAGGAGGGCTCTGCCATGCTTCTGGAACACAAACGAATTGTCCTCGGCATTACCGGCGGCATTTCGGCCTTTAAGGCAGCCCAGATTGCCAGCCTCCTAGGTCACCGCGGCGCAGAGGTCAAATGCATCATGACGGAAAGCGCGACAAAATTTATTACGCCCCTGACACTGCGCAACATTACGGGCAACCCTGTGGCGGTCCACATGTTTGACGAAGTCCAGGAATTCAACGTAGAGCACATCGCCTTGGCCCGCTGGGCCGACCTCTTTGTCGTCGCGCCGGCTACGGCCAACGTCCTGGGCAAGGTAGCAGGCGGCATTGCCGATGATATGCTGACGACGACGATTATGGCTACGAAGGCACCGGTGCTCTTTGTGCCGGCCATGAACAGCAATATGTACCTCAATCCTATTGTGCAGGAAAATATGGCCAAGTTGAAGAAATTTGGCTACCATATTATGGAACCGGCCAGCGGCCATTTGGCCTGTGGCATTATCGGCGTAGGCCGTCTGCCTGAACCGGAAGCCATCGTCGACCAGATTGAACTGGTGGCCTGCATGGGTACGGCCCTCAAGGGCCGCAAGGTCATCGTCACGGCTGGCGGTACGCGGGAACCGATCGATCCGGTCCGCTTTATTGGCAACCATTCCAGCGGCCGCATGGGCTTTGCCATTGCCAAGGCTGCCGTCCTGGCTGGCGCCGATGTAACATTGATCTGTGGTTCGACAGATAACCTGACGACACCGGCCGGCGTAAGCCGCCGCATTGACGTGAACAGCACGCGAGATATGAAAGAAGCTGTCGATGCCTACTATGATGACTGCGATCTGGTCGTTAAGGCCGCTGCCGTGGCGGACTACCGTTCGGCTGCACCGGCGAAGGATAAGATCAAGAAAAACGACGACGTATTGACGATCAACTTGGAAAAGAACCCGGACATTCTCTACGGTCTGGGCCAGCGCAAGACGCACCAGGTCCTCGTCGGCTTTGCCGCAGAAACGACGAATGTCCTCGCTTACGGCCAGGGCAAGCTGAAAAAGAAGAACCTGGATATGCTCGTTGCCAACGACGTCAGCGTCAAGGGCGCAGGCTTCCAGGGCGATACGAACATTGGCACGCTCCTTTTCCCTGATGGTACGATGGAAGAGCTGCAGCAAATGACCAAGTTCGAACTGGCTGAAATTATCGTCGACCGGGCTGCCAAGCTCGTTGCTGCTAAATGTGCAGCTCAGGAAGACAAATAGAGGCGTTTACTTTTTTAATGCGAAGTACTTGCATTTTAGTCCTCTTTCGTTTATACTAATACAAGTCAAACAGAATATAGTTCCATCAAGAGACGGCGGAGGGATTGGCCCTGTGATGCCGCAGCAACCTTCATACACGTGAAAGGTGCTAAATCCAACAGTAGCAACTACTGGAAGATGGGTGTGTAAAAGCCCCTCTTTTGAGGGGCTTTTTTTTACGGAACTACATGAACACTGACAGCATATAGAGTACTTAAAGGAGGAACCACCAAATGGCTAAAGACCGCGAATTCTTCACATCTGAATCCGTTACCGAAGGTCATCCCGACAAGATGGCCGACCAGATTTCCGACAGCATTCTCGACGCAATTCTGGCTAAAGACAAAAATGCCCGCGTAGCGTGCGAAACCCTCGTTACGACCGGTATGGTACATGTCGTAGGGGAAATTTCTACGACCTGCTACGTCGATATTCCGCACATCGTCCGCGAAACAATCCGCGACATTGGCTACACCCGCGCAAAGTATGGTTTTGACTGCGATACGTGCGGCATCCTTGTCTCCCTGGACGAACAGTCTTCTGATATTGCCATGGGCGTAGACGAAGCACTGGAAGCCAAAGAAGGGGAAAAGGATAAATTCGATACGATCGGTGCCGGTGACCAGGGCATGATGTTCGGCTATGCTTCGAACGAAACACCGGAATACATGCCACTGCCTATTTCCTTGGCACACCGCCTGGCACGCCGCCTGGCACAGGTTCGTAAAGACGGCACACTGCCGTACCTTCGTCCCGATGGCAAAACGCAGGTAACCGTAGAATACGAAGATGGCAAACCGGTCCGCATCGACACGATTGTCATTTCGGCGCAGCACAGCCCGGAAGTAACACGGGAACAGATCGAAAAGGATCTCCTCGAACACGTTATTAAACCAATTCTGCCGGAAGGCCTTTTCGATGAAAAGACGAAGCTCTACATCAACCCGACAGGCCGTTTCGTTATCGGCGGTCCGCAGGGCGACTCGGGCCTGACAGGCCGCAAGATCATCGTCGATACGTACGGTGGCATGGCCCGTCATGGCGGCGGCTGCTTCTCCGGTAAGGACCCCACAAAGGTTGACCGTTCGGCAGCCTATGCAGCCCGTTACGTAGCGAAAAACATCGTCGCTGCCGGCCTGGCTGACAAAGTAGAAATCCAGCTCGCTTATGCCATCGGCGTAGCCCGCCCGGTTTCCATTCACGTAAAAACTTTTGGTACTGGCAAAGTAGAAAACGATGTCATTACCAAATTGATCAACAAACACTTCGACCTGCGTCCGGCCGGCATCATTGAAATGCTCGACCTGCAGCGCCCGATTTATCGCCAGACTGCTGCCTATGGCCACTTCGGCCGTACAGACGTCGATCTGCCTTGGGAAAAGACGGATAAAGCCGACGTCCTCCGTCAGGAAGCAGGCTTATAATAGGGAAGGAATGGCTCTTTTACGGGGCTGTACCAGCTATGACTTGTCATTATAACTGCATTAACAGATTGACAAAAATGCTCTTTTTGGGTATAATTTCAATGTGTGCAGTAAAGCACTCCCTAACATACATTTTGGAGGGAGGGATAGAGAATGGCAGAAATCAAAGTTGGTAAAAATGAATCTTTGGACAGCGCACTGCGCCGCTTCAAGCGTTCTTGCCAAAAAGCAGGTGTTCTTTCCGAAGTTCGGAAGCGCGAACATTACGAAAAACCGAGCGTACGTAGAAAGAAGAAATCTGAAGCAGCACGGAAACGGAAGTATAGAGCATAATCGTCAAACGTAAGAAGGGTGATACAATGTCTCTGAAAGACCAACTGCTTCAAGACATGAAAGAAGCAATGAAGGCCAAAGAAGCCGGTAAGACACAGCTTTCTGTCATCCGTATGGTGCGGAGTTCCATCCGTAATACGGAAATCGACGGGAAATGCGTCCTCGACGACGCCGGCGTTGGTGTGGTCATTGCGAAAGAAATGAAACAGCGTAAAGAATCGCTGGCTGAATTTGAAAAAGCCAGCCGTAGCGACCTCATCGAACAGACGCAGGCTGAAATCGCCGTACTGGAAAAGTACATGCCGAAACAGCTTACACCTGAAGAAGTTGCACAGATTGTCCGTAATGCCATTAGCGGCCAGGACGTAGCAAGCCTTAAAATGGGCGATGTAATGAAACTGGTCATGCCACAGGTAAAGGGCAAGGCAGACGGCAAGCTCGTTTCGCAGACCGTCAAGGAAATCTTACAAGGCAAATAGTGTGTTTATCATAAATATGTATTGACAAATCCACTGATTGATTGTAATATTGTACCATGATTTACAAAACAAAATAAGTCATGCACCAAACAAAGTCAAAGAAGACTTCGCACCTCTGTTTCGCAGGGGTGAGAAGTCTTTTTTTTCAATTAAGGAGGAAATCAGGTATGGTAAAAGAAGATTTAGTTTATGTTATTCCTGCAGGTCAGTATGGCAAAGAAGGCGTGTTAGCCCTTCTCGAACAGCATCCGGAAATCAAATTCGTTTCCCTCGTAGGTGTCGACCTGGCTGGGAATGACACAGATGAAAAGATTCCTATCTCGACATTCTTTGAAGATTATGATGACTTCTTCAACGCTACAGCTTTCCAGACCGACGGTTCCTCTGTTGTACTGCCTGGCATTGCGACACTGTCCAATGCCCGCGTAGATATCAAAGCCGATCCGGGCGTAAACTGGATTATTGACTATAACTACGACAACATTGACGAACACACAGGCAAACCGACCGGTACCCTGCGTATTCCGAGCTTCCTGCGCCATGCTACGGGCTATATCGATTCCCGTTCCATCCTGCGCAATACACTGAATTATGTAAACGACGAACTGATCCAGATTGTTAAAAAATATGGCGTCAACGGCCTGACCATCAATACAGACGACATCGAAAAGATCGTCTTCACGACAGCAACAGAACTGGAATTCTGGGTTAAGAGCCCGAGCCAGGACGTAGCAACGCGCCGCCTGTCCGTTTCCCAGAAGCTCCAGGAACAGTACTGGCAGCGTACGCACGGCGTCGTTCGTACGGCTTTGGAACAGTCTGTAGAACGCCTCCGCCAGTACGGTCTCGAACCGGAAATGGGCCATAAAGAAGTTGGCGGTATCAAAGCACAGATCGATGATTCCGGTAACCTCATTTACGTTCTTGAACAGCTGGAAATCGACTGGAAATACACAGGCGATCCCGTTCAGACGGCTGATAACGAAATCCTCGCCCGTGTTATCGTCCGCGAAGTATTCCGTGAAAACGGCCTCGAAGTTACCTTCCAGGCTAAACCGATCCACGGCGTAGCCGGCAGCGGTGAACACACGCACTTCGGCATCGGTGCCATCATGAAAAATGGCAAATTCGTCAACCTCTACAACCCGGACGACATGAAGAAGGATTTCCTCTCGAGCCTTGGCTACGGCGCTATTATGGGTATCCTGAAACATTACGAAGTCATCAACCCGTTTGTTTCTTCTACCAATGATGCCCTGAACCGCTTGAAACCGGGCTTTGAAGCTCCTGTTTGCATCGTAACGGCTCTGGGTGGCGAAACACCGGACGTACAGACTCGTAACCGTTCGGTCCTCATCGGCCTCATCCGCAATACGAAGAAACCAGCTGCTACGCGTTTCGAACTGCGTGCTCCCAATGCCTTCACCAATACGTATATTGCCATTTCCCTGGTCTACATGGCAGCTCTCGACGGTATCCGTTATGCCTTGTCCAGCGGCAAGACACCGGCTGCTCTGTGCGCAGAATTGTCCAAGAAACCGGGCGAAGCTGCAGATTACCTCGAAAAAGACCGGGCCTATCGTAGTGAAGTCGACGTCTTCGAAGCCTTCACAGCAGAAGAACGGGATGCCATGTTCGGCAAAGCGCCGAAGACCGTTTGGGAAAACTTCAAGGCTCTCGATGAATACCCGGAAAAAGTGGCAGAATTGGCTTGCGGCGCCTTCGAAAAACGTTTCGTAGACTCCTTCAAGGCTGGCGCACTGAAACGTTGGGCTCTGGAATTGCAGTACCGCATCATTCCGGAAAACCTGCATACGGTCATCGAATGCAAACCGCTCCATACAGAAGCTGACACGAATCCCCTCGAAGTCGAACGCTGGACTGTTATCAATTCCTTGCGTACAGAATTGGGCCGTGACACAGAAAAGAGCCTGTCCATCTTCACGAAGATCAAAAAAGCCCTGGCTACTGAAGATTACGACACGGCATCGGATCTCATGATCGTTATGAACGAAAAGATGGATGTCCTGAACGACCTTTATTATGAATACAGCCACAATGCATTCTAATAACTAGAACGCATCATACAGCGAGACGATATACCGTTTCGAAAAGCATAAAAAGATTTCTGATCCTTTTGGGTCGGAAATCTTTTTTGCGTTATAGAGAAATTAGTTAATAGAATTAATCAAATATGCTGCTTGTGACGTCATAACTTTATATTACTTAAATTCATTGTTAAAATGAGGTAAAACGTTGAACGTCCTTCTAGATTTGACGCTCATTCATTTCAGTGATAGCATAGTTGCATGAGACCATTGCGGACTAGAAAAATCTATCATTGCCAGGGCTTTTATTTTTTTGCGCAAAACACCGTATTCTTTTGTTTTGCCAGGCTCATACAGTAGGAAACTGTTCCTTTTCGTTCGTGTATGGCAGGAACTCAGCTATGGAGGTGATGTAATTCGGGGGAAGACGCCGCCAGGCGCAGCCGTCGTGTCTTTTTTGCGTGCCGGGAACGCGCAGGAAAGGGACAAAGGGGTAGGGCTGGGCCAGAGAAAGTATTGAATTTCTTATGTAACGTATAGAAGTTGCTACTTTTTTATAGGAGGCGTTTGTACAATGGATCCAAGAATTCATACTCTTGCAAAAAACTTAATCACCTATTCGGTTCATCTGCAAAAAGGAGAAAAGCTGCTCATCGAAGTCTTTGACGAAGGATTGCCTTTGGCAAAAGCTCTCGTAGAAGAAGCGTATAAAGCCGGCGGCCTGCCTTTCATCAGCTTTAAAAATATGCAGCTTGAACGGGCGCTCTATCAGGGCGCTACGCAGGAATCGTTTGACTATATGGCCAAGTGGGAAGCTGCCCGCATGAGCGATGTAGACGCGTATATTGCCGTCCGCGCCTATAGCAATACGGCCGAACTGGCGGACGTACCGGACGACAAGATGAGCCTCTATCAGACATACTTTAACAACCCTGTACACATGAAGATCCGTCTGCCTAAGACGAAATGGTGTGTACTGCGCTACCCGAACCAGGCTATGGCCCAGCTGGCCAACATGAGCCTCGAAGCCTTTGAAGATTTCTACTTTAACGTGTGCAACCTTGATTACGGCAAGATGGAAGCAGCTATGAAACCGCTCGTCGACCTCATGAACCGTACAGATAAGGTACATATCGTAGGCCCTGGCACGGACCTTACGTTCTCCATCAAAGGTATCCCGGCTGTGACGTGCTCAGGCCGCATGAACATTCCCGATGGGGAAGTGTACACCGCGCCGGTGAAGGATTCCGTCAACGGCTATTTGACGTACAACACGCCGAGCCTCCAGAACGGTACGACCTTTGAAAACATTCATTTTGAATTTAAAGACGGCAAGATCATCAAAGCCGAAGCGAACGACACGACAAAGCTCAACGCCATCCTCGATACGGATGAAGGAGCCCGCTATATTGGCGAATTTTCCTTTGGTATGAACCCGTATGTAACCTTCCCCATGAAGGATACGCTCTTCGACGAAAAGATCAAAGGAAGCTTCCACTTTACAGCCGGCAACGCCTATGACGATGCCTTCAACGGCAACCGGTCTGCTATTCACTGGGACCTCATTTGCCGTCAAGGTGCCGATTGTGGCGGCGGTGAAATCTGGCTCGATGACGTACTCGTCCGCAAAGACGGTATTTTCGTCCTGCCTGAACTTCAGGGCCTGAATCCGGAAAACTTGAAATAAGCGGACTGCAGGCCGTTCCTCATGCCGGGCGTCCTGCTGAAATATAGCTACAGGAGGTTGTTTGCATGTCAGAGCACGAAACGCGACCGGCGGAAGAGTACAATCCGCCCATGTCGCCTTATAAAGAGTATCAGGAAATCAACGCCTACGTCGTAGGCTGGGGTATGTTTTTTGCCGCCCTCTTCGCCTTGGCCGTCGGCTACCTGAGCTTGAAAATCGGTCAGACCGTCGACGCCTTTGCGCCTGTATCGGTCTTGGCAATGGGCATGGCTGTTCTTTTCAAGCGCAAAAACGCTTTTCCTGAAACAGTTCATATCCAGGCCATTGCCAGTGCCGGTACGAACATTCTGGGCGGTACGATGTTTATTCTGCCGGCCCTCTTCATCTTGCATATTTACGGCGTTTCCTACTGGGAAATGGTCACGCCGATCGTCTTAGGTGGTATCCTCGGCGTCTTCCTGGCGACTATGTTCCGCCGCTATTTCGTCGAAGAAATGGACAAGGCCTATCCCTTCCCATCCGGCCGGGCTGCGGCGCAGGTGTTGGCCTGCAATGAAGGCGGTGCTGCCAAACTCATGGTTCTCAGCGGTTTCATCGCCATGTGCTACGATTTCGTCCTCAATTCCCTGGGCTGGTGGAAAGAAGTCATTACGACGACGACCTTCCAGTGGGGCACAGCCCTGGCCGACAAGCATAAGCTCCTCTTCAGCCTGGATAACGACGCGGCGCTCTTGGGGATCGGTTACTTCACGGGTCTGCGCTACGCCTGCATTATTGCTGCTGGTTCCTTCTTTGCCTGGGTCGTCTGCATTCCCGTCGTCTATTACCTCGGCGGCGACCACCTGATGGTTATCAAAGGGCAGCAGGTCCTCCTGGCCAACGCCCCTGTAACGGCCGTCTTCAACCAGTACGTGCGCCATATCGGGATTGGCATGCTGGCTATGGCCGGTGTCATCGGCCTTCTTTCTATGAGCAAGGTCGTCGGCGGCGTCGTCAAAAAAGCGGCAACGGACATGTTCTCGTCCCGTGCTGCCGGCCAGGAAAAGCTCCTGCGGACGCAGCAGGATATTCCCATGAACTACCTCGTCATCGGTACGTTCCTCATGGTCGTCCTCTTTACGGTTTTCTTCCACCTTACGTGCTCGGAAAACCTGACCCAGACCCTTCTGGCCTTCGTCATCGTCCTGATTTTCGCCTTCATGCTTTCTGTTGTCGGCATCAGCTCCATTGCCTTTACAGGGAATGAACCGGTTTCCGGCATGACCATTTTCATGATCATCGTCTCGGCCGTCATCATGGCCAGCGTCGGCATGAGTGGCGACAGCGGCATCGTTGCCATCCTCATGATGGCTGCTTTCCTGTGCTCAACTCTGTCTGTTGCCGGTAACTTTATGTCGGAACAGAAGGTTGCCTACCTGACCGGTGCGACACCGCGGAAAATGCAGCAATGGCAGCTCGTATCCATCGTCCTGGCGTCCTTCGTATCTGTCGGCGTCATTATCCTGCTCAACAACGCTTATGGTTTTACCGGCGAAGGTGCCCTCCAGGCACCGCAGGCCAACGCCATGGCGGCGATCGTACAGCCCATGATGGGTGGCGGCGAAGCACCGTGGCCGCTTTACATGGCTGGTGCTTTCTTTGCGGTCATCCTCTGGATGATTAAGATTCCGCCTTTGGCCTTTGCCCTCGGCGCCTACCTGCCTATGGGGATTAATACGCCGGTTCTCGTCGGTGGTATCGTTTCCTATCTCGTATCGCACAGCAGCAAGGACGACGCCATTAACGAGCTGCGCCTCAGCGAAGGCAGCACCGTTGCGTCGGGCTTCGTCGCCGGCGGCGCTATTGGCAGTCTCATCAGTGCCGTCTTGCACATTGCCGGTATCGACTGGTTTATGAAAGCCTGGGAAGCTACACCGGCTGCTACGTATTTGGGCATCGTTGCCTATCTCGTACTCTGTGCTTTCATCTACAAGATGGCTGTCAGAATTAAAGAAAGAAAAGCAGAGAATAAGGCTGAATAAGTCAAGCTCTGCACTACGTCACGTCCTCCGCGCAGGCCTTCGCTTGCAGGAGGACGTGTTTTTTGTCTTGCCGGGCCCGGCGAAAAGCCTATAGCAGTATTCGAATTCCTTATATTAGGTTTGACGCGCTATGTGCCCTGTGGTATAGTTTTAAATGTAAATGTATATAGTAAATCAGGTGTCGTAAGACTCAATAGAAAAGCCGGTATAAGCCGGCGCGGTCCCGCCGCTGTAAGGACGAGTGATACTGCAGGAAACGTCACTGTGTAGCCGTAGCTACATGGGAAGGCGCAGTAGAGCCATGAAGCCAAGCCAGAAGAACTGCCTGATTGTGATCACCGGTATGACCTGCGAGCGATGGGGAGGAGATTTTTTGTGTTAGCCTGTAAAGGAAACCTGACAAACCGCGCGGAGATTCCAGCGCGGCTTTTTTGTTGCCCAGGCGCCGGTAGAAAAGGAGAGATTGCGATGCACAAGAAACAACATGTAGTAGCTGCCTTAGCTCTGGCCTGCCTGGCTGTGGCTCCATTCTGGCTGGACAACAGCGTCCACGCTGCGTACACCTTAAGTCCAGAGGTAAAGGACGTGACGCCGGCCCTCAAGGAGGCTACGTCCTTAGGTGTCCTGACCTACAATAACCCGGACCTGCAAAGCCTGGAAAATAAGGATGCTATCCTGGTTATGAGCTTTGGTACGACCTATACCAAGAGCCGTCAGGCTACGATTGATGAAACGGTTAAAGCCATTCAGGCAGCCCATCCGCAGACGAAGGTCGTCGTCGCCTTTACGTCGCATATTATCGTCGACCGCATCAAAGCCCATGAAGGCCTTACCATTCCGACGCCGGAAAAAGCCCTGGAACAGCTCAAGGCCGAAGGCTATACGCGCGTGGCTATTGCGTCGCTGGATGTCATTCCCGGCGTGGAATATGACTACGACAAAGCCATCTTCAATAGCTATAAGCACGATTTCAAAAAGATGACCCTGGCGACGCCGCTCTTATACTGGATGGGCCAGGAAGACCAGCGTGACGACCTAAGTGAATTTGTGACGGCCTTTGCCAGCCAATTTCCTAAGCTAGGCAAACAAGACGCCATTTTGGTCATGGCCCACGGTACGCCTCATCCGGCCAATGCCTATTATTCCGTCCTCCAGGACCGCTTGAAAACGGCTGGCTACGGCCAGGTCTATGTCTATTCCGTTGAAGGCTGGCCGCACCTCGACACGGTGATTCCGCAGCTGAAGAAAGCCGGTATCAAGCACGTCATCCTCATGCCGATGATGATGGTCGCCGGTGACCACGCCAACAATGACATGGCTGGTGCTGACGCCGATTCCCATAAGAGCATTCTCGAACAGAATGGTTTTACCGTTTCGCCGTATATCCACGGCCTCGGTGAAAACACGGCTGTACGGCAGCTCTTTGTCGAACGGGCTAATGAAGCTGTAGCAGCGCTGGAAAGCACGAAATAGGAGATAACAGAAGAGTATGGGGCAGGCTGACAGAATGCAGTCTGCCTCGTCTTGTGTCACGTTAGCATTCACTATAAGGGAGTCATATTGTGGAAGGTATTTATCAGGGAATTCTCATGTTTCAACAGGGCGGCATCGTCATGTACGTCTTGCTTCTTTGTTCGCTTGTAGTCGTCTATTTTGCCGTCGAAAGGGGCCTCTATTTCCGCCGTATGGATGCGGGCAGCGACTTTGCCGAGCGCTGCAGCCACGTCCTGCGCCAGGGGGATGCCAGTCAGGCTGCAGCCTGTATTGCCCAGGGCCACGGTGCCTTGGCGGCAATCTTACAGACTGTCCTCAGCGGCAAGGCCGGTGCAAAGCCGGCAGCCTATATGGAAATGGAGTCCGGCATTGCCATTGCCCGTTTCCGGCAGCACTTATATTTTCTCAGCGTCATCGTCACTATGGCGCCCCTCTTGGGCCTCTTGGGCACTATCAGCGGCATGATCCGTTCCTTTAGTATCTTCAATATTGAATCCGGCCAGGCTGTGGCCATTACCGGCGGTGTTGGCGAAGCCCTCATTGCCACGGCCTTTGGCCTTTGTGTGGCCGTCCTGGCCCTGGCCGTCCATGCGTATTTTACACAGCGCCTGGAACGGATCATTACGGATATGGAAACGTGCTTTAGCGCCTGGGAAGTGGGGCGGAAATCATGAGATTACGGGATCGCCGCTCCTTTAGGGAACCGGCCGTCATGATCATCCCCATGATCGATATCATGTTTTTTCTCCTCGTCTTCTTTATGATCAGCACGCTCTACATGGTCCATGTAAAGACCATGCCCGTCCAGCTGCCCCAGGCCGTCCATGCCGAGCAGCAGGCCCGCGTATCGAGTGTCATTACCCTGCAAAAGGATGGCAGCCTCTGGCTCGACGACCGGGCCATGAAAGAAGCAGACCTGCTGGCAGCGGTACAGGCTGAAAAAGAGGCGAACCCGAATTTCGTCGTCGTCATCCGGGCCGACCAAAGCCTGGATTATGGCCAGGTCATGGTCCTCATGGATCACTTAAAGAACGCCGGCATCACGCGCTTTGGTCTGGCTGCCGGCGGGGAGCAGGGACAATGACGGCCCGCAAGGACAAACGGCTGGCCTTGACGGCAACTGTCGCTGTCCACGCAACGATATTTGTGGTCCTCAGTGCCTGCGGTCTCTTTACGTACGTTCACGCGCCTCATAAACCGTCTTATACAGAGGTCATGGTTTACGACGAAAACTCCCTTTCTACGTCGCCTCAGGGCGGTGGCAGTCCGGCTATTGCCATCCCCTCCGGAGCACCGCCTATTACAGAAACGTACACGGATAAGGCGGCTCAGACTGATGCACAAAGGGAGCAGGCAAAGACCGTTCAGGCTGCCGGCGCCGGCGCGGCTTCCGATAGCAGCAGTGCAGCAGGCAGTACTGCCTCAGCCGGACAGGGAAACGGCAGCGGTACGGGTGACGACAGTGGCAGCGGCGACGGGGCAGGCTCCGGCGCCAGGGCGCCCAGACCGGCACAAAAAGCCCATCTCCTTGCGTCGGGAGATTTTAACGTCCCTGCAGCAGCCCGCCAGGGCATTCACGGCCAGGTGAGTCTTTCTATCGTAATCAGCGCCGCCGGTTCCGTTACGTCGGCAGACATTATCAGCAATTCCAGCGGCCGCAGCGATGTTGCCCAGGCTGCGCAGGAGTATGCCTATACCTTGCAATACGCGCCGGCGACGGATGAAGCCGGTGACGCTGTCGCCTCACGGCGGCAAATTAATTTGCAGTTCTAATCTACAATAAAAGGGGATATACTATATATTATGGTGTCACAACGATCTATCCGCACACTTTCTATTTTGCTCGCCTTGGCAGGCACCTTGCCCGTGTCGGCTGATACGACGCGCGTCGTCAGCGATGCCGACAGCGATACGTTTTACGTTACAGTCCGGCAGGCGGCGCCTGTAAAAGAGGCAGCGCCGCCTAAGGCCGCAGCTGCTATGCCGGCACCTGTTGTCCGCCCGGAAACTCAGGTGATTACGGCACAGGAAATAGCCACACAGCATGCGACGAATGTGACCGACGCCTTGCGCCGCGTGAACGGCGTCAGTATTAACGAAATGGTACCGGGCACATCGGCGTACGTCAAGCTCAACGGCGATGACCGGGTTCTGGTCCTCGTCGATGGACAATCCCTGGCCAACGCCCAGGGCTCGGCCTACGGCCGGGGCTCTGTCGATCTCACGTCCCTGCCGGGTGTAGGGGCTATTGAACGGATCGAAGTAACCCGCGGCAGTGGCTCTGTGGCCTATGGCAGCGGTGCCGTCGGCGGCGTCATCAATATCATTACCAAAAAGGGGAGTACGACACCGCTGCCATACGACACCACAGACGACGCTCGACGTCAACACCGGTTCGTGGGGGACCCACGGCTACAGCCTCAGTAACAGCGGCCAAAGCGGCAAGACGAGCTGGTTTGTTACGGGCAATATAGACAAGCGGTCGTATTATAAATTTCCCCAGGCCTATGACAGCGACGAAAGCCGCGGCGATTATAATAACAAGTCCTTGTCCCTGCGGCTGGACCAGAAGCTGAACGAGGCTAACTCCCTGACGCTCCAGGTTTTTCACAAGACCAGCGACGGCCACAGTTCGACCTTCGATAAAAAGGACGACCGCTTCCAGCTTTTGCGCAACAAGGTTGTGGACCGCCTCTACAACGACTACAGCCTGACCTGGCATTTCCGGGAAGATACGGCGACACCAGGCTATATCCGTTATTTCAATAACTATTCCCGCACGTGGTGGACGAATCATTACTTTACGCGTACGCAGGGCCTGGAAGGGCAGAACACATGGCAAATAGGCGCACACCGCCTCACGGCCGGCGCGGCCTGGACGGAAGATGCCGGCACCAATAAAGAAGCCAATTATTTTGACGAAAAGCGGCACAATCTGGCAGGCTATGTAGAAGATGTGTGGAATATTGGCAAGTGGACCCTTACGCCGGGCCTGCGCGTCGACGACAACAGTACGTACGGTACGCATTACACGCCGCGCCTGGCCGTCGATTATCAGGCCAATGACAAGGTCAAGGTCTACGCCTCTATGGCCCGCGTCTTCGCGCCGCCCCGCCTCAACGACCAATTCTATTTCACGGGCTCTACGGCAGGCAATCGTGACCTGGAACCGGAAACGGGCTATACCCAGAACCTGGGCATCCAGTACGCCCTGACGCCTAAGACGGTCTTTGATCTCCATGTCTTCCGCAGCCATTTGCACGACGTCATCCGCTGGAACCGGGCCGTTACGCCGCACGAAGCGGAAAACCTCGATGAAGAAAAGAAACGGGGCCTGGAACTGTCCCTGACGCGGACCATCAACGAACACTGGCGCTGGAACGCCGGCTATTCGTACACCCATATCGACGTGGATACGGGCGACGGCCTGGCCTTTGATGCTACGTACAACCGGCCGAATGGCTATTTCTCGTCTCTCGACTACACCGGTGGCCGCTGGCATGGCAACGTCTCCCTTACGGCCGGGACAGGACGGAATGACACGTATTACCTCGGCAGCTCTTACGTCGTCTGGGACGGCACTGTAAGCTATGAGCTCACTAAAGATTGCACCCTCTACGTCAAGGCGACGAACTTCACGAACGACGCCTATGACCTGTACCACGAATATCCGGCAGCAGGACGGGCCTGGCTCGTAGGGGCAACGTATACGTTCTAAAGGAAGGATGGAATAGGATGGGACGAAAACTACTTTGCATGGTCATGACGGTACTGCTCGTTTGTCTGTGTGCCGGCTGTGGCCCTCAGGATAAAACGGCAGCATCAGGACGGCAGGTAACCGATGCGTTGGGCCGGACTGTAACCGTTCCGGCAGCGCCTCAGCGCGTCGTCGCCTTGTCAACGTCTCTCGTAGATCTGACGGCAGCCGTGCAGGGCGATCTCATGGGCCGCTCGTCTGTCCGCGCCGCTGACGCGTCTGTCCCCAAGGGCTATGAGGACGTACCGGAAATGGGGCCTGTCTATAGCGTCAATATGGAAAAGGTCCTGGCAGTCCAGCCGGATCTGGTCCTCGTCAGCGCGACCCAGCAGAGCAAGCTCGTGCCCGTGCTGGAACAAAACGGCATTGCTGTCTTAGCCTTGAAGACGAAGACCTACGACGAAGTACGCCATACGCTGGACCTCTTGGGTACGGTATACGGCCATCAGGCAGAGGCCCGTGACGCCCTGCAATCGATGGAGCAGCGGCTGACGCAAATCAAAGGGGCCTTGCCGGCAGAAAAGCCGCGCATTGCGATTCTGCACGCTACGGCTAAGAGCGTCACCCTGGAGCTGCCGCACAGCATTGCCGGCAGTACGGCAGACATCCTGGGCTTGCCTAATATTGCCGCAGAAGTAACGGAACAGACCGGCGCGGATATGGAAACGGTACCGCTGAGCCTTGAATTCCTTACGGCCCAAAATCCGGACATTCTCTTCGTCACGTCTATGGGCAAGGCCGACCAGATCGAAGCCCGTCTGCAGGAAGACCTGGCAGCCAACCCGGCCTGGTCTAACCTGAAGGCGGTGCAAACGGGACGGGTCTATATCCTGCCGGAAAACCTTTTCCTCCTCAGTCCGGGCGTCCATTATCCTGACGCAGCGGCGTACATGGCGGAAAAGGCTTTCCCCGGGCTTAGCCTATGAGGAGCCGTAAAGGCCGCCGCCTGGGCCTCCTCGTCGTCTTTGCCGTGCTGACTGTCGTGAGCCTCGTCGTATCCCTCACAGAAGGAGCGACGTATATCAGTGCCCACGATGTCGTCATGCGTCTCATAGCGCCTGGAACGGATGTGACGAGCCAGATTATTTGGAACCTGCGCCTGCCCCGGGCCCTGACCTGTGCCCTGACGGGGCTGAACCTGGCTTTGTCCGGGGCTATCCTGCAGGCGGTCATGCGCAATCCTTTGGCCGATCCGCACATTATCGGTATTTCCTCCGGTGCCGGGCTGGCCGGGATTAGCTTGCTCATCGTCCTGCCGGCCTATACGTTTCTCTTGCCGCTGGCAGCCTTTGCCGGTGCCATTGGTGCGGCCGTTCTCATTTATATCTTATCGTGGAAGCACGGCATTCAGCCCTTGCGTATCATCCTGGCTGGCGTTGCCGTCAGTACCTTTTTGGGAGCCATTATTTCGGGTCTCCTCATTTTCTATAGCGACCGCGTCCACGGTGCCCTTCTGTGGCTGGCTGGCGGCTTCAGCGCCTGCAGCTGGCACGACGTGAGCCTTATCGTGCCGTATACGCTGGCCGGCCTGCTTCTTGCCTTAGCCGGTGCCGGCAGCCTCAATATTCTTCTCCTCGGCGATGACACAGCCCGCAGCCTGGGCCTGCCTGTCGAAGTAGCGCGCTGCCTTCTCACGGGGACAGCGGCGCTCCTGGCGGCCAGTGCCGTCAGCGTAGCCGGGCTCTTAGGCTTTGTAGGCCTCATCGTGCCGCACACAGTGCGCTTGCTCGGCGGCAGTGACCATTTCTTTCTTCTGCCAGGTTCGGCACTGCTCGGCATGGCTGTCGTGACCCTGTGTGATACCTTCGGTCGCGTCATCTTTGCTCCCATTGAAATTCCGACGGGGATTATCATGGCCCTCTTGGGCGTGCCCTTTTTCCTTTATCTCTTAAGGAGGGATTTGTCATGAGTGAAGCCATCTTGACGGCATCCCACCTGTGCGTCTCGTTAGGGGGCAAGGAAATTCTTCACGACGTGTCCTTGCGCGTGGCAAAGGGAGATTTCCTGACCCTCATCGGCCCGAACGGCAGCGGTAAAAGTACGCTCTTGCATACCTTGTGCGGCCTGACGAAGCCTGGCCAGGGACGTGTGACCCTGGCGGGCCAGCCACTGGCTGCGTATGGCCGCAGGAAATTAGCCCAAAAGATAGCCCTCGTCACGCAGCAGCATACGCTGCCGGCCGATCTTACGGTATATGATCTCGTGCGCTGTGGCCGCTTTCCCTACCGCCACTTTCCCCGTGGCCTCGGGGCAGAGGACCGGGAAAAAATCGACCAGGCGCTGCTTGCGACGAGTCTTACCCCATATGCCCAGCGGGAAGTGAAATCCCTCTCCGGCGGGGAACAGCAGCGGGCCTGGCTGGCCACGGCCTTGGCACAGGAACCGGAAATCATGGTTCTCGACGAACCGACGACGTACCTCGATATCCGTCATCAGTTTATGCTGCTCGAGCTGCTGCAGGAATGGCATGACCGGCGGGGTCTGACCATTGTCATCGTCCTCCACGATCTCAATCAGGCCTACACGTGGGGCCAGACGACGGCAGTCCTCGCCGAGGGGCGCATCGCCGCTGCCGGCAGAACGGCAGAGGTGGTCACGCCAGACCTGATGCAGCGCGTCTTTGGCGTAACCAGTGAAATCGTCACGACATCATCAGGACGGTCTTTTCTCGCCTGTTATCCGCAGACCGCGCCTAAGCGATAGCCAATCGCCGGCGCGGCCCTTTTTGACCGTGCCTGCCCCAGGTGGAGGACGGGAGAAATCCATGGTATAATAGAAAAGTAATACAAATAGTCATTATCAAAGGAAAGAAAATATGGAATCATATGAAGTTGTACAAGGAAAGAAGCTCCGTCAGGGCTATACGACAGGGAGCTGTGCCGCAGCGGCGACCAAGGCGGCAGCGCGCATGCTCTTAGGCCGCGTAGCGGTGCCGGTCGTACAGCTGACGACGCCACGGGGCCTGGTCCTGGACCTGGAGCCGGAGGACGTACACGTGACGGCTAACGCGGCAACCTGTGCCATCCGTAAGGATTCAGGTGACGACCCGGATATTACCGATGGCGTGCGTATTTATGCGACGGTGGAAAAGACAGCCTGCGGCTGGGAGCTCGCTGCCGGTCCCGGCGTCGGTACGGTCACCAAGGACGGCCTGGCGTGTGCCAAAGGCGGCCCGGCCATCAACCCTGTGCCGCAGCGCATGATCCGCGCAGCCGCAGAGAGTGAAGCCGCTGCCAGTGGCTATACAGGGGGATTAAAGGTTACCATTTCCATTCCCGGCGGCGACGTCTTGGCGGCTAAGACCTTCAACCCGCGTCTGGGCATTGAAGGGGGACTTTCGATTCTCGGTACGTCGGGCATCGTCGATCCTATGAGTGAAAAGGCCCTGGTCGACACGATCAAGACGGAAATGAAAGCCCGCCGCGCTAACGGAGACACGCATCTTCTGGCCTTCTTCGGCAACTACGGCGTCGATTTTGGCCGCGACACGCTGCACCTCGATGTAGAACGCCGCGTAACCTGCAGCAACTACGTCGGCGACATGCTGGATTACGCCGTATACTGTGGCTTTACGGACGTTCTCCTCATCGGCCACGCAGGCAAGCTGATTAAGCTCGCCTTAGGGATTATGAATACACATTCGCGCTACGCCGACGGGCGTACGGAATTTATGGCCCTCCAGGCCATCTTTGCCGGTGCGTCTGTAGAAACGGCCAAACGCATTTATGCGAGCCGCACGACAGATGAAGCCATTGCCATCCTGAAGGAGGCACAGGTCTTAGAGCCTGTTATGCAGGCGGCGACGGAGCGCATTGAATACTATATGGAACAACGGGTCCACGGAGAACTGCGCTGTGGCGCTATTCTCTTTTCCAATACGTATGGCGTATTAGGGGAGACGAGCCACGTGCCAGAGCTCATAAGGGCCCAAAAGGAGCAGAATACATGACAAAAGGAACCCTCTATTGCCTGGGACTTGGTCCGGGCGATCCGGAACTGATTACCTTCAAGGCCTGGCGTTACCTGTGCCAGTGCCCTGTCCTGGCCGTGCCGCAGGACCAGGCCGGCCGTAAGACTGCCGACGGCATTTTGCGGGCAGCTGCCAGCCTGCAGCCCGGTCTCGACCTCGATGCCAAGGACACGGTAGCCCTCGATTTTCCCATGACCCGCGAAGCAGCAGTCCTGGCGGCAGCCCACGAAGAGGCAGCCAAGACACTGGCGGCGATCCTCGACAGCGGCCGTGACGTGGCCCTCATTACGTTGGGCTGCCCGACGATTTACGCGTCGTGCATGTACGTCGAAGAAAAAATCGCCGCCTTAGGCTATGCGACGGAAATCGTCGCCGGTGTAACGAGCTTTTGTGCCGTCGCTGCCAGATTAGGCCAGTCCCTGTGTGAAAAGGACGACGCCTTGCTCATTTTCCCGGCAAGCCGTCCGGATCTGCCGGAGCTACTCGACGTGGAGGCCAACAAGGTCATCATGAAGGTGCCGCGTCATACAGAAGCATTGAAGGAAACACTGGCAGAAAAAGGCCTTTTGGAAGGTGCGTCTGTCGTGTCGCGCTGCGGCATGGCCGGCGAATGGGCCGGGAAATTGACAGATATGAAGGATAGTGCCTATTTTTCGGTCATTTTGACAGGCAAGTCGAAATAAGAGAGGAGGCGCCGCTCAGACAGTACGCCTGATGCGGCAGAGCATATGATACACTTTGTAGGCGCCGGCCCTGGCGCGGCGGACCTCATTACAGTCCGCGGTAAGACCTTGCTGGAAACGGCAGATCAGATTATTTACGCCGGTTCTCTCGTGAACCCGGACCTTTTGCAGTACGCGAAAGCAGGCTGCCGCATTCTTGACAGTGCTTCGATGACCCTTGAAGAGGTCATTGCGGCCATGAAAGAATACGAAGCCAAGGGCGCCATGACCGTACGTCTCCATACAGGCGATCCGAGCATTTACGGCGCCATCCGGGAGCAAATGGATGAACTCGACAAGGCGGGCATTGCCTATGCCTGTGTACCCGGTGTGAGCTCCTTTTGCGCCGCTGCTGCAGCCGTGCAGAAGGAATATACCCTGCCTGGTATCAGCCAGTCGGTCATCATTACCCGTATGGAAGGGCGGACCGGCGTGCCGGAGCACCAGAAGATTGCCGACTACGCCGCCCATGGCGCGACGATGGTCATCTTCCTCAGCGCCGGCCTTTTGGAAAAACTGGAAACAGAACTGCAGCGTGGCGGCTATGCTGCCGCTACGCCGGCAGCTATTGTCTATAAAGCTTCGTGGCCTGATGAAAAGGTCTGCTACTGCACGGTAGATACGCTGGCCCAGACGGCAGCAGCGAACGGCATCAGCCGTACGGCCCTCATCTTGGTCGGTCATTTCCTCGACGGCGCTTACGAACGGAGCCGCCTCTATGACCCGGCCTTTACGCACGGCTACCGGCAGGGGAAAGACGCGAAGTAAGGTTTTACGAAAGAAGTTGATAAAATGAAAGCGGTACTGTTTTCTTTTACCCGTCGCGGGACGACGCTCAGCCTGACTATTGCCGCCTGGCTTACGGCCTTGGGCTGGGACGTACAGCCCTTGACGACAGTGAAATTTGCAACCATCGACCGTCGCCTGCGCGTATTGTCACCAGACTTGCGTACAGCTGCCGGCGCAGCCTTTGAAGAGGCACAGCTCCTGGTTTTCGTCGGTGCTGCCGGCATTGCTGTCCGGGCTATTGCGCCGTACGTGAAGAGTAAAGAAACGGACCCGGCAGTCGTGGTTATCGATGAAAAGGGACACTTCGTCATTCCTATCCTTTCCGGGCATATAGGCGGTGCCAACGATATGGCCCGCCGTCTGGCCGATCTCGTCCATGGCCAGGCAGTGCTCACAACGGCGACAGATGTGAACCATCGCTTTGCCGTCGATGAATGGGCTGCCCGGTCGGGCCTGGCTATTTCTTCCATGCGCGAAGCCAAGGCCTTTTCGGCAGGCTTGCTGGAAACGGGACGGGCCGGCGTCTACAGTGATTTCCCCATCGTCGGACCACTGCCGCAGGGATTGGAGGTGCGCGATTCCGGCCCCTTGGGGCTGGCTGTCACGCTGCGTCCTGATTGTTATCCCTTTACGGAAACGGTCGTCCTCAGGCCGCGTATTATCCATATCGGCATTGGCTGCCGCAAGGGCATTTATAAAAAGACTATTGGCCGCGTCGTTCTGCGTGAACTGCGGCGCCTGCAGCTGCCTGTTCACCTCATTGCCCGCGTGGCCTCCATTGACGTAAAGGCCAGCGAAGAAGGGCTTTTGGCCTTTGCCAAGGATTACGGCCTGCCCTTGGTCTTTTATTCGGCCGATGAACTGAACAGCCTGGGCGACCAGGGCTTTGCGTCGTCCGACTTTGTCTTGCGCACAGTAGGTACGGATAACGTCTGCGAACGGGCGGCCTATTTGAGCAGTAACGGTGGTCCCTTCCTGCTTCATAAGACCGTGGCTGATGGCGTGACGCTGGCCATTGCACGCGAAGATTTCAGCGTCCAATTTACGAAAACGGAGTAACGTTTATGGCACAAAAAATATATGTCGTCGGCATTGGTCCCGGCGCAGCAGAAGATATGACAGGCCGCGCAGCAGCGGCCCTTTCGGCGAGTGACGTCATTGCCGGCTACCAGACCTACATCGACCTGGTGCGGCCGGCATATCCCGATAAGGAATATATCAGTAACGGCATGACCAAAGAAGTAGACCGTTGCCGTTTGGCCCTGGAAACGGCTAAAGGCGGCAAGACCGTAGCTCTTATTTCGAGCGGTGACGCCGGCGTCTACGGCATGGCCGGTCTCATGTATCAGGTTGCTACCGGCAGTGGTGTAGAGATTGAAGTCGTAGCCGGTATTACGGCAGCCTGCTCCGGTGCCGCCCTCTTAGGGGCTCCCTTGGTGCATGATTTCTGCCTTATCTCCCTGAGCGATCTCCTGACGCCGTGGGAAGCTATCGAAAAACGGCTCGACCGGGCTGCTGATGCGGACTTCGTCATCGTCCTCTACAATCCGGGCAGTCATAAGCGGGCTGATTATCTGCAAAAGGCCTGCGAAATCATTGGCAAGTATCGGGCTGCAGCGACGCCGGCAGGGCTTGTACGCAACATTGGCCGCGACGGCAGTACGGCAGAAATTACGACCTTAGGCGATCTCGCCGGCTGCCAGGCCGATATGCTGACGACGGTCTTTATCGGCAACAGCCAGACAGAAGTCATCGATGGCCGCATGGTGACGCCCAGGGGGTATCGTCTCGTATGATGCCTCTTGTCTGGATCTTCGGTGGTACCAGTGAAGGCCGTTGTCTGGCCCAGGCGGCGTTGTCCCTGCCCATTCGCCTGCGCCTTTCTGTGGCAACCGACTATGGCAGTGATTTGGCACCGCGCGGCGAGAACCTGGAAATTTGGCAGCGCCGCCTGACAGCTGCCGAAATGACGGCCTGTCTGCAGGCTGACCGGCCTGAGCTGGTCATCGACGCTACGCATCCCTACGCAACGGCTGTAACGGAAAATATTCACGCTGCCTGTGCAGCTGCCGGCACGCCCTATATCCGCCTCGTTCGGCCTTCTGAAGAGACGGATACAGCTATTACCGTGTCGTCCATGGCTGAGGCCGTAGAATTTCTCAGCCAGACAGAAGGCCCTATTTTCCTCACGACGGGCAGCAAGGATCTCGATACCTTTGCTACCTTGCCAGACTATGCCAGCCGCATTGCCCTGCGCATTTTGCCGGCTCTGGAATCGCTTGAAAAGGCCTTGCGCCTGGGCTACGAACGGAGCCGCATCGTCTGCATGCAAGGCCCCTTTACAATTGATCTCAACGCCGCTATGTTCCGTTTTTACGAGGCTGCCTGGGTGGTAACCAAGGAGTCGGGACAGCGCGGCGGGTTTGAAGAAAAAGCGGCTGCCGCCCAAAAAGCCGGTGCCCATCTCCTCGTCGTGTCCCGTAAGGACGACGAACAAGGGCCGGCCTATGACGACGTGTGGCGGCTTTTGGAGGAACGCTATGGCCAAGGTTAAACTCAATCTCATCGGTATGGGGCCGGGAAACCCGGATCTCCTCACAGGCGCTGCCCGGGCAGCCCTGGCTGAAAGTACCATACTCTTAGGCGACCGCCGTCTGCTCTCGGCCTTTCCCATGGAAGGGAAGGACGTGCGGCCTACGACGAAGCCTTCAGATATCCGCGCAGTTATTGAAGCGGCAGCGCCGGGGACGGTCGTGGCCGTCCTCGTTTCCGGTGACGTAGGCTTTTACAGCCTGGCAAAATCGCTGACCCATGTGGAAAACTGTGAGGTGCACCGCTACGCCGGCATTAGCAGCCTCGTCTATTTTGCAGCGGCCCTGGAAATTCCTTGGGAAGACGCCTGCATCGTCAGCCGTCACGGCCGTAACCAGCCCCTCATTCCGGCTGTACGGCAGCATAAAAAGGTTTTTTGCCTGACTGGCGGCAAGCATACTGTGGCTTCTGTTTGTGCCGAACTGACGGCGCAGGGCCTGGGAGATCTGGATGTCGCCGTAGGTGAACGTCTTTCGTACGACAATGAACGCATTGTCCGCGCTAAGGCCGGTGAACTGACAGACGCCTCCTTTTCGACGCTGTCGTCCCTCTTTATTTTCAATCCCCAGGCGGAAACGATCCATACACCTGTACACGGCTTGGCTGATGGGGCATTCGTCCGCTCCCACGTGCCGATGACGCGGCAGGAAGTGCGGGCTGTGGCCATTGCCAAGCTGCGTCCTCAAGTGGGCGATACTATGTACGACGTCGGCGCCGGCACGGGCTCGTGCAGCGTGGAACTGGCCTTGCAGGCCCCATTAGGACAGGTCTATGCCTTAGAAGAAAAGGATACGGCTTTAGAACTATTGGCGTCCCAGAAGGAACGCTTTAATCTGCCTAATATGACCATCGTTGCCGGTAACGCGGCGGCTACGATTCCGGCGCTGCCTGCACCAGACTGCGTCTTTATTGGCGGTACGAAGGGCGAGCTGCCGGCCATTCTCGATGGCATTTATGCAAAAAATAAAGCCTGCCGCGTAGTACTCACGGCCATTGCCTTGGAAACGGTCAGTGCCATTGTGACCTACTATGCCGCACATACGGCGTACGACCTGGATATTGTCCAGCTGGCAGCGGCCCGGGGCCGTCATGTAGGGACATATCATATGCTGACTGCAGAAAATCCTATTTTTATCCTTACAGCTTCGCTTAAGGAGTGATTTCTATGGAGCAAACAGCTGTTGCCCGCGTCCTCTTTGCCGCACCTGCTAGTGGCAGCGGCAAGACGACTGTCGTCTGTGCGATTATGGAAGCCTTGCGCCGGCGGGGCCTGAAGCTCGCCGCCTGCAAGTGCGGGCCTGATTATATTGATCCCTTGTTTCACCGTGCTGTTTTGGGCATTCCCTCTCAGAATATCGATCTCTTTCTCTTAGGGAAACGCTGGCACGGTGCGGCTGTAGCGCGGCGCCTCGTCGCCGAAGCTGGGGCAGATACGGATATTACCGTTATTGAAGGAGCCATGGGCTATTACGACGGCATCGGCACAAGTGAAAGCAATAGCGCCTACGCCGTGCGCGCCGCCTTGGCAGCGCCGGCGGTACTCATCGTCGATGGCCGCGGCGCCGCCTTATCCCTGGCGGCCACTTTGCGGGGCTTCGTTACCTTTCGCAGGAACAGCGGCCTCCAAGGCTTTATCCTGAACCACGTAAAGCCTTCGGTCTATACGTATTACCGCCAGGTCCTCGAAGAAGAAACGGGCCTCAAGGCCTATGGGTATCTGCCGGAGCTGCCCGACTGTACCTTTGCCAGCCGTCACTTAGGCCTGGTCACGGCCGGAGAAATTGAAGACCTGCAGGCTACGTTGGGACGATTAGCACAGGCAGCTGAAGAGGGCATCGATCTGGATGGCCTTTTGCAGCTCGCCGCTGGGGCACCGCCTCTGAACTGGTGTGACAAAAAAGTACCTCAGTGCCAGCCTGTCCGGCTGGCTGTTGCCGACGATGAAGCCTTTTGCTTTTATTACGCTGCCGAGCTGGACCTCTTTCGTAAACTCGGCGCCGAGATTATTCCCTTTAGCCCCATTCATGATGCGGCTTTGCCGGATTGTGATGCCTTGTATTTAGGCGGCGGCTATCCGGAACTGCACGCGCCGGCATTGACGGCCAATGCGTCTATGCGCCAATCGATCCGTACGGCCTTAGCTGATGGCTTGCCTTGTCTCGCCGAATGTGGCGGCTTTATGTACCTTCAGGAAAGCTACAGTGATGGTACCGGTTCCTATCCCTGGGTCGGTGCCCTGCCCGGATCCTCTCACTTGACGCAGCGTCTCGTACGCTTTGGCTATATTACCGTTACGGCTGAAGAAGATACTCTCCTGGGCCCGGCAGGGACGACCTTTAGGGCTCATGAATTCCATTATTCTGATAGTACGGCCAATGGCACGTCGTGCACGGCCAGAAAAGCCTCAGGCACCCGTTCGTGGCCCTGTATTCAGGCTTCGCCGACACTCTTTGCGGGCTATCCCCACCTGAACCTGACGGGTCACCCGGAACAGGCAGCCCGTTTCTTACACGCAGCCGCAGCCTATGCGGCCAAGAGAGGAGCATCCCGTGAAAATTGAACACATTGCCCCGGCAGATATTGAAAAACGGAGCATGGAAATTATAGACCAAGAATTAGGTAACATTACGTTGCCTGAAGACAAACGCGATATCATTAAACGCGTCATCCATACGACAGCCGATTTTGAGTTCGCCCGTACGATGCGCTTTAGCGACGACGCCGTCGCCCGCGGCCTGGACGCTTTGAAACGAGGCGCCACGATCCTTACGGATACGAACATGGCCTGCACCGGTATCAGCGCCGTAAGCCTGAAAAAACTGGGCGGACAAAAGGTTTGCTACATGGCCGATCCGGAAATCGCCGCCATCGCTAAGAAAAACGGCAGTACCCGCGCCACAGCGAGTATGGACAAAGCCTGTGACATAGAAGGACCGCTCATCATCGCTATTGGCAACGCCCCGACAGCCCTCCTGCGCCTGGCAGAACTCATCGAAGCCGACCAAATCCACCCGGATTTGGTTATCGGTGTCCCTGTAGGCTTCGTCAATGTCATTGCCTCGAAAGAGGCGATCATGAAATGTCACGTTCCTTATATCGTCGCTACAGGCAGAAAAGGCGGCAGCGCCATTGCCGCAGCCATCTGTAATGCCCTCATTTACAGATTGACGAGATGACTTGCTTTTTTTCACCATAAACCCCCCTGTCCTAGCAAATGAATTCATTTGCTAGGACAGGGGGGTTGTTTTCTTCTGACGGCATACAGGCCACTAAAATCCCAGTGATTTCACCCATTCCTGGACTTCGCTGGCTGATGCTCCTGAAGCAAAACGGTGGCCTGTATGCCAATTTCCTGTACCTGCCATCTGCTGCAGGAGTTTGCCACTTTCGCCAATGCCCGAATCTACAGACGTGGCGAAGGGGATGACTGTCTTACCTGTAAAATCGTTGTGCTTGATGAAGTTGTCGATGGGCCAGGCCGCATTGTGACGCCAAATAGGATAGCCGACGAACACCGTATCGTACTGCGACCAATTGTCTGGCTGATCCTTGACGAGAGGAATATCGCGCAAGGCTTTGTTGTCCATTTCCTTCATGACGCGGCTTTCCTTGTTGTGATAGTCCAAATCTTCCTTACTGTAAGGCTGTACCGGCTGGAGCTCCAGCACGTCGGCATTCGTAGCCTTGGCGATATCCGTAGCGACGCGTTTCGTGTTGCCCGTACCGGAGAAGTAGACGACGAGGACCTTACCGTTGTGGTTGATGGCCTGCACCGCCTCTTGGGATTCCTTATTTTGTGTGTTCGCGCCGGTAGTATTGGCACCACAGGCAGCGAGACCCAGAGAGAGCACACAAGCCAGGAGCAAAAGCATTATTTTTTTCACGAGAATTTCCTCCTTCTTTATCTAAACCTAACAGTTTGTACTCTTTTAGTATAGTGAAAGAGGAATCTCGTCAGAAGTCCCGTTTAGTTTTTCTGTATTAACTTTTAGTTTCTACTACGGCTGGTGCCTCAGACGTGCCTCAAGGAAAAAACGTGCCGGCTAGGAAGCAGTGAGCTTGTAGATCTCCTGGCACCAGCTTTCCTTAGTCTTTAAACAAATGGAATTCTTCCTTCGTCAGTCCTTTATCATAGGCTTTATATAAATAGCGTGCAGCAATAGAGGAATAGGGCTTCCACTTGCGGCACTTCTTTTCTACGGCCTGGCGGGAGCGGTCGTCTGTCTTATAAAGCCAGCTGTAGGCTTGGAGGAAGGCTACGTCTTCGTACGGAAGGATGTCCTGCCGGTCCAGGACGAAGAGGAGGTACATCTTGGCCGTCCACGATCCGATACCCGGCAAGGCACGCAGCTCTGCCAGGACCTCTTCATTGGTGAGCTCCGGGAAACGCCGGAAATCCAGCTGACCAGAGCGTACAGCTTCAGCCGCAGCAGCAATGGCCTTAGCCTTTGACTGCGATGTGCCGACGCTCCTGATTTCCTCTAAGGATAATTGGCCTAACGCTTCCGGCGTGATGACGCCGCCACAGCGTTCTACGAGACGGCCGTAGATCTTGGCGCCGGCCTTGATGGACAACATCTGCTCGATGATCTCATGGATAAGGAAGGGGAAGGGATTATCCGTGTGTGGCTCATAGGTCAAGGGGCCGACCATGGAGATGATCTTGGCCAGACGTTTGTCTTTTTTCTGTAAGTATTGGATGGACGGACTTGACCCGTCCAAGGTTATGAGTAGAGACATAATAAATTCTCCTAATAAAAATATATAATTTAATAAATCACGATTATTTATGGGTAATAGGTCTCACAAAGATATTTCTATTTTATCTCGAACGGGATAAGAAAGAGTAATTAAAAAGAAAAGGTGATTATTTTTACCATATTGATATTTTATAGTAAGGAAAAATATATTTATTTTACTATATTTTTTGCAATAAACGGACATACGATTGTCCATGTATACAAAAAACAATTATAATTAATTTTTTATTATACAATTAAAATTTTTTATTGCAATTTAGTAATACTTATGATAACATATAAGTATAGGAGATAGAAAAGGATAAAAATAGTTAATTGATCATCCATCGTATAACATGGGAGGTGTTAGAGATGAAGTGTCAATTTTGTATGGGAAAAACTATATCAAATAATTCTACAATATACTAAAAGCGCAGTGCAGGATCTGGGGAGAAACTGCAGCGTATCTATTGGTATCACGTACGCCGGGCGTGCTCGCTCCTGGCAGTACTCTGTTTGACCGCCGGGGTTATGCCTTTGTATGCGGCGGCAGAAACAACCCAGCCGATTACGGATCTTTTGGCAGTAACGAGTGAAAACGATATCGTATCGAAGGATGCAGATGGGAAGACCACCGGTGAAATTTCATACGATATTAGCCCGGCAAATAAAGGCACGAACATTGCCATTGGGGAAAATTCGAAGGTCTTTATCGGCGGCGGGACCCAGGAATCGGTTATGTCCTTTGGGGAGACGGTAGATCCTACATATAAACAGGTTTTCATTTGGAATATTCAAACAGGCTACAACATCCATAGCAATAGTGCAGCTAAGGAAAATTTGCCGTCAGCTATTGCTATTGGACAAAACACCTATGCCCGGACGGGTTCTATTGTCATAGGTGATCATACACTGGAAAAAAACAATATTGCCATTGGCGATACCGTTGCGTCTTATGATAAAACCGGTAAGCCTACTTTGCTTTCTTATGGTGTAGCCAGTACCAACGTTGGTACTAACTCCTACACGAATGGACCTTTTGCGACGACCTATGGCAGCTATAATATTCAATCCTCACCCTATCCCAATGGTTACCCCTTGAAAAACGGGTTTGCCACAGTTATTGGCACTTTTAACTCTAATGAGTCCATGAACGACTGGAATAGTACTTCCGGTGTAGCAAACTACATTGGTGGCGTTGCAAATAAGGTTACGGCAAGTAATGGTTCCGTGGTTTTGGGTGCTGGTAACACCGTAACAGATTCTATTAAAGATTTTGATGCCTCGTCACTTGAAGAACCGGCAGCATCCGTTACGGCGATGCAAAATGCCTTGATTGAAGGTGTTCGTAAAAGCTCTGGCGGCGCAGCCATGGTTATCGGTGGTGGCAACCAGGTTGATTCGTCTACGGATACGCAGCTCATGGGAGTCAACAACGAATCGAAGAAGGATACGTATACATTACTCGATGGCTTCACGAACGTATCGACTAGCGGGGAACATCTGACGACCATCGGTTCAGGAAATACGATGACCGATTCCAGCTATACCCAGCTCCTAGGTGATAACCGGGTCCTTACGGATGTGGATAATTCCATCATCCTCGGTTCCGCAGAATCAGCAGAAACTCCTTTGACGACGAACGTAGATAACGTCACAATCCTAGGTTACAATGCCAATGCCAATGTCGCCGGCGGTGTAGCCTTAGGTTATGGCTCTATTGCCTTGACAGGAGCCGGAATAGCCGGTTATGTCCCGACAGGCGTGACCAAGAGCGGCAGTGATTCCACCTGGACTTCGACAGCAGCCGCTGTTTCCGTTGGTGACGCTGCCAATGACCTTACCCGCCAGATCACAGGTGTGGCCGCCGGTACAGCCGATACGGACGCCGTCAACGTGGCCCAGCTGAAAGCCGTAGAATCCAAGAGCGGCGGTTCTAAAATTACCTTGACTGCCGGTAACGGTATTCGCTTAGTTCAAAATACGACAACGGGAGCCTACACCATCAGTGCCCTCTTTACGGATACAGATACCAATACGGTCGTCACGAAGAAGGCTGCGTCCGTTGTAGTACCTATTACCAGTGATACCGGTACCGGCACGGACACCGGTGGAACCAGTAAAAGTGTGACAAGAAGCACCACGGTTGTCACTAGTGGAACTCCTTTAGCAGTTACGACGCAGCTGGCTGATGATAATGGTCTTCTGACTGAGATACAAACCAATATTCCTCTGGGTGTCAAAGGGGATACAACGAATATTACGACGACAGCCAGTGGCGCAAACCTCGTCGTCAGCCTCAACAAAGACATTTCTGTCGATAGTGTCACCGTCACCAATGGTCCGGTCATCGATTCCAACGGTATTTCTAATGCAAATACCATTAGTGTCACCGATGGTCCGACCATCAACTCGGACGGCATTACTAACGTCAATAAAATCAGTGTTACCAATGGCCCGACCATCAACTCCAGCGGTATCGACATGAACAACCAAAAGATTACCAACGTCGCAGATGGTTCCATTGCTGAAGGCTCGAAAGATGCCGTCAATGGCGGCCAGATCTACAACCTGCAAAATCAGCTCACCGGCCTCAACGATACATTCGGTAATGAAATCAACGGCTTGAGCCGTCGTGTAGACGGTCTCGACCGCCGCATCGATAAAGTCGGCGCTGGCGCCGCTGCCTTGGCAGCCCTCCATCCGACAGACTTCAATCCAGACGACAAATGGGATTTCTCCCTGGGCTATGGCAATTACCGCTCGGCTAACGCCGTTGCCCTCGGTGCCTTCTATCATCCCAACGCCTCGACTATTTTCAGCATCGGCGCTACTGTCGGCAACGATAACAATATGGTTAATGCCGGCGTCACCTTCAAGGTAGGCAGTGGCAGCTCTACACCATATTACACGCCGACTCAGGCCTCTCAGATCATCGGCCAGCTGAAGACAGAACTGGCCCAGGTCAAAGCGGATAAAGCGGCACAGCAAGCAAAAGTCACAGCACAGCAAAAACAGATTGATCAGCAACAAGCAGAAATCAATAAGATGAAAGCCCAGATTGATCAGCTCCTCAGCCGCCTCAATATGGGATGATCATAGTATCTCATACAACCTCTTACTACCATCCTCACCTTTAAGAAACAGGCCTTTCTCCCCGGACAGAGGCTTGTTTCTTTTTTTGCAACAAAATATAACATTTAAGAAATAATCATTTCATATTAATATAAATTATAGTATAATGTAAGTAAGAACAGATCCTGAACATCTGCAACATGGGGGTAAGAAATTTAATTTTTTTGCTTGATTCAGGATTGCATCGTGCGTGAATTTGGGGAAGGAAGAGATTCATATGAAAAGTAAGAGTATCGTATTATCAGGATTAATTTTGTCGAGTTTGTTAGGATTTACAATGCCAGTATTGCCCGTCCAGGCGGCAACTATTAACATCAGTGGCGATGCAGTACAAGTGGAAAACGAGCCGGCTTCAAAATATGATACAGCCAGTGGCTACGGAATTACAACCATTAATACAGACAACCCGGCCATCGGCAATGGAGCTACCATGAGCGCTGCAGATGCCTCGGGAAATACTGTGAACATTACGGGCGGTACGATCGCCTCAAAAGATCCGGGGACGGATATTTTTGGCAGTGTCGTCCTGCAGCAGACAGACAATAGCGAACTGACCCAGGTCAGCAATAATACAGTAAACCTGACCAACACCGTTATCGGTGACAATACGGGCAGTGTCACCGTTTTTGGTGCCTACGTGGTAGATGCGAATAAAGATACACGTACCTACAGCAAAGAAGAAATGGATATTTGGGGTAATCATTTTACACCGGAAACGACAGAAACCTTTGCTATTTCCCATAATACAGTGACTGTCGAAGGCGCAGTGCCTGCAGACGGGACGACTGTGTCTATCTATGGCGGTGCTTCCCGACTGATTGGTTCCAGTCCAAACTGGAGAGATTATAGATCTGATATTGACGTGACTGCCAATGCACCGGTGACGTATAATGCCGTCTACATCGGAACCAGCGCGGCTGAAGAAGCGACTGGTACGTATGCCACATCCGCTGATAATGGTGCCTACGATAGTGTCTATGGCGGCTACACCAGCAAAGGCACCGCTGCCAATAATACGGTCGTCGTCCGCAACAGCACGCTGACTAACATCGTTGCCGGTGGCTATACCAAGAGTATGACGGCTGATGCCAACCAGGTGACCTTATCTGATATTACGGCTGGTGAGAATTTGCATATCTATGGCGGCTATAGCGGGCAAGGCGGCGCTGCAGATAATACAGTAGATTTAACGCGCGTCAATGGTACGGGCGGCAAAGTGACGGCTGTTGCCGGTAGTACTAATGGGTTCAATGCGACAAGCGGTGATGCGACGAATAACCACATGAACGTAACAGATAGCACGCTCTATGTCGTAGCCGGTGGTATTGCTGCAGCCGATGGGGGGCATGGTGATGGGGATTTTCAATCTGCCCGTTATTATCATGACGCTATTGGTAATACCGTATCGATTCAAGAATCCTTTGACGGAGGCACACTTATCAGCGGTGGCGTCTTTGGCGGTGTTGCCTATCAGAATGTGACCAATAACAGCGTAACCATGACTAATGGCAAAGCAGGCGCTGTTTGGGGCGGATTTTGCTCCACTGAATATCTTTATGATTATTGGTCAGGCACTGCTACTGGAAATACGGTAACACTGGGGGTAAAAGGTGCTACGTCCGGCGGTCCAACAATTGGCTCGACGGTAATCGGTGGTGAATCGCGTTTTAATGGCAGCACAGGAAATAATGTGTACATCTATGGCAGTACTGTAGGTACAAATATGGGGCAGGAAGCTATTGATTCTATCGCTGGGTTTGCAGAAAAAAGAGCTCGCAACTATTATGTCTTACCATCAATCTCGAATGTCATTGCTGGGGGCATAGCCGGAAGTGTTCATATAGTTAATCTAAACAGTGCCACTTACAAAGAGTTCGTGGCGACGGATAATCATGTATATATTAGTGATAGTACGATATCAGATGGTGTGTCAGCCATATATGGCGGTTGGAACGTTCTTGATGCTAATGACAATTCTGTTACGTTGGCAAATACGGATGTCTCATTAGGTAATTCTATTGCGTTAGAATGGAAATCGTACAACGATCGGGGAAAGCTGATCGAAGACGACAAGCTAGAATATGGCGGGCGCATCATTGGCGGTGAAGCTATGAACGGCTCAGCTTCGGATAATAAAGTTACTATTTCAGGCAATGGTGCAACATCTATGGAAGGCATCACGTTTGTCGCCGGTGGAAAGGCAGGAGTAGCAAAAAATAAGAATATCGCTGTTTCAGTGGCTGCAGCAGACCGTAACCAGGTTTCCCTTGCCGGAGTCCAGCTCTCAGGCGCTTCTTCCGGACTTTCCATTGCAGGTGGCAGAGGCGAAACAGGTGCTTCCTATAATACGGTGTCCTTGGATGCCGTAAAAATTACGAGTCCGGACAAGATTCTAGGCGGCATGACGGATAAAGGAGACGCCATATACAACCAATTATCTATTGCAAATAGCAGCCTGGAAATGGATTCGGGAATGATCATTGCCAGCTCTACAGGGGATGGTACTGCATCACATAATACGTTGTCACTTACGGATACGTCTATAGCAGGTAAATCGGGAGTGAATTTGGTCAACAGCATAGCGTATGGGGGGGCGGCAAATGATAACACAACGACACTGGATACCGTCGATGCAAAGAACTTGATTACGTTGGGTGGCTCATACTCGGAGAATGATTCGGCATCTAACAATACGTTCTCTTTGACAGATAGTAAACTGGTCTTTCGATATGATGAAGAGACTAGAAATGAATCGGTGTTCATTGTGAATACAGGAAACAATGAGGCCAATAACAATACGGTTAGTATAACGAATCATACGGAGTTAGCTGAGCTTTCTGAATTAATAGGTTCAATGTCAGAATCAGGACCGGTCATGGGCAATACACTTACTATTTCGGATAGTATTCTATCTAATGAAACTAATGAAGATGGATTTTTAGTAAGAGGCAGTCTAGGGGAAACAGAAGCCGCTAATAATAACCTGTACATTACAAATAGCATATTGTCCGGCTTACAATTGCTATATGGTGCCTCTGGGTATTCGGATGTATACAACAATACGGAAGTATTGACTAATGTTACCATTACCGGGCGTCATGGGATACTGGGGGAATGAAGCAGGTAACTATGCCCATGATAATGCCTTTTCCATCATAGGCGGGTCCTTTTCTTTTATAGATGGAGATGGGGTCATAGCAGGTACTTATGGATGGCAACAGACTACCCAGAATACACTGACCCTTTCCAAGGCCAATATATCAGGAGTTATCGGTATCGGTGGAGGCATGAGTGATGTGACAGCCACTGACAATACCGTCACGATTTCGGATACGACCATTTCCAATTCCGAGTATGACGGGGGAACGATTCTGGTTGCAGGCGGATCAAGTGGATATACGGCAACGGCCGGAGACGATGAGACAAAGACTATTCTGCCTAGTGCGGATGACAATAGCATCCGTATCGACGGTGGCTCTGTCGACGTTTCCAGGATTTATGGAGGTTGGCTACGGAATGAGGATTCAAAAAACGACGTAGAAGGCACGACAGACAGCAATACTGTTATCATGGGCGACGGCGTTACAGCCAGCACGGTCATAGGCGGCAATAATGAGCTGGGCGGCTCTTCGTCGAAGAACGCCGTCACTATTAATGGCGGCACAATCAAAGAAACCGTCATCGCCGGGGAAACGCTTGCTGGCGACGCGAATGGCAACACACTGGACATTTACGGTGGGGAAATCGGTACGACTAACGCTGTAGATGATACCGGTAATGACCTGGCAGACGGCAATCTTATATCTGGTGGCTATACGAAAGACGGTACTGCCAATGAAAACACAGTCAGTATCTACGCCGGTACCTTAGGCAATATGATGAGCCTTTATGGCGGTTATAGCAAGACTGAAAGCACAGATAATACGCTCAACCTTTACACTAAGGGAAATACCGTCGAAAACCTGGGCTATTTCCAGACCCTCAATTTCTACGTCCCTGAAAATACAAAGGCAGGAGAAACTATGCTGGAAGTAACGGGCAATGCCGACGTACACGGCGCGGCCATCAATGCCGGCGTATATAGTACGACACAGCTTAGTCCGGGCCAGGTCATCAACCTGATTCATGACGGCAATCAGCCAATTAATACGGACAATACGACGTACAGCGTCATGGCAGGCAAGAATATCGTCACAGACGGCGCATTCCTGCAACGGGAGGTGTTCATTAAGAAACAGGATGCCAACACGATCGTTCTCTACGTTCCGGAAGACAGCAAACCCATTATCAGTGACGATACAAAGATCATTTCTACGCAGCAAGCCGGCGCGGCTTCGACCGTATCTAGCGGCTCTGATATTGCGGCTACGGACGGCCTTGAAGCAGCCCTCACGGCGTGGAAGGAAGAGCATGATGCGGCTATGCTGCGGACGACGGAAAATGCGGCAGCCGATACGCTTGGCGTCATGACTTCGGCCGTAGCAACGCCTATGCTGGCTCGCAGTGCCGTGTCGCATCCCCTTATGGCGGCAGCAGCACCGGCAACGCCCATGGTCAGTGAAGCGCCTATGGCGGCACCGGCAGCGAGTGCAGCCCCGTCTGCAGGGGCAGGTGCAAGTACTGGGACGGCCTGGCAGCCGAACGCACCGGCCGCACCGGGAGCCTGGCTGGAAGAACACGACGTAGAAGCGAAATTTACGCCTTATGTCATGCTTGGCGGTCACAACCTGCGCTATAATACGAGCTCGACGATCGACACGAACGGCTTTAACGGTGAACTGGGGTTCGTCAAACGGTCCTTCCAAAAGGAATATGCTGACACAATCATGCCTTTCCTCGAATATGGGACAGGCAATTATACGAGCTGGAAAAACGGTTCCCGCGGTGACGGCAGCCAGCATTATGTCGGTGCAGGCATTCTCGTTCGCAGGGACATGAACAACGGTTTTCACTACGAAGGCCTCATCCGGGCTGGCCGCATGAGTGGTGATTACGGCGGCCGCATTGCCGGCTACCGCATGAGCTATAACTCGAGCTCGCGCTACATTGCGGCTCACGTAGGCTTAGGCAAAATTTATAAGGACGACACGAACGAATACAACATGTATGGGAAATTCTTCTGGTCCCATCTGAACGGCGATACAGTCACCCTGCACAGCGAACTGGGCGACGCCCAATATGACCTGGAACACGTAGATTCCCTGCGTACACGCTTAGGCTTCCGCTGGACGAAGCACCTTGACCGGGATGTGACTACGGTCTACGCCGGCATTGGCTGGGACTACGAATTCGACGGCAAAGCCAAGGCCCGTTATCAGGACTACACCACACCGGACGCTAGCATGAAAGGATCCAGTGAATTCCTGGAACTGGGCTGGCAGAGCAAGTCGACGAAAGAAAACCCCTGGGGTGCTGATATACGAGTCACTGGCTGGACCGGTATGAAACAAGGCTTCACGTATAGTGCAACCATTACGCGAAAAATCTAACGCCATAATGGTCTTGCTTGTGGACAGACTGTCCCAAACAGGACAATAGGAAAGACGAAAAGCAATCTCTTTTGGTCAATTTGCTACGGCAAACTACTAAGAGAGATTGCTTTTTTTGCAATATGCAAAACTAATATACTATTTTATATTTCATATTAAAATAAATTATATTATAATGTAATTATATAATACTAGTTACTTATCAATGGGGAGATAAGCAGCTTCAGTGCGGACTTTCGTGAAGAATTATGGGGAGGAATGAAAATGAAACAACATAGTAGAAGCACCATTAGCGGACTCATCTTATCAAGTATCCTAGGCGTTACGCTGCAAGCTCCGCCCGTTCAGGCGGCAGCCATTTCCCTTACTGGTGACCAGGTACAGGCTGAAACCGGTGATACCAGTGGCTATGGGATTAGAGAGATTAATATGGACAACCCGGCCATCGGCAATAAGGATACAAATACCGCTTCTAACAATACCTTGACCATTAGCGGCGGTATCATTACTTCAGAACCCTCGGGCTCGGACATCTTTGGCGGCCTGGTCCGGGAGGAAGAGAATGCAACCATGACGGCAGCCAGCTCCAACACCGTTACCGTGTCTGACACGCTATTGGGCGACGGTGCTGGCAGTATTTCCATCTTCGGCGGCTATTTGATCGATTGGAATGTGGCGACTGCTGAATCTGTTTTGGCTATTCCGGTTTCTAACGAGAGCTTTACCGTAGCAGGGAATACGGTAACCGTGAACCCGACCTCAGTTGCGGATGGAACAGCCGTATCTGTTTATGGCGGCGCTGCTTATGTGTGGGGCAGTGCGACAACTACATCGGGGAGTAAAATAGGAATTGTTTATGATAAGTTTGTTGCTGCAGGCAATGTAACGGGCAATGCCGTTTATATCGGCACCAGCGCCGACGAGGAAGCGGTTGGTACCTATGCCACGTCAGGAGATAGCGGTACCTACGACAGCGTCTACGGCGGCCGCTCGATGAAAGGACAGGCCACCGGAAATACCGTAGTCATGCGCAATAGTACTTTGACCAATACCGTGGTAGGCGGCAGCGCCTACTTTCAAGAAGCCAATAAAAACCACGTAACCTTAGACAACATTACCATCGGCCCGGATACCAGTGGAAAGGATGGGGATAATGGCGTAGAAATCTATGGGGGCAATGGCATGAACCTGGCCAGTGCCAATGAAAACGTCCTGACCTTGACCCACGTCAATGTCGCCAATAGCGAACGAAAGGTATATGCCATAGGCGGGCTTGCAAATGGCGATACAAAGGATCCTATCGGTACGGAAATCAATAAAGAGGCTGAAGCAGCGAAAAGCGATGGCGACGCCAATGGAAATATTGTAAACATTACCGACAGCAACCTCTATGTAGCCGCCGGTGGTGTATCCTCGACGGAGCATGACATCATGATACCTACCGATCACTCCGGAGCAGATTTTGCTGCCCTATGCTTCTACCGTGATGCCATAGGCAATGAGATAACCATCCAGGAAACCACCTCCGGTGCAACGACAATCCGAGGCGCCGTGTATGGCGGTGCTGCCATGAGGAATGCCCTGGATAATGAAGCAACCCTGATCAGCGGCACTGCCAGCAAGATCATCGGCGGTGAAGCTATCTATGCTGATGCTACAGGCAATATTGTTGCCGTAGGAAAAGCGGATTACTCCACAACAACTGTGATTGGCAATACGCTCGTGGGTGGCTATACAGTAGGGCGGTCTGGCAGCATCCATGACAACCCAACGGCTAACGATAATACGGTCTCTGTCTATGGTGGCACCATAGGAGCTTCTGTAGGAGACATATGGGGAATTATGACAGAGTTTAATGATCCACCCCAAGGCCTCATCGCCGGCGGCATGGCACCACCGAGTTTCTCCGCTAATAACCGCTACTTAACAAGCAGTACCAGCTCCGGGAATAGTGTGCAAATCAGCCATAGCACCATTACAGATGGGATTTCCGACATCTATGGCGGCTGGGCCCTCTCCGAAGCCTCAGGCAACTCCGTTACCTTGAGCGACACAAACGTCACCTTAGGGACCTCTTTTTATGAAGTTACCTATGATGGAAAAACCCAGCAGAAATCGTATTTGCATAGCGATAAAGATACGGCTAGCCGGATTATCGGCGGCGAAGCCTCCAATGGCTCCGCCTCGGGCAACTCCGTCACCATTTCCGGCAAAGGTGCAGAGCTGAATGATATTTCCTACATCATCGGCGGCAAGGCCTACCTGGATGAAAAAAACCGGCAGAAAAAGCAGAAGCCCTGGGCAATACCGTTTCCATCAGTGATGTCACCATCACAGGCGCAGAAGATGGCCTGACCATCATAGGCGCCGAGGGCCAGACCCGGGCAGGCGTTAACACCGAAGAAACGGGCAGCACGGAAGAAGCTGGCAACACACTGTCAATTACCGATGCCACCATTAAAAATGTCACCACCATATACGGCAGCCATTCTGAAGACGGCTCTGTTTCCGGCACCACCCTTTCTTTGAAGAACTCTATCCTTGAGGGAAATGACCTGGAAATGTTAGGTGCCTATACGGAGTCCGATATAGCAGCCAATGACAATACTATTACTATCGATGCTACGGACATAACGGGCCTTAAATACCTTTATGGCAGCGCTAGTGGTGGTACTGCCGCTGGGAATACCTTTACCATCAAGAATAACAGCCATCTGACCTTCAACCAGGGAACCCTTATAGGGGCCTATGGAGACACAACTACCAACAACAATGAGCTGACCCTGGAAAATACAACCCTCACCAATATAACCCAGCTTATTGGGGCAGAATCTTATGCTGGTAAGGTAGAGCATAATACCACGTCTATTACCGGCGGCTCCCTGTCCTTTACAGGAGAGGCCTATGGTGGTGGTCCTGCTATTGTCGGTGGATATATGGGAATACTGGTCAATGACAACGACCTTTCCCTGACCGGCGTGAATGTAACAGGGGCAAAAGCCATTGCCGGCGGCTATGGCTACTATTATGCCAATGATAATACGGTGAAAATAACCAAGAGCACAGCAGCAGATACAGAGTCCATCTATGGCGGCCGCAGCTCCACCCAGGCAGATGACAACGAAGTGTCCATAAGCGATTCCTCCCTTACAAAGCTGCAGGAAATCACAGGCGGCATATCGGAAGGCGAGGAACTGGAATATTATGATGATGAAACGGAATCCATCATCACTATCTCTCCCAGTGCCAATGTAAATAAGGTCTCTGTCAGCGGCGGCACGGTAACGATAGAAAAACTCTACGGCGGCTGGCTAAAAGATAGTGATGAAGATACACAAGGTACGACAGACAGCAATACGGTCACCCTGGGCGACGGCGTCACAGCTGGCACCGTCATCGGCGGCAACAATAAGCTAGGCGGCTCGTCATCTAAGAATACCGTCACCATCAACGGCGGCACGGTAGAGGAAGATGTTGTAGCTGGCCAGACCCCGGCAGGCGATGCTTCTGGCAACACCCTGGACATCTATGGCGGCACCATCGGTACGACCGATGCGGCTGAAGAAAATACAAATCTCATCGCCGCAGCCTACACGAAAGACGGCGCAGCCGACAGCAATACGGTCAATGTCTACGGCGGCACCTTAGGTGTCATGATGAGCCTCTACGGCGGCTATACACCGGCGGCTATCACGAAGAGCACGAACAACACGCTCAATATGTACACGACCAACAACACCGTCGAAAACCTGGGCTATTTCCAGACCCTCAATTTCTACGTACCGGGTGAAACCCAGGCCAATGACACGGTCCTGGAAGTCACGCAGACGGCTGACGTCCACGGCGCCGCTATCAACGCCGGCGTCGCAAAAAGCGTCGGCCTGCGACCGGGCCAGCACATCAACCTTATTCACGATGCCAATACCATCGACACGACCAGTGGCACGACGTACAGTATGATGCCGGACCGCGACTACGTCGTCACGCCGGGCCTCGTCCGCTACGACGTCCTCATCAAAAAGCAGGACCCGGAAACCATCGTCCTCTACATCCCGGAAGACAGTAAGGGCACCGTCATCCCGGCGACCAAGCTCATGACGTCCCAACGTAACCGCGCCATCAGCACTGTCACAGATGTTACAGACACGGCTTCTACCAGTGGCTATGAAGCCGCAATCGCTGCCTGGAATACAGAAACCGGCGTCAGAGGCAACATGGGCGGTAACTACGGCGATGCCGGCTGGGAAGACCACGAAGTCTGGAAGAAATATACACCGTACGTCCTCTTAGGAGGCAATGACCTCCGTTACGACGCAGACTCGACCACGAATACCCAAGGCTTCAATAGCGAACTGGGCTTCGTCAAACGCTCGTACCACGACGACTACATCGACACCTACATGCCGTTTTTAGAATACGGCAACGGCAACTACACCGAACGCTATCAGGGCGCCCGCGGTGACGGTAACCAGCAGTACATCGGCGCTGGTTTCCTCGTCCGTCGCGACCGCACCGACGGCCTGCACTACGAAGCCGTTCTCCGCGCGGGCCAGCTCAATACGGACTACCACGCCGATATCGCCGGCCACCACATCAGCTACGACACGGACACGAACTACGTCGCAGCACAGCTGGGCTTGGGCAAGCTCTATACCCACAAAGACAACAACTACGACATCTACACGAAACTCTTCTGGTCCCATATCTTTAGTGACGACGTAGATATCTACAGCGACCTGGGCAAAGCCCAATACCAATTCGACAGCGCCGACTCCATTCGCTCGCGTATCGGCTTCCGCTGGACGAAGCATTACCAGGAAAACCAAACCTACTACGTAGGCCTGGGCTGGGATCATGAATTCGACGGCACAGCCCGAGCCACATACAACAACTTCAATCTCCCCGAAAAAGATGGCAAGGGTGACGCCGGTTTCCTGGAACTGGGCTGGTCCAGCCAAAGTCACAAAGACAATCCCTGGAACGCAGATGTCAAACTCCGAGGCTGGGTAGGCATGAAGAAGGGCATTGACTACACACTGACTATCGGCAGAGCATTCTGATGAAAAAATAATGCGCTCCGATCAGCGTACATTACCGTTTTGTACCACTTTTCCAGCAAAGGAAGCCAATCAGGATCCTCCTGTGGGACAGATGATGTGAAGCATTTTATACAGCAGGCATTTTCTAAATACAAAAATGCCTGCTGTTTTTATCTAAAAGACAAGAAAAAATACTTATATGCTATAGAAAGTTTTATCTCTTTTAGTTATAATATATATAAAGCAAAATGTTCTTGAATAAATTATTTTGAAATAGGAGGGTAAGTTATGGGAAATCGGAAGGGCTTGCTATATGTATCAGTCATGTTAACGCTCCTGGCTTCGGGTGTGGGAACCTTCTCAGCACAGGCAGCGGATATTACGAATCCTGAGCAAACAATTAGCGATACTAAGACCGGGAATGCATTTGGTGGCAAAGCTGACACCTCTGGGGATAATGCAGTAGGGAACAAGCTGACTATTAAGTATCCTGGCACTGTCGTTGGGAATGCGTACGGCGGTTATGCAGAAAATGGGGCAGCGACAAAAAATACCATGATTTTGAATGGAGGCATTGCCGGTGATCTAGACTATTATAACTACGGTGATGTATATGGTGGTTACATTAATTCAAAATCAAGTACAGCTTCAGCTACGGGCAATGTGGTTACAACGTATGGGAGCATCGCAACTGGCAATGTTATAGGCGGTGATACAGAAGGCACCGGCGAGGCATCAAACAATGAAGTGATTTTGGAAAATACACAGGTTGTAATGAATGTCTATGGCGGCTATTCGTACAATGGCAGTGCTAAGAATAATAAAGTAACCATCAAAGGTAGTAATAATAGCAAAGTTTACTTAGGCACTGTATATGGAGGACTGGCAAATAAGTCTGGCGATTCCATTAACAATTCTGTAACCCTCAGTGGCAGCACCATTGTAGGTAATGGTGCTGCGCGATATGGTATATTTGTTTCAGGTGGCTATTCAAGATATGGATCAGTCACGGATAATAAATTGAATATTAAGGATGAAAGTTATATTTGGAGTAATATTGCAGGTGGTTTGATTGACCTTGATACTACGAAACAAGCTAAAGGAGATGTATCTAATAACACCATTACTATGACTGGGGGCACAGTAGAATTGGCTGCTTTTGGCGGACTGAATCAAGGCTTAGGCGATGCTAAAGAGAATAGCATCAATATTAGCGGTGGGACTGTTGACATAGACGTTAGCGGGGGAGCCGCATTTACTGGTTCGGTAAAGCAAAATACTGTAACCATTTCAGGTACCGCGAAAGTAACGCGTAATGTTTACGGTGGTTCATCCCTTACGGAAGCTGGTGCAGGCACTGCCACGGAAAATCAAGTAAATATAGAAGGCGGCTCCATAGGAAAGAATATATATGGTGGTGAAACAAAAGGCACTGGCGACGCCTCAGAAAACGTAGTCACCATCAGCGGCGGTACTGTAAACGCTGATGTGTACGGCGGCTACGCAGCTGCTGGTAATGCTACGGGAAATAGTGTCAACCTCAAAGGAGGGACCTTTGCTGCCACCACCCTCTACGGCGGCTGGGTCAACGATACAGGCACAGGCCAAAGCACGGACAATACCCTCAACGTCTACGCCAAAGGATTGACCGTAGCCAATATAGACGATTTCCAAAACGTCAATTTCCTCGTTCCGGCTGATATGACAACGGACGATACGATGCTCACTGTCATGGGCACAGCCAAACTCAAAGGCGCCAACATCAGAGCCGGCCTCCAAAGCGATAAGGTACTAGGCGACACACCCAAAACCATCACCCTGCTCTATGCCAATACCCTAAACGTAGACGACACTACGTCGTACGGGCTCCTAAACTCAGCCGAAGTCATCACACCGGCATATCTCGTAGCGAGCGCTCAGGTTAGACAACTAGATGACAACACCATCGTCATGGACTTGCCAGCCTGGCAGGAAGTACCACAGGACGACCCGAAACCACAACCCAATGATGGCCTGAACGATAATTCTGACACAAAGGACGATCCGGAACCACAACCTGATACGAATCAGAGTGACAATTCTGACGCTCATGACGACACAACACCTGAACCGACACCGTGGCACATCTCACCCGACACGAAGCTCTTTGCTGAAGCCCGTGCCACAGCCATGCATACCTTGACGACGGCTGCTGACTTCGCAGCCACCAATGGCTATGACGGTGCCATCTCAGCCTATGCAGCCGAACACGGCATACGCGGTCAGTTTACGCCCTACCTCGTTCTAGGCGGTCACGATTTGCGTGCAGACACAGGTTCGCACGTAGACTCACAAGGCCTCAACGCCAACCTGGGCCTCGTCCGCCGGCTATACGGCAAAAACCATACCGATACCATCCTGCCCTTCATCGAATATGGCAATGGTAATTACACCAGCCACCTCGATGACGGAGCCCGTGGCGACGGCGACCAGCGGTACATCGGCGGTGGCGTCATCGTCCGCCGCGATCAAAGTGATGGCCTTCATTATGAAGGGATGGTCCGGGCTGGCCGCTTACAGGGTGATTTCAAGGGACGTATTGCAGGGTATCAGACAAGCTATGATAGCAGTGCGCCTTATGTCAGCGCTATGGCGGGTATAGGTAAAATTGTTCCTGCCGGTCAAAACGCAAGCTATGACTTTTACGGGAAATTTTTCTGGGATCACCTATCTAGTGACAGCGTCGTCGTGCACAACAGCCTGGGCACAGCCGGCTATTATTTCGATAGCATCAATTCCTATCGCACGCGTTTGGGATTGCGCTGGACAAAACATCAGAGCGAAACGAAGTCGTACTACGCAGGCCTCGCCTGGGACTGCGAATTTGGTGGCGACGCCCATGCCAAATACCGCAACTTCAACACTCCGAGTCCAAGCACCCAAGGTTCTAGCGCCATGCTAGAAATCGGCTGGGAAAGTCAAGCCACAAAGGATAATCCCTGGGGTGCCGATCTCCATCTTACCGGCTGGGCCGGCACACAGCGAGGCGTAACGTACAGTGTCTCTGTGACCAGGGCATTCTAAATGGGAATGCAGTGAACTTGAAGCACGTACTCAAAAAAAATCTCACACCGCTCCGCCAGATACAAATCAAGTCCTGGCGGAGCGGGGCTTTCCTTTTTTACACTTATATCAGATTAGTAAAATATATCTATTTTTGTTATAATAAGTATGTGAGTACTGCAATCATCTCGATTTGCATTTTGGGAAGAAGGAAGAAATCATGAAAAGAAAGAACATCATACTCTACGCCTCCATCATGGCTACACTCCTAACCACGACCATGTCCACCACACCGCTCTATGCACAAGACATCACCGAAGAGCCCAAGACCATAACCACAACAGAAACGGAAGACGTCTACGGCGGTAAAGCAACAGCAGCAGGGGACAATGCCGTCGGCAATCAGCTGACCATCAGCACCCCCGGCTCTGTTACGGGCAATGTCTACGCCGGCTACGCCGCTGGCGGCGATGCCCTAGGAAATATCCTGACGGTGGACACCAAGGGTGCCATTACCGGCGATACGATGGCCGGCGGTTTTTCCCATTACGGCGCAGCCAGCGGCAATACGGCCACTGTAAATAACCAGACCAGCACAGCGTGGCAAACCATCTACGGCGGACTTTCCGGCATCAATGCGGATCCGGATAACCTGATCGATTACAATCAGCTTACGCTCAATGACCTGTCCCAGGCCTACGTTGCCGCCTATACAGCGGACAACAACACCGTCTCCGTAAGTGCCTTGGTTGAATCTAAATTAACTGATCCATATACACCCAGATGGATTGTCTATGGCGGCCACGCCGCAGGCTATACAGAAGTAAAATTCGATGGTAAAACTGATGAGACCGTTACCGTGCCTGTGACCTTGACCGCACAGGCCAGCGGTAACACGGTCACCGTAGCAGACAGCATAGTGTATGAAATCTGCGGCGGCATGGCGGAAGGCAATCTCTTCACCTATGATGGGTTTGATAATAACCATATCACCATTTCTCCCCAGCTCATCATCCATACAGACGGCAATACGGTAAATGTTACGAATTCAACTGTGGCCGGGTATCTCTATGGCGGCCATAACTGGATACCGGAAGACTATGGCACCAATTCGTATGCGACACATCCGGATAAAGTGACCTTCCTCACTGCTGATGGAAATACAGTATACCTGGAAAACTCCCAAGTGGAACTCGTTATCTACGGTGGGTTAGCTCTCGATCAATACTATATTTATACACAATGGATACCAAGCCCCTTACAAGGCGAAGCCAATGGCAACACCGTGACCTTGGTGAATACAGCCGCTGAAAGCGGAGTCTACGGCGGCTATATCGAGGGCATGGGTGTTTTTTACGATGATAGTCTTACTATGGATGAAAGAGCTGCCATCATGAAACCATCTAGTGCCAACAATAATACGGTTACCATTACCTACCAGCTGGATACGCCGAATCATTCCATTGACATCAACGGTGGCTATACAACCTACGGTGATGCCAACGGCAATAAGGTCTCCATGACAGGGAAGATCCTCGATACCGGTACGGACGCGCAGGCTAATTGGTCTCTAGGAGGACCTAATACAGGCTATGGGGAACGTCTAAGATACATAGCAGGTGGCTATACCGAAGGCGGTAATGCCAATGACAACCAGGTTAGCGTAAAAAATGTGGCAATCCTGGGATCTGTTGTCGGCGGCTATGCAGATACGTATTATGCCTTTGTTTTGGATACGGCAGGCGCACTCTCGCAGAGTTGTAATAACAATACCGTAGCTGTGGAGGATGTCTACGGCTTTTCCAAAGAAGGCAATAGCACCATCCACGGCGGCTGGGTTGAAATGGACGGAGAATACGGCCCGTTCGTTCCCAGCTATAAGACGACGGCGCAAATGCAGCTGTCCGCCACGGGCAATACAGTCACCATGCAAGGTGACGCCGCTACGCCGACTATATCCACGGTGGATGGCGTCTATGGCGGCCGGGTACAGGGGAGCATTTCCATTGCAGTGCCTACAACGGCTACAGATACCCGCTCCTATACCGGTACCTATGCCAGTGATGACAATACAGTCGCCCTGACCGATTATCAGTCCGGATACGTCCTGGGCGGTGCTATAGAAATGAGCCTGGACGCCGAAAGTGAAAAAAGTGATGAGGCTGCGGGCACACCAGGCACCGTCACCTTAACTGCCACCGGCACAGCCAATGACAACAAGGTCAGCCTTTTCGGCAGTACCATCACCTCCTCCGTCCTTGGCGGCGCAGCCGTGGTCAATATCACCGTGGACGATGTCCTCGGCGAATCTGACATCACCTTCAAGCGGACCCATACGGACACAGCTCAAGGAAATACAGTCACCCTGGCGAAAACCAAGGTAACGGATAACGTCATCGGCGGCCTGGCCCTCCAAGGCACAGCAGATGCGAACACTGTCACTATGGGCACGGACTCGCAAGCAACCAGCCTCTACGGCGGCGTCTCCGGCTACGGCAAGGCTACAGGAAATACAGTCAACCTGGCCGGTGGCACCGTCGATAGCGTCTACGGCGGCGCCACCGGCGTCCTGGGCACGGGCAGCGACCTGCAGAATTCTTTAACTGATGTCATCACCACCTTGGCTGACGTTTCCGCGGCCATCACAGCCCCAGATGTTTCCCAGAGCGATGCCAATGGCAACACAGTGAACTACTACGGTGGCACCGTCACGGACAGCATCATCGGTGGCCAATCCGACTCGGCCGCAGTTAGCGACAACGTGGTCAACCTTTACGCAGCCTTAGTAGGGGAAAACCTGAACCTCTACGGCGGCATTGGCCAAACCGAAAGTACAGGCAATACGCTCAATGTCTACGCCAAAGGAAATAGCGTCGCCAACCTGGATCACTTCCAGAACTACAACTTCTACGTCCCGGCAGGCACCGCCGCTGGTGATACGGTCCTCACCGTCACAGTCACAGCGGACCTGACGGACGCCACGGTCAAGGCCGGTGTAGAAGAAACGATGAACCTCAGCGAAGGCCAGGTCATCGACCTCATTTCCGGAACCCATGCTTTGCAGGATACAGGCGCCACGTACACCATGCTGGACGGCAAAGACGTCGTCACTGATGCGGCCTTCCTGCAGCGTAAGGTTTCCATTTGGAAGCAAGACGATAACACCGTCGTTCTGGGCATCCCCAAAGGCACACAGCCGACCCTGAACGCTGACACGAAACTCTTCGCCGAAGACCGGGCCGCAGCGATGAACCTTGTCAACACCGGTAGCGACTTTGCCGCTACTGCCGCCTACGACGGCGCTCTCACTGCCTGGAACGGCGATGCCGCCACCAAAGGTGACTTCACGCCCTACCTGGTAGTAGGCGGCCACGACCTGCGTGCTGATACAGGATCCTACGTCGACACGTACGGTCTCAACGCCAACATAGGCTTCGTCAAACGGACCAGCCAAAAAGGCCATACAGACACGCTCATGCCGTTCTTAGAATATGGTAACGGCAACTACACGAGCCACCTCGATAACGGAGCCCGCGGCGACGGCGACCAACGCTACATCGGTGCCGGCCTCCTGGCCCGCAGAGACCTGGCTAGCGGCATTCACTACGAAGCCATGGTCCGTGCCGGCCGCACGAACGGCGACTTCCACGGCGTCATCGGTAAGCACATGGCCAGCTACGACACGAGCGCCCCGTACGTCAGTGCTATGTTAGGAGCAGGGAAGATCGACAAGAAAGACACGGCTTCCATCGACTACTACGGCAAGGTCTTCTGGACCCACCTGGGCAGTGACTCCGTGCAGATGCACAGTGACCTGGGTACATCGCAATACGATTTTGATAACGTGGATTCGTACCGTACGCGACTGGGCTTCCGCTGGACCAAAGACGTGAGCCCGACGACGTCGTACTATGCAGGCCTCGCCTGGAACTACGAATTTGGCGACAACGCTAACGCCCGCTACGGCACCTTCGACACGCCCGCAGCCGGTGTCAAAGGCTCAAGCGGCATGCTGGAACTGGGCTGGCAAAGCAAAATCGATAAAGATCACGACTGGGGCGCTGACCTTCACGTCACAGGCTGGGCAGGCGTACAACGCGGCGTGACCTACAGTGCCACCGTAAGCAGGGCGTTCTAAAAAAAGCGCCACCTGTGGGGGAGACGGGCCTGAAGGGGCATTTCTGTGGATTCAACCTCTATCGGTTCTTTCAGAACCACTTTCTCCGCTCTCGGAGAAAGCCAGCTGCAATTCAATCTTGTAGCCGGTTAGTAGCTCTAAACGTGGATATGGGTAAGTGCGAAGCAACTGGTCCTAAAAGCGGTTGATTTTTGTATACTCAACCTCTATCGGTTCTTTCAGAACCACTTTCTCCGCTCTCGGAGAAAGCCTTTTCGATATTCGATTTTAATCAAATGCCATGAAACAGCTTCAAAAATGCCTGCTTTTTCAGCTTATAACAGAAAATGTATACATTCGTATAATTGGCAGAACCATTAGTGCATTTTATAGTTATACTAAGAAAGAGGTATAACTTCCCTATGCAAAAGCATACAAACCCTCCTCACTTCGGAAAAGCGGACCATTTACCTAACCCCCCACAACGGTAAAGCGTCCGCTCTTCTGCATTTTCTAAGAGCCTAAGATTGTAATACGTGTTTTTTTGTGAGGAATGACTCATATTTAGTTCTTATGTTTTATACAAACAAACTATATGGCCAGCCATCGCAGGGTACTGATATGCTCCCTTCTAGGTAGACATGAGAAATAATAAAATCTCACTCTACTTGG